>JACLAD010008158.1_pt1 | contig 18627 bp, 16 predicted proteins | sample 8027901 | NCBI WGS metagenome assembly JACLAD01 (sample SAMN15725071, study PRJNA655200) | protist metagenome | isolation source: fluorescence activated cell sorting (FACS) single amplified genomes of... | place: Spain: Blaines Bay Microbial Observatory, Mediterranean Sea | collected 2016-07-05 | reverse complement strand
GACTGATATATGGTTTAGAATTAATAATAGCTGGGCTTGATCTTGTATCTGTAGCAATTCATTGCGAATGAATGTTTATATCCTTTTGTAGAGATTACGTAATCGGATGTTGTGGAGACGATGTGGTAGGTTTTTGATCATAATTTTAAAAGTTTTTGCAATCTTAGTATTCCTGTCAACCCAAACTTTTTAGTATAAAATTGTTTTGGGATTGAACTTCTAGCTGACTACATTATCGTTCAAAACGTCCTGTTCCCCAATATCTTCGTGTCCAATTTCGAAATTTTTGTTAAACATGCCATTTTAATGTAGATTTTGATAATTGCTTCTATATATTTGAGCTTCCGCGCAAGTGAAATTTTCATTTGTCCAAACCTGAACCATTATCAGAAATAAGTGCTACTAATACAGAATCTTCATTCTACCAAGTGGGTCAAACAAGTTACTGTTTCGTTGTTTTCAGTATCATTAAAGTAGTTGTTGTAATCACCCATCAATGGTGGGCTTGAGAGTATTTCCATTGTGTACGATCAGATACTATTGATGTTCTCTCTAAAGATTTATATTGGCTGATTTATTTGATGAATTTTAGCTGTAGCAGTTCCTTTTCAATCAGCTTTATAATTCCTAGATGGAGGTACGGTATTGAGAGAGCTTGCAAGACGTTTGATTCGAATGATCAATTCAAAAATTGAAAGCCCGTAACTTTGAAAGAGATTCATTTGTCATCAAAACTTCTTCTAACGGTTTGTATAAGTCCAGCATGATAAAATGAAGTTGTGGAAGTGGTCCACTTCTTGTGTATTGGTTGCAACAATGACTCAAAAATTGTTATTTGGAACAGGAAGACAAGCAAACATTCTTCCGCCTCCTTGATAAAATATTGCCTTAGAATTTGACACGACAGTAGATATATCATTATTGGAAGCTATTTAATCTTTTTAATAGTAACTACGGGTTGTCAAAATGCAATTGAGGACAAACTGGCCTTTTCTTTGGTGACAAAGACGTATGAAGTGATTTGTATCCTTTTGATCAAGGACCTCAAACGATTCAGTTTTTGACCATTGTCCTTGCAACACAGAATTTACCTAAGAATATGAATGTGACACTTTAGTGTATGTCCCTTAACCTTTTGGCACATTCAGGATGAAAAAAAATGAAAAAAATTATTTTTCAAAAATTCATCAAAAATGAAATTTCTATTTTGGCAGTAGTACTTCTACAGGGAAATCCTACGCGGAATTGAAAAATAAAGGGCTGCCCCTTGCAAAAAATCTCAATTTTAAATTTTTCATTTTTACTCAAAATTTGGTTTTTACAAGGCATGCAAGGCACCATAGAACATACTTCAGTAGAAATAGAAAGTGTTGAAGTGATTTGTATCCTTTTGATCAAGGACCTCAAATGATTCAATTTTTGACCATTGTTGTTGCAATACAGGATTTACCCATTTGAAAAAAAATTGAAAATCCGTTCAAGTAATTGAAGAAGTAGTAGGAGTAGGAATAGAAGGAAAGAGGATAATCAAGACAAAAGTTTGTTATTGATTAACAAAATGGACAAAACGGAAAAGCAGGGTTATCCCTTTTAGCCTGCTATCTATTCTTGTGCAATTTGAACAGCAGCGTTTCGAACGTTCTGTTCTTTTCATTGAATTGGTTATACTTGAAAATGTATTGATAAAAGATCTAATATTAATTAGTAAACCTTTGTTATTGAGTGCCTCGGCTTGCGTTCAGCTTCTTTCTCTTGTATTGGTAGAGTCTCGGCTTATTCTATTGATCATTGTGAAAGCGGATTCTTCCCCTTTTTCTTTCCTTTTGAGTTATATCCACTGATTGTAGTTTGTAACTTTTGATAGATTTCCACTCGCATCAAGAATTTCAATATTATAAATTACAACTATCCCAGAGCTTTTCTTTCCAGATACTCTCTGCCATCAATGAATGCGCTCCAAGGGAGAAGCAGACAGAAGGAGAAGAGCTGCGTCCCAAGAATTAATCAGGGAAGCTTCAATCTCGTACAGGAGGTCAAGATCTCTTGACGAACGGAGATCAAGAGAAAGAGAAACGCAAGAATTAGCTGAAGAAGTAGCTACTTCTGTTTTCGATTTGGCTGAAGACCCTCAAGTGTTGATCGGAACCGGAGCCAACAACTCCAGTTCTTTGTCATCCGTCATGGCCAGGGGAGGTGGGAACAATCCCGTAGCTGCGCAAGATCCCCATGACATCACTATTTTTGATCAACAAGTCAAGCACATTCTACAAGAATTCAACTTAGGCCATGAAGCTACGTCACCTATCGCGTTAAAATTAGCCAATCAAGAATATGAAAACATATCTGACATCATGGACGATACCCCTGACGAAATCATGAAGTGGACTACCTACTATGATGGTACTACTACAAAGGTTTTATCTAAGAGGAAAATGAGGAAATATCTACATACATACATGTATATCATGAAACGTATTTTAATTGACAACAAAGAAAATGTGGATATCATGACGTGGACAAAGGCCAACTTTGATTATTTTTGCCAAAAGCTTACAAAACGCGTGATCTGTCCACCTGACCTTATTGCTGATATTGAACGTCATCATGGCGCGAATCAAACCAGCACGTCGCCCAAATCCTATCAGAAACAATTACAGAATTAGAATCGTGCGAATCGGGATCCTGCTGCCGTCAAAATGTGGAAAGATGATATCAATTTTCATATTTTCGTTAAAAATCTCAAGGCCGAGTGTGAAGGTGCGTCTTGTAAGCGCCTCATTGACGTAACAAAATATTTGGACACGATTGTTACTGACTAGTGGGACAAAGAGCCACTTGCAAAGCAAGGAGCATATCTTTGGAAAATTTTTGATGATAAAATTCAAGCTCCCCGAGCTTGAAAATTTGTTGATGATGATACTGACGAAGGTAAACCGGATAAAGTATTCAAGAAAATCCATACCTTCTTCACAGAATCCGCCTTGTCTGAAGCTTATTCTGAAATGATACTCAACGCTATTGAAGAGATTTGGGTTAAACAATTCCCATCCTGTGCGGATTTTGTCAACAAGTTCAGCTCTCTAATTTAAAAATACAATCGATTTTGTTCTACTAAACTCACCGACAACTCCGTCATTAAATATCTTAAGACTGCTACATCCAACGACCCACTCCTCTTTAATCAAGTTAAAATCGCGCGACAAATCAACAATGCAGCTGTTCAGCTTGGATCTGGTGCCACGACTTTAACTCCTGGTGAAATGGTTGCAGATGTTTTTTATAAGTTGGATCCGGAGTTTCGTAGGATGAGGTCCCGCATGGATATGAATCTCGGTCAATTGGTTGTTGATTCTCTACAGCAACAAGGTTCTACGTCATTCTGTACCGATGCCAATGCCCCTCCATGGAAGCAACTTAATCCTACAGTCAAGGCCAATACAGTTTCAATCACTGCTCGTGATGTTCTACGTGCTAATTCAACTACCGTCACAACAGATGCGATCCGCCACTTTCTTCGTTACAATGGCATTGAATCTGAAAAAGATCTTCTCGAGTATGCTGCTTATACTACTGAGCTCATCAACGCCAACGACGATGATGATTCCGGGGGAGGATTCGGATACAGATATGAAATCAACGCGGCGTCGTCTTCTTCCAGTCAAAGGCAAGCATCCACTCCGGCTCCGCCAGGATCGTTAGAGCAGATATTCAGTAAGAGCAAGAAAGGAGACAAAATTGATATGATATCAAACACTGACAATAAAACTGTTAAGTCTTTCACTATCAATATGGCATCCCTTAATTTGTACGTACCTTCCAGCGATATTGAAGAAGATTCTGACTTCCAACATGATGAAAATCCGCCTTTACGTACTCCTTTTGGAGCAAAGTTCAATCAACAGGTTATTTTTGTGGAAAATTCTCGGCGTGACATTCCTTATCCTGATGAAGTCCCACTAACTAACTCCATCAAGACGATGTGATTGTATTGAAGTACCGGAAATGTCATCGTCAACCCCAAGTAAAGCAACAACCTATCGTGTTACATCTCATGATGTACAGGCGTATGCACTTGCCTCTCTGGGCGCTTGGATCTTATCTTTGATCGATTTGGGAGCCAATGGCTATGTATGCGGTCGTGACATGGGATGTATGGATGAACCTCATGAAAGTGATTGTAGAGTTCAAATTACTGGTGTTGGCAATCATCGAATTCCTGATATACGAGTTGGAAGATTCTGTGGAGTCTCAGAATGCCAACATGGAGAACGGTTGTGCGTTGTCAACGAAGGTGCCGATGTTCCTCAACAGCCAATCTCTATCCATTCTACTGTCCAGTTACGCCATTATGGAGTTAAGGTTGACAATGTATCGTATAAGTTAGGAGGTGGAGAGCGTCTAGTATTGTCTACTGGGGAGATCTTTCTGCTATGTATCAAGAATGGACTCGCCTACTTACGTATGCGTCTTCCAACTGATGAAGAGATGAATGGGGGGTTACTGCAGTGTATTTTACTTCTAATCAAGTATGGGATCCGACTATCTACACTGATAGCTTCACCCTCGAGGAGCAACTCAAGAATCTTGAAGATCGTCCTGCTGGTATGGATACTGCATACAACGAACGCGGTGAACTTGTTCTTTCTGCATCGCTTGACGAGGATAATAATCAAAGCTTTACCGGATCTTTGCCTTCAAAAAATACTACCGCCGATTTGACTAATAATTTTCATTTCATCAATTCCTCATCATGCACGTCTGAAAATTATCATTTTCAAAATTCCAAAAATTCTAAAAATTTGAAATTGGATGAAGGTTCTGCGTGGAAGTTGGATCAGGTTATGAATCCTGGATTTGAATCTATCAAAAAATTTGAACGATGGAACCGGCATCAACAATGGAAGCATCGTAGTTGGATCAAAAGACGTCGTTGACAACGTTCAAATTCTCCTACCCGTCGGTTTATTTCTTCCACACAGCATCAAACGAATAAACACAAATTCAATTGCAGCTGGGATGACGGCTCCGATTCAGATTTTAGCGTTCCTTCCACCCCCTCTATTCTGCCAAGTCTATCATTTCGAAAACCTATCTCCATTCCAGTTAACGAAAGTAACTTTGATCTTCCAGCTTCTTTCTACAATTTGGCTTTACAGGAGGACCTTAATGGCGAAATTTTTATGGATTGTCTAGAGGAGGTCGATACAAGTCTTGATGTCTTTTATATGTATCATGGCAATATTACTATTTGTAGCGATGAACCCGGCCAGGTATATGAATCAGCTCCGCAGGGTACAGGTGATGATCATGGGGAGAGATATTATTGCGATATCAGTGGTAATTTTATTCGTGTCTTTGTTTCTGAAACGGAAGCTATCGGCGATTCCCCGTTTGACAAAGAATTTTGGGCACCCTACTTTGCCAACGATAATATCTCCCAAAATATTTATCAAGGTATCATCTCTAGGGCTGATGATTATCATATCAGCACTCAGGATGTAAAAGAAGCCATGTCCCCGGTGGAACCGCGAATCTCTACCCCAACCAACACAGTAAACCATTGAAACCTCAGATTTAGCTATTATTACTCGAAACTACCTCACTTTCTCGTTAAATAAAACCCATTTTTTTAGACCCACGTTAATTAAAAAAAGAAGAATCTGTGGTCAATCTGAGGTTGAAAACAGGGTATTCGTGGTTGATCTGCGGTTGATCTGCGGTTGATTTGCGATTAAGAAGAACATGACAAGCCTCGTCAAAGATATTGAACCTTGCCGAACCAATTGGAAGGCTCTTCTTCATCCAATCTAATCTGTACGAGCATAAATAAATTTCTTGACGTGGCGTTCCATAGTCATAATAAAAGTCTATTTCTTTAAGTATAATTGGTACACGTTGCAAAATTCAACGTAGGAAAAAGCCAGTTTCTTTAAATACAAATGATCTACGTTGCATATTTTATAGTAGTCATTGAATTACGTCATATTCCATGGTCATAATAAAAGTCTGTATCGTTAAATAAAATTGGTACACGTGGCAAAATCTATTAAAAAAAGGCCAGTTTCCTTAAGTACAAATGATCTACGTGGCATGTTCTCAACCAGTCCTTTAGTACCTAAAAAACCGCTTTTTCTTCAAACCCACATGGTTTTACAGCTATCATCTTTTAATTATATTTTATTTTTTGTATTTGTGCAAAACCCCTAAAAAGAATAAATAATGTAATACTCTATGATAACGGTATACTACTTCGATAAATGCACCAAACAAAATTAACAATACGGTACCAATAACGATGACAACTAATAACAACGATAACGAACTAATAACAACATAACAAACTAATGTCTGAAATACTATGCAATATTTAAACTCCATCACACGCTTTGTTTCCGTTTCTAAACCTTGCAATCACCTGACGATGATCCTCACTCATTTTCTCCAACGTGTTGTCAATGATGTTCATGCCTGGTATTCTATCATACTGTGCCAACCCACCAATTGCATCGTTCATAATCAACCATAAATCTTTGTCAAACAAAGTTTCTAATATTTTGTTTACTTCCTCTGGTTTAATCTTTAACTTTTCAGTAGCTCCATAGTCTTCACACAACCAATCCATTTTCACTGCTCTTTCTACTACATTCCAATCCGTAGCTATACCAAACGCCCTGTTATTGTTGTAGCTGTGGGAACCCATCATTACCAATATTGCAGTCTTCTTCCCGAATCCAATAAAACGATTGAAAGTATTCCATTCCGTGTTCGTGAACCACCAATCCATAATCATTGGTACGCAGTTCCCTTTTTCAAAATATCTTTTGATTTCTTTCAGTACCGGTCCGGTCTCAGAGACGGCCCTATAGTTACACGAACAACAAAAGTAGACCTTTGACAGTGTTTCAATATCGATGTTAAGCCAATCATTCATATTGTACTTACTGAAACGTTTGTCTTCATTGAAATAGTGATCAAACAAAGGTAATACCGTGTCGTCTTTCAGCACCTGACAAACCCTCAATACAATAACCAGCTTTGTGAATCTGAACTTGCATCCTTCACACGATCCGCATCCTTTGTATCGAAACTGCGCCGTTCCATTGGTTCCTCTGTTGTTTTTCCTAAAGCATAGTGAATTGGTATTATTCAAAAAATACATCCATGTACGTCTTGTACTCAGTCCAAACGAAAATTCACATTCTTTGACTATCTCATGTAGCAACATCAAATCCAAACGGCATTTTTCCCGGTGTTTGCTTCCCCGTTTAACAAAATTATCGAATCTATCCACCGCCGCCTGGTTTTCATTCAGCTTGCATGTTGCCTTTTCTCTCTTTATCTGATTTCATTGCTTCTTTTTGTTGTCTTCAAGCGCTGCCTTCAACTTTCCCTTACTGAATTTTGATTTACATTCACCAAAATCATAGTTCATTTTCTTGTTCCTTACATCTCAATGGCCAATTTTTTCATCCTCTTGTATACTCTCTGGCAAATCTTCTCCAGTGATTTTGTCGTTGTCCACCAAAATTATTGGTAATTGTACGTCCGCCTTGTTGCCCAACCCTCGAACCCAAACATTATTCACTTCCACCAGACGACGTTTGGTATAGTTGGGATCTGTTGCTGCTGCATCTCTTTTTCCCCGAAGATATCTTTTGTAGTTGCTCACAGCATATTTGTTTGAGTTGAAGTACTCTTCTTCTTCCGTGTTGTACTTGACTCTTCGATAAGACCCGTCATTTGTCCCATCGTTTCTTAGCATCGGGATACGATCCTTTGGTATGACATGTTGCTGATCGTTCATCATCAACCTGTTAAGATAATGAATAGCATCGTTGTACTGTTCCTGCAATCGAGACAAATAAGGGCATTGGTAGAGAAGTGTGTTAGAAGGACTGTGGGATACAAAATGTTCATTCAAAATCTGTCGTGCTCTAAAGTAGTTCTCTTCTGTGTTGTAATCAAGAGTACAAATTAATTTTCTATCAAAATCGTTTTCAGCCCAACAAAGTTCTTCCTCTCTTCGTTCCGCAAGCGCTGCGGATGCCATCCACTGCAAATCTCTTCGCTCCGCAAGCGCTGCATATGTCATCCAATGCAAATTGTTCATTTGTTCTAGCAAATTATGAGTTGATAGATGCATATGATAATTGCCGTTATACTTCCCCATGTTGTTTTTTTTTTCTAAAAGATGATGAAAATAATATGAATAGTAGTATTTTTTTGTTCTGGTTGGTGTTTTTTTATTTTGCACTTCTCTTTCCGCGCGTGAGTGAATAATTCAATAATTCACTGTGTATTACGCAACAGTTGACAACTACGTGCAATTACTGTACGGTAGAAAATTTGCCTAGTTTGTACATGATTATTTAAATTGGACACTACGATTCGAATAACAGTTGCCAACTTATTGTAAAACCTTTCCTTAATTTATACGAGAATTAAACAAAATTCTTATCGATTAATGGATGATCTGTAGTACTGCATTGAAAAATCAAAAAATTGATTCAAATTGAATTGCTTACAGTAATAAGTAATAAAAGAATTTATTCATTTTTAAAATAAGGGTGAAGAACGATTGTTTTATTTTTTTTAAATGATATTAGTTCAACAAAAGTTAATTAAAAAATATTTTAAAAAATTATTCTAAAGTAAAATAATATTCAATTAAAAACCGAGTCTGGAATAGGGTAAAAGGCTTTCTGTAGTACATTTTTACTGCAAATGTACGTACAGTACGCAAGAAGTACTGGAGAGAACAGTAGCCGGCCACACCTGATAATTTTGAATTCAAACCACCCAACATACAGTAATAAAAGTATGAAAACATTATTTAATCAAGGACAAATATTTTTTTAAATTTTTTTCTTCAGATACGCGTCTTATAAGAATAAATCAGGTTTGCTTTGAAATCTATTTTTAAAATAAATAATACTCAATTACTATTTGATCTAGGAATACGGTATTTTTGCAACCGTAGTACATTTTATACTAAACAACCACTTACCAGGTACAGAAGCACAGGACCAGACAGTACTTGTACTACAAGCCAGTAGTACACCTATACTACAGTACAATACAAACTACGTAGTAATCTACTACAGTACAGTTGCGGACTAAAAAAAATCACTGTCATTTGATTCGTGGGTTTCAATGGATGAGTCTTTTGGCAAATCATTTTTGAGCAGTACACTTCTACCTGACCTACCTGGAGCCGGCCGTACAAGAAAATTTTAACCTTTGTACGCAGTGGGAATCAAGATACCACCGCTCTAATGCTAAATCAACTATCATTTCAAAACCCCTTTTTTTTTAATATTTTATATAAAATTGATTTCTTTTTGCGCAAGATACAATACACGAAATGCATTGAGTTTATTTACTCACCAAATAAACTTTAATTTTTTGAAGCACTTTTTTAATAAATTTTCAAATATTTTAATATAGGTTTAATTGCTCGCAATTTAAAACATTACATTCTTATTTTTTAAAGATTTAGTTTTCTATGAACCACATAAGGAAAGTAAAGTAACAATAATAATTAGAAGAAAAAAAAAAGAAAAATAATGATAATAATAATAGTAATTTAGAAATCATCTTAACAAACATTTGGTAGCTTTAATTTTCTTTTTTGGCGCCACAATAATATGTGGTTGATACTGAGTCGATACTGAGTCAATTTTACTGTTAAATCAAATACATATAATTTACAGGTGTTCAGTGGCTGAAGTTTGCAGATTTCGTCTAATTTACTATACAGTTGCGGCGCCCAAAAACTTGTTCAATTGTCTTTATTACCGGAAGGTGAATTGGTACCAGATAACTTCCTGTACTAGTAGTAGAGTAGCGAAAGTTTTTGTACAAGTGTGCGCGCGTAATTGTACAGTGTTGTAAAGTAGTTTTTTCTATTCAAATGCGCGTTTTGCGTCATTCTAATGCAAACTTTGCGCATTCGCTTAGGTATGCATCACGCCTGTTTTAATTTTACGCGCGTACGCTCGTAAATTAGACAGAAGTACTAGCACTTCAGATTAATCACTACTGTACTTTTGTTGCTGTATTGCAACAAAACATTAAATCAATTATTAAAAGAAGGACTAAGCAAAGATGAAAATTGAAAAAGATCATGTCCACTGGTTTATTAATCAAATTGTTGAATATAACCAGACTCTGAAGCAACTCCGTGGATTTGAATTAGGAGGCCTTCAGGATGGTTGCAACCCATTGGATCATTCTCGAGAAGCTATAGATGTAACGTCAAAACCATTCAAATTGTTGATGGATGTTTTTCATGAGACTACCGGTGGTAATTCTATCTTAAATCCAAAAACAAAACCGGACGAGCAAACCGGCGACACATACAAAACTGGAAGTTTATTGATGGACTTCAAAGGATTGTATCACTATTGTTTGCATAGACATAAACGGCTTGGCATCAAAAAAGCCAAAGACTACATTTGAAAAAAGACTTTAGGGAAAGTTGACATGACTGTGGGTACAGTTGACGATGAGAAATTGGAAAAAATTGCCAAGGCAATGGCAATTGCTTCAAATTATGCAAAAAGGCTTTTCAAGAAGGTACTTCAGAGCTTGTTTACATACTTGTTCGATAGAATGGTCAAAAGTTTAAATGATTTCGTTGAAAATCATAAATCTAGTGGGAAAATTATTTCTTTTCACAAAAATTGTCAAGATTTTAAATCAATCAAAAGGAACATCAAAACCGACATTATTTATGCAGCAGTTAACTACTTCGCTTTGGGCGTACTAAAGGATATCATCTGTTCCAAGCAGGCACAAAAAGTTATTGATTGGGTTTTGAAATTGTGTGACACCTATCAGAAAGATAGAGACTTTTATTGCGTTTATAATGTTTTCAGAGTTGATGCAAAGGAACCTAGCGGTGGATATTGATGTTTTTGTTTTCCATCCTTGAATTCCATTTACGTGCTTGGAAAATGAATCGTTCATGATACTTTCTAAATTGGATAACTTGATCTTCTTGAAAGGACTCCATTGTTAGTGAAATAGGGATGTGATTTGTCAGGGGTGTAAGTTTTACAAGAAAAATCAAAAGAGAAACAATCTGCGCAATGTTTGGTACCTTCAACGTTGTTTTTCATCAATTCTCGTAGTAGACACTTATCACAACATGGTAATTTATCAAAATTATCAGTCAGGTTACTAACGTATCCAAATCTAGAAGCGTAAGCCTGCCCCTGCAACAAACCAAGCAATTTCGTTTTTTCGGGTTTGTATGCCAGGTAAGCGTATAACTTTAATTTCACTTGCACGATTCGTTTCATTTCATGGTGACAAACGGGAAGGAAAGAATTTGAGAGCTCGTTGATTCCTTCAACCAGACGTTCTTCTACACTTTGTCGATCTGACTTTTGTGGTCCAAGCCGAGCCATACTAAAAAGGTGTGCTTTCCTGACTGATCTCCATTCGGTGCACCGAGGGTTACAAAGCATACATGAGCTGATGCTTCATTTTTTACGGAAAATTGATGTGCTAAAAATCCGTCCAACCAAAGTATTGTCTTAAGGAAGAAATAATTATTGGGGATAGATTTGTCATACCCTGGTTGGAGCTTGGGGAGTAATTGTATTCCTCTCGACGTTTTTGCATGCATACATCCGTTCAATGGAAGGAAGGGTACGGGTGGATGTTGAGAAGCAAACAAAAAAATTATTGATTCCTTGATAGAAACGTAGACTTATCCACTGCTTTTGTCAAAGATAGGAACTTGTGTTGGCAAACAGTTCATAACCGAATTTTGATTGTCAGTGAGATCGTTCCGTATATCTGATTCGCTTGATGGTACGTAAAGCGGAAATTTCATATTCTTCGATCGGCTGCGTAAATCAATTGAAGTAAGTTGGGGTTCGAGGTTAAAAGTTGAGAGATGATTTGGTGTGTTGCCCTCCTCGTGTTCTTTGAGAATAAACTGGTTTGGATTTGCCAAGAGGTGCTGAATAATTGCAGAAAAATATTGTTATACCGGCACATAGTTTCGTTTGTAGGAGAGTATACATCGCATTGCTATCATCTCTGTAAATATATTGATGTTTGATTTGACCAATGGCCTTATGGACGACGTAATTTGGACCTTTATCTTGGATACAAGAAAAGAAATAGTTCAGGTATTTTTTATATGTTGGTTCTGTTTCGGATAATTCAATAAGCATCTCTTTGTCAACTTCCTCCGATGTTTTCTTCAAATAATCGAGATAGTATTCAAGCGATTCCTTTTTTTCAATGAGGTAATCAACAAGGTCTTTAAAATTCGAGCAGTTGTTGGTAGGAATATTGCTGGTGCCAACGTTAGTATTTGTTTTGGGAAGAGGACGCATTCCATGGGTGTGGGCGTCGGAGACATTATTCAAGTCATCTGCTTCGTTACCTGTGTCAAAATTAATGATAAAATTGTTGGCTAGATTACGTACTTCCATTTCCGTTGTATCATTATTAATATTACTAAGGACCAACTTATGATTCTTTGAATTTGAGTGATTCCAAACAAAATCCGTGATAGAGCCTGTGTTGTTATCACAATCACATATTAAACATCCACTAAACTTACGAAGCTTACATTGTGAATTGATGCAGCATTTAACACGAACAGATAAGTCTTTATTTCTATGATCCGGTTCAGTCTGGGACAATAATTTACCACATGAGGGGCATCTGAAAATACGGTTCATATTTGATAGAGGAGTGTTGTTTATGATATGGAAATTTTGTTCAAATTTTGTTGATGCTGGAAACTTTTATTTTTATTCACAACATGTTATTAATACTACTAGTCGGACTTGTAGTTTCATTCATTAGCTTTGATGGAGTACAGTAGAGTTCAAACAAAAGGCTAAGCAGTCTCATACCGTACAAGTACATTGATACGTAGGAGTGAAGAAGAAATTACTAGTATGAATGAATGGGGAAGAAAAAAAAAGGGTTTGAATGACGTAAGCATACACTAAAATCAGAATCATACCAGTAAAAAATATTACTTATTGTACTGTAAATTTTACGAATACTAGTCATAGTAAAAGGAATAAAGAATGACGTGTTAGTATTGAAAAAAATTAAACAAAGAAATGAAAAAAAAAACTGAAAACATTTACTTATTGTACTGTAAACTTTACTAGTAGAACGAGGAAATAATGACGTGTCAGTTTTGAAAAAAAATACAACAAATAAGTTCAATAAAAAGTGAAATAAGTTACTTAAGATACTATAAACTTTACAACTAGAAGAAGGGAAAAGGGGTGACGTGTCAGTTATGAAAAAAATTAAAAAAACACGTTAAATGTTAAATAGAAGTGAACTAAATTACTTAAAGAAATGGACACTTTAGAAGGAGAAAATAATGACGTGTCAGGTTTGAAAAAAATAAAACAAACAGGTTAAGTAAAAATAGAATAAGTTGGATAAGCCCAGAATATGAGGTGGATTTCATTTTTTTTAGATAAGCCCAAATTTTAAAACAAAAAAAAGCTAAAGTATGTCCTTTTTTCTCGAAAAAGACATAAATTCACGTCTCAGAAGAAGAATATAAGGTTGATTTCACTACAAATCGACCTCATATTCTTCTTTCTACTGATTTTAAGATTGCTGATCCCAAATCGGAGGTTGCTGATCCCAAATCCAAGGTTGCTACCGGCCCAGAAGGCTTAACTTTGAGATCTGACTCAAAACGCAACGCCGTTTTCTTCCGTAGTGATGGGGAGGAAAATGAGGCTGCCACTGATTATGCCACTGGATATAGATACAAATTGGTCATTACAGATGAAAACGGCGAAGCGAAGAAAGATAGCAACGGAAATATTATGTATTGTCTTGGACCGCATCCTTCCAAAATTTGTGGTAAGAATTTTAGACTACCTCATCCCAAAACCGGACTGCCAACTCACGTTACTACTGGGAAATCAATCGATGATTATGACAAAGGTTTGAAAAAGAATGCAGTCCGCCAAGCCCATTTCGAAGTTAAATTTTCGAAAGATGATAACGAAGATATCATGTCGTATAATGATATTGTCGATTTTATGAGCCGTGATACAATGCTTTATGACGGCGAGTTTTGGCATTTTTGTAAGATACTTGGTCACAAAGAGGTTGACAGACGTTCACCGACCTATAAAGGAAGTAAATTTAATCTCCAAATACTATGGGAAAATGGGGAGATTACTGATGAACCTCTGACAATATTTGGTAGAGATGCACCCGTTGAATGTGCCATCTATGCTAAGGAGAATAAGCTTCTTAATACAAGTGGATGGAAAAAGTTTTGAAAGATAGCTAAACGAAATAAACTACTGAATCGTTTAATACAGCAAGCAAAGCTTTGATTGTTTTATACGACTCCAAAATATAAATTTGGGTAAAAGGTTCCAAAGAATTATGACGACGCAATGCGCCTTGATGCCGAAGCAGGCAACAACAAGTGGGCAAAAGCTACGAAGTTGGAGATGGATCAAATTTGTGAGTACAAAGTTTTCGTTGATAAATGGAAATTTAATGTTTCTAAGATCCTTTGAGGTTTCAGTCTATTACAAACTCATTTAGTATATGATGTTAAGCACGACAGGTGGCATAAAGCACGTCTAGTAGTAAACGGTAATTTAACTAACGTCCCTATAGATAGTGTATACTCTGGTGTAGTATCTTTGCGTGGCTTTTGTATGTGTTTGTTTATTGCAGAGCTAAACAGTTTGCAATCATATGCTACAGATATCGGTAATGCATACATCAAGGGGTTCACTTCCGAGCAATTGTACGTCAAAGCCAGGAAAGAATTTGGCAATCAGAAGGGAAATTTATCAATTGTTAGTAGAAGCCTCTACGGTCTTCGATCTAGCGGCGTGCGATGGAGTGAAACCCTCGGACAATGCCTTACAAAGCTTGGCTTCAAACGTTCTAAATGCGAAGAGAATATTTGGATTTGCAATGCAGGGGATCAATACAAGTTAGTAGGGACATATGTGGACGATTTACTGATCTGCTGGAAGGACCCGCTGAAACTATTATTAGATTTGCAAGGGGAACCTTTTAATTTCAAGCTAAAGGGTACCAAGAAGATCAAGAATACTGTACATCTTGGAACTTCATTTTCTCAAGATGATGATGGTACATTATGCATGAATCCTGGACAATATATCGATCGAATGCAAGCTATGTTTTAGCAACATTACCCAAACAATAAGTCAAGTGAGAAAATATCATCGCCGTTAGAACAAGGTGATCATCCCAAATTAGATACATTGGAATTTCTCAACCATGACGGAACGGAATTTTATCAAAGTTTGATCGGTGCTTTCCAGTGGGCCGTTACAATTGGTAGATGTGATATTCAAACTGCAGTTATGACGATGTCTAGCTTTAGAGCACAGCCTTGCGTTGGACATCTTTTACGAGTCAAACGAATCTACAATTATATATATCATTAATTGCCGTCATTATCTTTTGTGTTTCAACGTCAACAAACCAAATTACGACGACGTACCTGAAAATCGTTTGGATTGGTCCAATACACCCTACAATAACAAGGAAGAGGAATTGCCCAGCGATGCTCCCGAACCCAAAGGAAAGTGAGTCGTTTTATCACATTGGTACAATGCTAATCTTATGCACGATGTTTTATCGGGAAAATTGGTTACGGGAGCCTTTCACATGGCAAATTTAACTCCAATAATGTGGTACTCGAAGAAACAAGCGACTTCAGAGACAGCTACATACGGAGCGGAATTTCTCGCTACAAGGACGTGCATGGAACAAATTGTGGACCTACATTATTCATTTCGATACTTAGGAGTGCCAGTTTAGAAAACTAGCTATATGTGGGGAGATAATGAATCTCAAATTCATAGTTCGAGCATACCTTACGCGAGACTCGGTAAGAGACATAATATCCTTTCTTTCCATTATGTACGATCCTTGATGGCGAGAGGATTCGTCATATTATCACATATCCCTTCGGTTTTCAACGTTGCCAGTACATTATGGAAGCATTGGGGTCATCAATCGAATTATCATAATCTAATTCGACCTCTACTCAACTATCATGAACAAAAGTCGAATGTATCTTGTGGAGAATTATTATATACTTCAAATAATTATCGATTTGTTCAAACTGCACACCAAGATGGGGAGTAACAAAATGGACAAAACGGAAAAGCAGGGTTATCCCTTTTAGCCTGCTATCTATTCTTATGCGATTCAAACAGCAGCGTTTCGAATGTTCTGTTCTTTTCATTGAATTGGTTATACTTGAAAATGCATTGTTAAAAGATCTAATATTAGTCATACTTTTATTATTGAATGCCTTGGCTTGCGTTCAGCTTCTTTCTCTTGTATAGGTAGAGTCTCGGCTTATTCTATTGATCATTGAAGAATTCTTCCCCTTTTTCTTTCCTTTTGAGTTATATCCACTGATTATAGTTTGTAACTTTTGATATTTAGAACAAACAATAAACTATTGTTTCAGTGGGACCTTGAAGGCGATTGTTATCGACATGAAAGTAAAAAACAAAACAAAAGCTAAAAAAAATAACTTCAATTTTTCACATCCATAATACAATAGAAATAGAAGCAAATAATAAAGCAGGAACATAGACATCTATACAGTGACTTGTCTTACTATAAATGATCGTATATTAGTTGTTTTAATGTCCATATATGCTATGGATGCGGCTAAGTTCTTCAATATCATGGTCAAAACAACGTTCATTTTCATCATATACGAACTAGTGGTGGTTTTAACCATCCATGAGCACCAAACTATGAAAGATAGGTATAAGAAAGTGGGTATGAGGGAGTTCCTCTTTTTGTAAACTCTTTCTCATACTAGGTTACAATCTACATGAATTTAAGTAGAAGGATTGAACATTTGATTCCTGGATGAGGTAATCGATTGCAAAATCTCAATTTCAAATACATGCATTTGCAACGGTATTTTTTTGAATTTTTGAAGCGCATGATTACTGTAACATTGGGCGCATGGGGTCCCCAAAATATTATAATTTTGCTGTTTTTTTTTCCTTGGTTGGTTCAAAAGCTAATATCATTTACAAGTTGATGAATCATGTTCCTTCATCAACCATACATTCACAATCCATCAACCGGATATTGGTCCTTAATTGCCGTAATAGCACCATACATTCACCGTACATTCATTGTGCATAAAATAACAAAAAATATCAATACATCTTGCGCGTGTTAGATTATTATTTTTACTTATGAAACACACATCAAATGAATGGTGAATATATGGTTGGGGTACAATGATTTCTTCAAGAATGTATGGTAGAGATTGTTTGCTGTGTACAGAAACAGAATAGCAATAATACATCCAAAACTGAAATTGATGACGTCAATGCGAGGATTAATGATACTAATTGTATTCTTACAATGGTACTAATATAACGGCACATTGGGCATTGAAGCATCACAGCAACACAATACTGACAACAATGGTACTAATGTTGCGGAAGTGATATTCAATACAATTCCACCAGTAAGTAAAGAAGATAAAGTACTGCCACTAGTTGATGAAGCAGCCAACAGTGATGATGATGACAACGCACCGCTAACAATTGAAGACAACAAAGATGACTGTTTGAAAAATATGAATTTTTGAACTTGAATGACTTTCAGTCGTTGGTATAGAATGATGAATCAAAGGAGTCAAACTTAAAGATATGAAGAATTGTGCACTGATGCAATGCGCACTTCCTAGAACTATAACTGTATGTAAGATATTCAACTGACGTAAGAGGTACAGTACAGTACGTGCACCTACAGCATCAAATCTTTGATTCAGAACTACACAAATTAAAATACGTGCGCCGGGATGAAAATGGTAGGAAGGAAGCAAAAAACAAAAGTAATACGCATCTATAGGTCTCACTTCTTTTTCATTTATCAGAAATAATAAGGTAGATTATAATACTAAGTAATAGCAATATTATTAAGGTGTTTATTGTGTAGACTGGTAGTTTGAGAGTAGATTGTGGGGGGTTACGGACCGTTGCCTTTGTTTCTCTGATAAGTGTTCATCATAAAACATAGCATTTGTGTTGATCTGCAACGTAAATCAAAAAGGTGCTGCTTTTTTGCTGTGATGATATACAACAGGGGTAAAAGATGAATTCTCCACAGTCAGATAAGGTGACATTATAAATCTCTACGCTAGTCACTTAGAGTGGATTCTTCTTTTACTAACCATTGAACATCTGTACCTATTTGAAAGTGAGATACTGGTAATAATTGTGCTCAGACAAGCATACAGGACAAAATAAGAAAGTGAAGTGAAGATCACAGCAACAAGTTGTGCTTTGACATCATGGAACACTGTAAAAGAAAAGAGTGAGGTGTTGAGAAGCCTGTCCAGTTGGATAACAATGACCAAATTGAAGGCTGGAAGCCACGGGTTGAAGTCTGTAGACCATGCAGCTGACAGATGTGTTTGAGCAAGACTCCAGGCCCAACAAGGAGGTAGCTACCTCACTGACTCTCTTGCAATTCCTCTTACTGAGCGATGTACAAGACAATAGCATTGGATACAGACGATTAGGGTTAGGGCTAATAGTTAGTAGTGGAGGCATGCCGGCGCGTTCAATACAG
>JACLAD010010878.1_pt1 | contig 18647 bp, 18 predicted proteins | sample 8027901 | NCBI WGS metagenome assembly JACLAD01 (sample SAMN15725071, study PRJNA655200) | protist metagenome | isolation source: fluorescence activated cell sorting (FACS) single amplified genomes of... | place: Spain: Blaines Bay Microbial Observatory, Mediterranean Sea | collected 2016-07-05 | reverse complement strand
CCGCGTCGCCCTTTGTCTTTTGCATAGATAAATGTGCAGACAGATTCTTCGCCGCTTTGTCATTCTTTGGTGAGGGGAGGGATGTGAGGTGTTTGTTTTCATCCGGTGTGTTCTGCGCGCGGGGGGTCCAATCCGGACCGAGCAGCATTTGACGGAGGTTGCGGGACTCAGCAAGAAGTGCTTCTTCATCTTCATGGGTGTCGATGTTAATTTCACCGGAATCCTCTGGGTGAAGGTTTTGTTTCAAAACATTCATGGTCGATTCAAACGGTGTAACCTCTTCTTCTTGGTGCGCTTGGTAGTTTGGATCGGCTGCTTGCTTCTTTGAATTGAGGTGCGCCATTAGCTGTTGTGTGGGGTGCTTATCCGAATTGAGAGTGAATTTGGCCGCATTCTGCTTCACACCTTCAAAAATAATAATAAAATGACGCAAAAATCTACAAATGAAAGAAGAAAAATCTTACCCTCAAATGCGAAAAGCTCTTTTTTGATTTCAGGATGGACGGGCTTCCATGTGCCTAGTGGCTCTTGCTTTCCTTTCGTCGGCTTTCTATCTCTGCTAACCTTCAAAACAAAAAAATAAATGAACAACATTGGGAAAACATGCAAAAAAATGAAAGAATGATACGTGAGATGTGTAGCCGTGGCGGATGGGTTTGTCCGCACTTCCCGATGACCAGCGCGCTTTCCCTCCTCGCGCATCTTTCTCCTTCTTATCCGCATCAATCATAGATCTCAAAGCGTTCAACTTCAATTCAACCCGCCGGGCATCATCCTCCAACAGACGTGATTCATGTTTTAAGGGGCGCCTACTCATGGTGTAATGATCTAAATGGAAATGGTGTTTTGCTAATAAGATAAATAGTGGACTAATAGTAGTGGATGGTTAATACTGGAATGGACGGATTGGTTTTGACGAATTATGATTTTGGTTGTTTTGGATAACAAATCATTTCATGAATTCAACATTACAACATTCTACAACAAATTTAATTGTCATTTTCATATACTTTTGATACATTATCTTTTCTTTCTGTTCTGTGCAGCAAGAAGAGCTCTTGTCCGTATCATTTCAAATTCAGCATCACGCATCTTTTTTGCCAAGTCATTTTCCTGCTGAATTTGCTCGCTGCAATCCTGCCCGCCTTCGGGTGATAACCGCAACCATTGGAGAAATCGATCCAATCCAGCGATATGATTTGTTAGGTTTTGAATTTGGATTTCCTCCCATGGTATCTTATGCCGATTTCGCTGTTGATCCAATGCAACGAGCTCCTCCCCTCGTGATACCGTACCACCACGATTAATATGCGTTTCCGTCGAAAGCATGATCCCATCTTGATACCTGCCCCTCACTTGCACTGTTGGTGGGTTCACATTTGTTAGATGACATGTGAAATGTGCAGCAATCCCTGGTATCTCCGCCTCTGCAAGCAGCACCGGGGCGTCGTCAAACCCCAGTTGCCACCCAACTGGAGGCGCAATCTGCGCATGCTTCCTCTCCTCCGTCTGGATATAAATATGATTCTGATCATACCTCAAAAACAACCAAATGTTGTGCTTATGACGCAAAAAATAATATATTTTATTTAGTTTTTACGTTGGTTGGCGTTGAGCGATGTCGCGTATTCTAGAAGCGAAAGTGCGAATGAAGGTCCAGACCTCGCGATCGTTCGGATTTGCGGGGAGGGTTTCGATAGTGAAAGAGCTGATCGATGTCCTGCCATTCGGCGGGTACACATGCCAAAAGGTACCAGAACGGCTTGATGACAACAACCTTCCCTCATCCAGCAGGAACAACATTTCAACATTTTTTCCAAACTTTCCGATCCAACCGACGCCCACATTCTTCTCAACAATCACGCAAATTTCCTTCCTTTCCTGCTCTTCAATACCATCACTAACCAACGGCATCGTTCGGCCAAACCCATCTCCTAGTTCAAACGCCACGCTGGGGGGCATTTCATCATCACACCACCCTGCCTTAGTTTCACTTTCAATTGCTTTTGGAATCACTGTTACCATGCTTCCATCATTCAATCGTAAATCAGATTGATAACTCACCTGGAAACAAAATTCAAATGTTGATGAAGCGAGGAAAAAACAAAAAACATATAAAAATTTGAAATTCGATTGATATTTCACCCAGGAGCACAAAATTGTTTTTTCAAAAACCATTTACATGCACATCTAATGAGTCCAATTGATATGTGCTGCTTGATGTTATCGAATGCTCTTCTTCTGGTAGGTGGGAAGTTTCAGCCGGTGAGTGACTTGCGGCGAAACAAACTGGTACAAACCACTCCTCTGGTAGTAATTCTTTTGGAAATATATTGTTTATCTCAACCATTTTGTTTTCGATGGTAACCTTGGGGACCAGTCGATGATTTTCGTCTTTTACATACTGGGGTATATGGGTGACAACTTCCTTACAGTGGGGAACCTTACATTTCCAAGTGATTTCGACCAATTTTCCATTCGGCGTTATCCGCACTTTCCCGTGGTCATGTTTTAGACTCACACTACCATCTTCACTTGGTCGCACCTGCAAGAATACCAATCATAAAAACATTGCCAAATCGTGGGTCACAAAACAGCCGATAATAAAAATTGACCAACAATTCAATCTAACTTTTTCATTTCATTCGAACTTTTTGATTTAAATACCACTTTATCCCATCTTGCGTGGATAGGTGTGGAAGATGTTGATATTCTCTCGCTGTCGGGTGTGAGTGAAACGTATGGCCGGCCAGGGTAATACTTGTTTTTGAGGTTGTATAACATCCTGACTTTTTCCCGTGAGGATGAAGTTAGGCAAGTTGCACTCTGGCGCTTTCGCGTGCCGTCACTTTCAAAGAATGTAACGCAATTCGCTTCCGTATGAATAATCGCAGAGGATCCATCACTCCATGCAGCTTCCACCCTTCCGCTGCGGTAGATCAACGCACGAGTTGGCTTCAAATCATCTTGAGCGTCTGGCGGTGCCGGCATCGTTTTGATGTTGACTAATAATTAAATGAAGAGATTATAGATTTGATTGGGGCGACTGTAAACACGTAATTACTTTTGTTTCTGTGTCATTGCAAAACAAATGGTACAAACGAACATCAACAAGATCTCAAATGTCATGGTTGCGAAATGTTAATAATGAGATCCAAACTTTGTTGCAACATATTCAGATTGCAATTAATCACGGTAAGTACCATTCTTAAAAAAGCGTTGTAATTTGAACATAAACTCAAGAAGGGTGCAATCTGCGAATTCAGCAACCCAACTGAGGGCATCTACATGGCTGTCTGCATCCATCATGTTTCTCAGAAGATTTTGCAAGATGCTCGCCCGCATTGCAACCGATTGATCGACCAACCTCACCGCGATGTCACAAATATTGTCGTTGCCGATAAAATCGAGATTGCCAATGGAACCAATAGAATGGAACCGCTGTCCGCAAATTGTCCCAGCGGTCGCAGCACGGGCATACCTCGAACTTGCGGAAAATTTTGCAAGGGTGTGAAATTCTTCCACGCGGAATGTAGCACGTACGAGCAGGCGGACTGAACCGCGAACTTCAAATTTGGACCCCATATCGTTGCTACGGATCGGCTGCAACAGCTTGGTGAAACCTTGCTGCACCAGATCTGCCGCGCCGAGCTCGCTGAGCCGAATGAGCGGGCAAGACCCCTGGCTATCGCGGGAAGTTAAGCTCGCACCCTTTTCAAAATACTTCTTCGCCAAGTCAATCTGTTGTCTTCTGTTCAGCAACGAAGAGCCAGACGTACCTGTTTTTAGCACAACATTCTGCAAAGACGGCGTGTACGAGTAGACGGGCAAATTGAAAAAATTGCGAACGCGTTTCTTCTCTTCGTTCAGAGCAAACGCATTGTCCGGTACATGCGAAGCTGTGTATTTGATGTAAAAATCCGCATCAAACGGGGCGAGGCCGATGTCATGCAAGAATGTTGCAAATGGAGCAAATTCATCAGTCACAAACTGCCTCGACGCCGGATCCTGTCGGAACCTTGACTGTTGCTCTCTAAGATATCGCAGTGAAGATAAATACATTAAATTCCTCGACGCGTCCTCCCCACGTGAATCAAATGTACAACCAGCTTGCATCAAATATTTGGCAAAGGGAAAATCACCATTTTCAATCGCGCGTTTCAAAGGCCTACCAGCAATATAAAAAGAACTAAATGAGTTCACATCAGCACTATAACGTATGGCCATCTTCGCATACTTCATATCTTTGTTATCATTCACAACATTCAGCAGAAACAAACTTGTTGACATCTGGTTGGCTTTCGACATCATATCTTCAAGAACGGTTGTGCGCCCAGCTTCCAGTGCATCCCACATTGCAAAGAAAACCTCGTGTTCCTCACGGGTGCACCTGTCCAAATTCAGGCCTTCAAGATCACTCTCTTCAAATTCATTTTGTGGTGTTGGCCTGAAAAAACAATAGAAATATTGATGAACACACAAAACAATCGATCAAACAAAACTGAACACATACTTTTCAGACCGAGATAACTGCAATGCCTGCTCCAAATGAAAACGTTCAAGATCGTCGCCAGCTTGAGCTCCATTGAAAAACGATATCAGAAGAAGTAAAGAACGCATCTTTTTGTCTAAAAACAAGTAGTTGAAATTCGATAATTTCGATAGTATTTCGACTAATAATCAATTTATTGAATTTGACCAAAATCACAATCATTCACAAAGATAAACTCTTACATCCAAACTAAAAATTATGTTGATTTCATTTCTTCCCATGACCTCCGCACAGAAACTTCAAATTTGACCTACATATCTACCTAATACATCAACTAACAAATCCTCCATCATCCAAATGATTGATTCAATATGGAAAATCTCATTTCTGATTTGAAACGAAAATGATAGTTATGCACAACGATTATTTTCCAAAAAAAAATAGCATTAAAATATGCATGTTAAACTATAATATAATTTAACCCAAATTTTGCGTGATTGCAAAAGAACAAAATTTATGAAAAGACGAAGTGCGATCAGTGCACTTGTCATATTAGTACTTCAATTATTTAGGAAATGGTACAAAGACTGCATCGGTTTGTTCTCTCCTCGTCGCTGTCAGGAAGCTCGCGTGTGATAGGACCGACAACAACAACGCTGCGGACACCATCGGTAATTGGCGGCTTTGGCTGCTCGGTTTGGGTGGCGCGGTCGGCGGTGCGGAACAATCCCCCCTCACGATGTCTCTTGAAACCACTTGCAAGCGCTGTCTTTAATCGTTCATCCGCAACTCTCGCTTTTTCCCGTTCGATTTCCTCCTTTTCGAGGCGTGCGCGTTTTTCATCCGCCGTCTCGAGCTTTTCGCGTAGTGCAATATTCACCGGAGGAACTGGAACATCAGCTCGGCAAATTGGGCAATTACGTCCATTGGCATTGAAATGGCCTGTCAGGCAGTCTTGGCAGAAAGTGTGCTCGCAGGTGGTAGTGACCGGGTTTGTAAGAGATTCAAGGCATATTACACATTGATGATCGCATTCCTGGCATCTCGTTGCGATCTTCGGAGCCAAACAATGCTGCTTATGCTGCGACCAATGAGCCTTTTGACATTCCCGCCCGCAATATCTAACACCTTTGCAGCGCGTACACCTCAACAATTTTTCCGCCTGCTCCCCACAGTTTGCACAGCTTTCTGGCACCGCTGCATCCATAGTAAGTTTGAGACCTGCATTACTGTAGGCTAGTAGAAATAGAGAAATAAGTTTAAGCATCTTGGATAATTGATAATATGTTGAAAAAAGATAAGAAAACAAGAAATTGGATAGGACCTTTGAAATGAAAAAGAAATCTTATGTAAAATTATTGATATATTAAGACTTGATTTTTAAAAAAATACGTACATGAACGCAAACATATTTGGACCTTTTTAGTCGTACTGACATAATTTTGCGCAAAATCGAAACTAGATTTTTGGCGCAAAAATTTTCTGTGGTGATCTTTCACCATTTTTTACGGTGCTCTAATCTACAAAGACGATCTACACAATTCTGAATACATACCGTACGCAATAAGGATGAAATTAGAATCAAAATATGAAACCAAAAATGTCAAACGCAATCAAAATTGCGTCACTACATAGATTTGAATGTAGTGTCCAAATGATATGATAATTGTAAAATGGGATGCAAAAATGTTTTTCAACAAAAATTGTTTTGAGAATATGGACAGAATAAGTTGCACAATGTAATAATTGAACAGAAAACCATTGTGCACTGGTTCACATGAGTAATTTCAAAATTACTGGATGCTGCAATTTCCACATCCGCCCTTTTCATCCGGTTCAACTCGACCGGGGACGGGTGCAGCACGGAATTGATCTTGGTAAACCGGTGCATCGTCAGTAACTTGCGCGGGAACATCAATAAGCTTATGTTCTCTGAAGTTCTCGCGCACTTTGGTGAGAACGCCGGCTGAATCCATCTTGTTGTTAATGTTGTCAAGCGCGGCAATCTGTTTTTCATGCTTGTCCGCCTTGGTATTTTCTCTCATCGCATCGACAGAATTGGTAAGCAACTTTTTCAGCATGACCCGGTCCACCTTGCGGATGGCATTGAGGTGATCTTCTGGAAATCCATGGAAGACAATTTTTCCTTGCATAAGACAATCAACCATAAAAACAAAATTTTCAACGGACATGTCCACCGACTCACACATGTCCCTGAGAATGCGTTGATTTGTTTTTTCATCCTCTCGGGGAGCAGGAACTGGCAGCATTTTGAGGATATCAGTCGCGGAATACCGGGTGAAAAGCTTGTCCACAGCCATGCTGGCGCCGACGCCGCCTTTTCCTTTAAACATCTTTTGATATCGAGCCGCTTCTGCTTTCTTCTTCAATCTTGCAGCTTCCTCGCGTGCCAAACGATTTTGCTTCTGCTCCTCCGTCTCGACCTTCTTACGTAAAGCCACATTGACCTTTGGCATTTTTGTAATTTTAGTACGGCACATCGGACATTCAGGCTTATATGCTTGCAAATTGTGCTCCAAACAATCCTTTCAAAATAAAAAATAATTCATCATTGAAAAAAATGTACACGATCTTTTTTGAAATAAAAAGATGGTACCTTGCAGAAGGTGTGGCCGCACTTGGTCGTCACTGGCTCGTCGAGGGCGTCCAGGCAAATGGAGCATTGGTTTTCGTTTTCTTCGCAACGCTCAGCGGTTTTCTTATCCAAGCATGTCCTTTTATGCGTCGGCCAAGCATGCTTTTGGCATTCCCTGCTGCAATATTTTTCCTCTTTGCAACGCCCACATGTGAATACCCTCTCAGCTTGAGTGCCGCAATGCGCACACTGATTTTGAAGGGTCTCCGTTTTCAGAGCGAAAACACTCTGGGAAACAAAAAGTAAAGATAGAAATTTGAACATCTTTGGAAAACAAGTTTTTTGTAAAATAGTATAAGAAGTGAACGTTTAGCCCCTTTTTGATGAGAATGAAATTTTAGACTTGATATTTAGAACCCAAACCAACATAAAAAATCGCACAGACAAGAGAAAATGGTTCGCACGCACTTGCTCTTCAAATTTTGGATTTTAGATTTTTGGATAATCTGTTCTACGCCACTGTAATACTGAATCTAATATACTACCTACAAACTTCAAGTACACAAGACCAAAAGATGAATGGATAGAGTAGATAATGATTGCTTATTGCATTAGAGCAAAGATGTTTGACAACAAAATTCGCTCATATGATCTTATATGAAAAGACGCAATGTCACACTGGTGTAGGTAAATAAAATATGAAAACCATGTGCACTGGCCGTAAAATAAAACAAAATAATATACAAAATGATATTCTTTACATCATGGCACAGCCTTTACCACTCGAGCCGCAGGTCCGGTGCTCATGATCCTGTTTGGAGGGCTTTCGGGCACCATCGTGTGGTTTTCTTGTGGTAGTTTGTTCTCCCGGGGGAGTTAATGTAACCTTACTCAGATCTTCTTCAGAAGCGAGTGTCATTTCAGATAGCTGCAGCGGGCGATCTGAAGCAAGTTGTCGCAAGGTTCGCAATGCGGACTCGTCTGCGCCGCCTCCTTCAGTAGATTGTTTTTCCGTCATGACGACGGTCCGCCATTCCTCAAAATCTTGCTCGGAACTGCGATCGCGCCTGCGAGTTTGAATTTCCTCAGTGTTGCCGTCACCAAGTGCCTGGGCGGCCCGCCTCATATCCGCTCGTTGAGGCTCGGCTTTAGTAGCACACGCACCGGATGTGTCAATGGATGATGTGTCGGTTGATTGCTCTTCCTCACGCTTTGATTTGGTCTCTTCCTCTCGCTCTGGTTTGGATTCTTCGGTTTCCGATTCAAGAAAAAGAAGAGGAATATTCAAATCACTTGTGATTTTCATCACAACATCTGGGGTCAAACCTAATCGCTCCATCAATGTTCTCATCTTGCAATAAGGACAGCAAAAATCATCATCAACAGGCCCATCAATTAGCACTTCAAATATTTTGATTAACAACCTTTGAGGCAGGCCGTCCTGCAGATCGCCGGCGAACCGTTGCAAGATATCATGGAATCGTTGTGCGTTTGTGTTTGAAATTGGAGGCGGTTTTGCTGGCTTGGTTTGCTTTTGCTCGGCGACATCATCTTCTGCAAATAGACCCTCCGCATAACCCTTGGCCAACCGCTGCGCTAACAAACGCTGTGCTCGTTTATCCTTCGCTCTCTGATCTGCTTCCTTTTGTTCTCGAACACGTTTTTGCTCGGGCGTTTCGATCTTGGCGCGTAGTGCAACGTTGATCCTTGGCATTTGGATAACCTCACGGCAATTTGGGCATGTCTTGGTTCCGCTTGAGGAGAAATGTTGTTTGAGACACGCCTGGCAGAATGTATGCTTGCAGGATGTTGTGACAGGCTGGTCTAAGGTGTCCAAGCAGATGCTACATTGATGTTCACAACCTTCACACCGTTCCGCCGTTTTCGGGTCAATGCAATGGAGCTTGTGCTGTGGCCAATGCTGTCTTTGACACGCCACACTGCAATAATGCACCCCTTTGCACCGCATGCATTTTTTTAACTTGCATCCTTGCCCGCCCATTTTTCCGCAATTAGCACATATCGGCTCAGGGTCTGGCGCAGTCAAAAGAGCCTCAACACCAACCGGAGATGGAAATGGAACGGGCTGCCCATTATCCTCAGGGATCATAAGACTGCCTTTTCCTGCAAGTACATCAGAGACCGAAAAATTATTATTCGCGACATCCCTTCCACCACCGACACCCTGCAAGGGATCATCCTCCATGGCTAGCTTCAGGCCTAGGCCATATTGCGCTGTAATTAAAAAAGAAAGAAGTTTCATATTGATAGAATTGTACTGTACCGTTAATTTACGATTTGGAATTATGATAGTATAAAGATATATATTGTTTTTCGCTGAAGAAAAAGAAGATGAAATTATTTTGAAGACTGGACCAAACGCAAACCATTTTAGAACATGAATAATATAAAAAATATTGAAAATAATACGGAAGACGTTGCTTCTTTATAATTATGGTCCGTTTGTTTTAGGACCGATGACACGTTTTGTGTGATTGAACTAATCTACTTTTCTAGTCTACATCTCAATACAAACAACGCAGCAAAATGCATCGATAATTAATGATGATTATAACAGAACAAAAATGTTTCCCTAACAAGATTTGTTCGGATTAAATTTAAATTCTAGGGTCCCATGATCCACTAACGCTGGGCAGTTGGCGCGACAACGCAATTCTAGCCTCGCCAAGAAAATCATCAAAAAACTGTGCTGCGCCGTCCATAATCTTGTGACTAAATTCTTCCATGGCTTCGTAACCCGGCAGAAACGCTTGCTCTTCCTGCTCGCCGCCAGACTGCATATTACGTCGCAATTGTCCCACCGCACTTCTGAGCTGCTCACGTCCAGCTTCCTGACAAGACTTATCGGCCTTGTCTAAAATATCGTACATTTTCTTGTGGCCTTCGGGAGTCTCAACGGTGCACGCCTCTTCCTCGGATGGCTTGCTGTCATCGATGGCGATTGAGATGTTGTGAGATTCTGTGAGAGCAAGGACCGTTTCCAACGTTAAATCCAATCTTTTCAATGCCTTCTTGAGCCTGCAGCCAGCGCAGCAGAAATCCTTCTCAGGAGCTTCATCAAACTTTGTTTCAATCACAATTTCTAATATTCCTGCGATCTGGGAAACGGTGAGCTTGCTTCCAAGTTTCTCAACAAACATTTTCAATGCACTATCGATCAGCTTCAAACTTTGGCTTCGATCTGACGAATCCTCGGAAATGTTGATTTCGATGATCCTCGTGCGGGACCCGACGAAAATACCGAGTTCGTCTATCATACGTTGGAAATCTTCTAAGGTGACGCCGCCGTAACAATATAAATGCCTGTCAAACTTTGCTTTGGCATTGTTGCTGGTGGCTGCGTCGGAAAAGCAGTCGTCGTCTCCATAATCTTCGGGAATCAGATTTCGAATCAAATCAGTCAGCTCCTCGTGGGTGAACCGTTTCTTACCACTGTTTTTCAACTCATTGAACAATCGCCCCGCATTTGAAAGGTTTGCGTTGCGTGCCGGCATTGCGTCGGCGGTCGTGGGGATGATCCCATCGAAAAAACCACCCTTGCTTTGGAATCTCTTGGCAAATCGCTCAGCTTCAGCCTGGCGCCTCAATTCCTCAGCTTTTTCCTCCGCCAAACGCTGTTGCTTTTGATCCGGCGTCTCGGTCTTGTCGCGTAATGCGGTATTAATCGCTGGCACCTTCGAAATGGGAGACCGGCATGTTGGGCACTCGGGTTTATAACACCTCACATATTTCTCCAAGCATTTCTTGCAATAGGTGTGGCCGCAAGTAGTCGTGACAGGTGATTGAAAGGTGTCCATGCAGATGCTGCAGATGTTATCATTTTGTTCGCATCGATCAGCTGTTTTCTTGTCCAAACAAAACCGCTTGTGTGTTTTCCAATCGGCACTCTGACATTCTCTACTGCAATACCACACATTTTTGCACCGACCACACCTCTGTAACTTGTCAGCAATTTGTCCACAATGCGCGCACTCCATCGCCGCAGTGGGTAAAGGCTTGCTACATTCCATTTCTCCGCTAGTTTGAGATATCACTTCCATCGTTATTTTCACGCCAGCACAGCTCTGTGCGAGCGCAAAGAAGGATAAAAAATTCAACATCTTAAAGTGACAAAAACTGTTTGCAGGTAAAAGAAATAAGAAAGGTCCTTTTTGTTGATAGAATTGAATGAACGATCTTGGGATAAGATCTTGATACCAACACAAACGTACAATAAACGCAAACCGAAACAAAAATGATACCAGAGTGTTATGAAATCCACGGGAAACATCCGTCCGGACTTTCGTGGGAACACTTGTTATTTTTGAATTAATTACTTAATAATATTTTTGAAGATAAAATGTGTGAATTATGATGTCTAGTCTAAACGTCTTTCTACATAGATCTACGACTTTCCTGAACATTCGACAAACATTACTGGCTATGACAGATTAATCCCTCTGATTGCGTGATTCACTTTGGAAAGACTTTGATATGATATGGTAATATGTGTGTGTGGCCGTGAATTGTTGTGGATACTTCAAAAAATGAGAAAGCGTGTTCAAAAAATTGAGATCTCACTGAAGATCTTGCTGGATTTTGAATGTGGTTACGCCAAGAGCTTCAAAATGGGCGACGCGATGAGAGATGTCGCCAGGCAGGCAAGACGTGACGATGATGTTGGAATAATCTTGCCATCCAAACACGTGAGTAATACAATCCAAGGTTTGCTTACACTGCGCTTTATCCATCGGATCAATCTTCCAAATCATTGTTGTTGAATACCTGCAAATTCGCAAAAAAAAATCTACGTTTTACATCATAATCTATATCATCATTGTTGGACTTAAAAATTACAGCTCAGATACGGAATACGCGTCGTCGGGGTTGATCCACGCCGGGCGTTTCGTGGTGATTGAGCTGTTCGGATCGCTTGAGACCATCTTCAAATTTGGAAACTGGTCAACATGACGCCAGATATCCATGTATAAACGATTCGTATACACCGCGCCAGCATCCATCGCGAGTAAGACGACATTTTGCTTGCATTTGATGAACTCTTGAACATGGTTTGGGAACGGATTCATATTGATGAAGCCAGGGAGGTTGGTGGTCACACCATTTGAGAGCGTGCGGAACCATCCGTCGCCCTCTTTTTCTTCTTGTTGGGCGGTGGCTTTGGAGGTACTGCCATCAGCAGAATCAAAAATGCCTTCGGCACCAAACGCACCGCGCAAACCACCGAATGATGGTTTCGCAGTTTTGGCTTTCTTCGCGCGAGGGCAATTTTGTTTGTGCTCGCCCCAAGCGGCTTTTTGGCAGGTTTCATCACAGAAGAATACATCCTTGCAGCACTTTTTCAAGCTTTCAGCAGTCTGTCCGCAATGATGGCAAGATGGCTTTTGTACAACTTCATAATCAGGGTCCTGAGGAACCAACAGAAAACCTTCGCCTTTGGCCGTTTCCTCCATCGTCAAGCCCAGAACGGCCTGGTGAAAACATAAGAAGAGAGTAGTACGCATTCTAAAAAAAAATTGATGAAGACGAGGAATCGGCAAGTGGTATTTTGGGATCTTGGATCAAACGCAAATCAATCATCATTATATTTGAATTCAAATATTTTGAAAAAAATTGAAATAAAAAAAACACGCCTGATTAGGTGTCAATACTTTCGGAACTTTGGAATACTGGTTTAGTATTTTCTAGTACTACTTGCTTCTCATCAAAAGCACCAACAGATATACACGAAATGAAAAATGACATTCGCACTTGAATTGATTCAAAATTACATATTGCTTTATCAAAAACCAGAAGACTTGACTTAATACAAATCTTTCTGCACCCGAAATGTTTCCACGCCTAATTTTTCAAAATTGGCAAACCGGCCAGAAACATCCCCTTCAATACAAGACGTAACAATAAAATTTGAATAGTCCTCCCATCCGTACGCTACTTGTAAAACCAACAACGCTTGTTCACATTGTTCCGGATTGAGTGGATCGAGAAAAAACTCGCTCTTCTCAAATTCATCTCTTTCCAGATCGCTTTTCGCTTCGGGGGTAAAATGGTGCGGGAATCCTGGTTTGTTGGTTACAATACTCGTCTGGATCCAAACGACGTTTCCAAATTCTTCCTCATGAAGCGTGAGCAGACGTTGGTGCTCTCTCTCTAAAGCAGACTTGTTGAGCTCGATATCTTGGTCCAGTTTCTCCTGTTCTTTCTCATTTTGGCTTGCCGCTCTTCTACTTTCAAGATCCCTTTTTTTAGATTCCAATGTCCGAATTCTGTTTTTCGAGGGCAACGTATTAATCATGTCCAAGAAAAGCCTTCTCATATATGGGTGTGGTTCATTCGGTTTCACACCATGACAATCCAACATAATCAGAATAACCTTTTCGCGGGGCTGGATGTACGTCCGGATGCGGTCCGGAATCGGATTCAAATTCACAAGCATCTCAGGATCATTGCACTTTTTACCGTTGGGCAAAGTTCGAATTCCAGGTGCGGCCCTAGTTGCTATTCAAAAAAAAGTGATGGATCACAAATTGAAACAATTATAAATGATTGAAGATTTTTCAATAAAATACGATGGACTGGTTCGGGGGCATCCTGGTACAATCCTTCGAATTTCCAACCGCTACTTTTCTTCGCTTTTGGGGCATGCTTCTGAACAAGTCTCTGCATCTTTTCATCGGGTGTTGCTGATTTGGATATTACCGCTCGACAAGCAGGACACGTGCCGGACGATTCATGGGCAGAACCTTGATGACTGGACAAACATGATGCACAGAAAGTATGCCCGCAAATGGTTTTGACGGGATCTGTGAACATGCTGATGCATAGCGGGCATAACAACTCGTCTTTCTCCTTTTTTGCTTGTTTCTTTGCTTTTTCACAATGAGGCTTGTGTTGCTTCCATGCCACCTTTTGACACTCCTTATTGCAAAATGAAACCTCACCACAACATTTCAGAAGCTTCTCCGGGCTGCGACCACAGTTATAACAGCTTTTCACGACATCACCATTGATCCCAACTTCTCCGTTTTCGACATCATCCATACGAATACCAAACGCCATGTGGCTCACAAAAAGGAAGAGACAAGAACGCATCATGCTCAACCAAAATTGTTTCTTGATGTTTTGACCAATAGGAATTTATTTTTGAACTTGAATTGGTTTATATAATAGAGAATAACGCAAACGTAAAAATAATAATTGTAAAACGCGGGGGGTATCACGTTTATATTTTAGAAAATTTGGAATTTCAGTATATAATGATGTGACCATGATTCTTAACCTACTCAGAACTAAAAGACTATGTATACAACCACAATCAATTGTCGGCGAATCAATACTGAAAATCAAAAAGATGGAAAAATGAGATGCAACTAAAAGCTTTTCTGATGAGAGACGCTTCGCCTTTCCAAGGCCCTCGGCTTCTTGTTTGGTTGAGAATCTTCATCATTAGAATCACTAGATTCAATAAGACTGATGACACTGCGCTTGCTCTTTTGATTGACAGAGGACGGACCGGCAGCATCCGAATGCTCAGCTCGCGCCTTCTTCTTTGCATGGTTGTCCGCATCATTAGAATCGCGAACAGAAACAAGACGAATGAGCTTTCGCTTAGTGGCTCGTTTCACCGTCTTCGGCACATCCTCCTTTTCGTCCCAATGTAGCGACTCCATCATATCATCAAAATCACGATGCGAAACACCGTACGTCTCCAACAATCTCCTGAAGCAACAATCGTATCCATGACGACAAAGCCACATTTCAGGCGCTTCCTTGCCAGTGTCTTGTTTGATAACGTATTGTAGGATATTGCAGAGGGTGCGAAAGGAGGGAGGGTGTGGCTCGTAATCTCTTCTGTGTGTCTCCAGCGCTTTCAATAAACGTTTTTTCTTATCCATCGGTTTCCCTTTCGCTAGAACATTATTACTCTGCTCGATTTCGTCCAGGTTTTTAGATGCTACCTTCTGCGCGAGATCAGAATCAAACATACCTCTCATTTGCTGCAAACTAGATCTATCCTCCGCTTCCTGCGCTTCACGCTGCGGCAGTGTCTCTGGAAATTTTGATTCTATTACACCACGCAAAGCGAGATTCACAGCTGGTAATTTACTAATATAACTCCGGCAGTCTGGACATTTATTGTTGTACCCTGTGAGGTATCTATCCAAACAGCGACTGCAATAGGTATGCTGACAGTGCGTGGTCACTGGATTTACATAATGAGACGAACAGATACTGCATTCAAATTCATTCTCTTCACATCTCTCTGCGGTTTTGGGATCCAAACACTCCTTTCTATGCGTTTTCCATGCTGCTTTTTGACATCCCTTACTGCAATACTTCGCTGTTTTACATTTGGAGCACTTCAATACCTTCGTAACCTCCTTATTACATTGATCACACGTACGTTTGACAACGTCAGAGGGGCTTTGCACACGCAACCCAACGACAATTTGAAATACTAACAAAATATAAAAGAGAAGGAATGATTTCATCTTGTCATGTTATTTTGCAGAAAAGAAGTTGAAAAAATATATATTTGAAGACTTGATAGGGGTATTAAGTAAAAACGAGGACGACACATTCATAATAATAATCAAACGCACCTGAATTTTAGAATTTTGAAAACTTATCCATAAACCAACGAACGCAAATCGCCAGTCCGTAGACGCTTTCATCACCAAGAATATGTTTTTTGTCAAAGAAAAAAAGAATGTGTTTCTAATACCTACAATACTAACATAAAATCCAACGCCCAACATCCACCGGTAAATTTGTATTAACATATGTGTACATTTTGCATGCAGAAATTGAAAATTTCGCATTTCGATAAGATACATTGTAGATAATCAAAAACCTCCGCTACACATCAAAAAATATATCAATTTCAAATCATCGGCTTCTGCTCCTCTCCGTCCAGGGACATAGTGTCGATTTGTTCCTCGGCAACGGGGCTGGAGGCGTGGCCGACGCCCGCATGCAAGGCTGGGCTGAAGCTGTGCACAAGCGCTCCCACCTTCTTCGGATGATCCGGTGTGTTCATATCACCAAGGTTGACAATGCCAGAAGCATCCGGTCCGGATCCACTAGAATCGGAATGATACAGATTCGGTGGCTGATATGTACCTGAAAACCAACAAAACGTACATGATGAGAAAAAACAGAAAAAGAAGTTTTGAAAATCAAATTCTTTTCGATGACTGCCTTCAACAGATGGGCGGTCGATGTTGGTGATCGCACGTGGGTAGGTACACGCTCCATATACAATATTCTTCTCCGCCTTCTTACGTGCTCGGCGGATGAGGAAAAAACAAGCTGCAACGATACCACCAATGATAACCAACGCGAGAGCTGTGAACCCGCCAGCACTCATGTGCATGTTTTCGTTCAACCACAACGCGAAATTCTTGGATACATTAAACAGAAGAATCAACGTTAACAATCCTCCGATAGAAGCACCGGTTAATAACATACAGCTCAATTTCTTGGGCTTGCTCTTACCGAACGCACCGAGCGGGGTCGGCAAAAGCATATCCGAATCATCATCAGGAGAAACCTAAAAAAATTGCAATTTCGAGAAAAAATATGCATTTGGAGTGAAAAAACATGAAAAATGAACAAAAAAAGTATTTTTTGAGGGTACATTTTTTTTTGGAATTGATATCCATTTCTCCGACTTCATTTTTTGTTTGGACAAGGGAAGCTTTACTACCCGCGGGGATGCTGATTGCGGGAAGGCGTTCTTTCAGCCATTCGGACGCTTCTTTGAAGGAATTCGACGGTTGCGGTTCTGGTAACAAACTCATTTTGGTAGTTTTGAAACAGGTGGATGTTGGGGTAGATTCACGTGTTGCATCCTCAGGATTCTGGAAGGAGGAATATGTATCTGAATCGAAGAGAAAAAACATGTGATAAATCAAACAAAATGTTCACAAATTGCTTACATCTGTCTTCTTCTGTCTTCTCCTTCTTTTCGGAGTTGATGCCGATCGGAATTTGATCATCACTGGAAGCATCAGTAAAGGGGCTGGGTTTGATCTGCACTTCCTCAATTTTAGGAGGAGAATAAGAACGCCTAGGTGGGAAGCGAACACTACCACGACCATAGGTTGGCGCCCTCCCCACAACACTCACCACCAAATATTTCAACATAGTAATAGACTGTATATCTTTGTTTGATATCTGTATATATTGAGACGAACTTGAATTTCAAATGTATATATCGTAATATGTAATAAATCTTGGTAAATACTTATATTGACGGACATTTAACAAATGCTACAAACAACTGCAAATATCAAGCAATTATGATGTACAAAACAAAAAAAGAGAGGTATAAAAACAGACAAACAATGTTTACTTCATCTCTTGATGATTAGTATTTTCAGGCGTGGCAGCGCCATACCCCCCTCCGACACTGCGCTCTGAGAGTCTACTCCTCTCGCTCATCGATCCGGGAGAACTATGAAGATGCTTACCTAAAAAAACGAAAATTTAATTCAAAAACATGTAATACAGAAAACAGCACCTTACGGAGCTAAAACCTTATTTTAGCTCCGTAAGGTGCTGTTTCCGGTATTAAAATGTAATAGTTTCTGAGAATTAATCATCTGTTCAACCCTGTGTCGGACTTCTATTTCTAGGAACACCCATTTTGCCAAAAGACGTTATATCTTCGTCATCATCACTATCCATGCGGACGGGCTCTCCTCTAAATTTTCTCGGGCTAAATGCATCTACCGCGCGCTTCCCACCCTCTTCAAGGCTGTTCATCATATCTCGGCTGATGTTTTTAACGATGTTCACCGCGTCATCACTATTGGTGTGCAAAGCACCAAGCACAATTGCCACCATCGCTATAAAACAAAACACACCAAACAACGACGTGCGGAGGACGGTGGCATCCGCGAACTCACCGATAGCTAAGCCATACACAGCGGAGAGTAAGTTGCAGCATGCCAAAAAACTAGGCAGGAAAAATCTAGAATCGTATCGCTGAGCGCCAAGCGTGACTGAGATTAGCGAGCAAAGGCCAATCACAGCGAGTACAACCACCGCGGATACAAACTGGATGAAATGCCCTGGCTCGGTTAGATACGCCCAGCCTTGCAGTGCAAAGATGCCAAGACTCTTCATGATACATTCACTACCGACAGCAAACACACCAGATACTACCGCATACGCAATCGCCACTTGCGGTCTCTTCGCCTTCTCCTCGACGCTGGGTCCTCCTCGTTTTGGCGGCCTTCTGGAATCGATGATTAATCTAAATGATATCACCAGCATGAAAACGACCACACCGATTAGTAGTGACACGGCTGGATGCTGCCAGAAGTTGAGTAGCTTGAGTGAGTCGGTAAGCTCCTTTTCTCCAACCTTCTCTGGTCGAGGTGCACAGCTAACAATCCCAATACAGCCAACTAACCCAAACACAATAGCTAGCACATCCGTCTTGGTAAATATCTCCCCACCCCTCCAGGCCCAGATTGTGCTATTGATAATGTACACACAGGCGGAGAGCGCGCCGATAACACTGATCGGCGC
>JACLAD010010877.1_pt1 | contig 18685 bp, 4 predicted proteins | sample 8027901 | NCBI WGS metagenome assembly JACLAD01 (sample SAMN15725071, study PRJNA655200) | protist metagenome | isolation source: fluorescence activated cell sorting (FACS) single amplified genomes of... | place: Spain: Blaines Bay Microbial Observatory, Mediterranean Sea | collected 2016-07-05 | reverse complement strand
GAAAATGCAATTTTGATTTTTTGTATTTTTTGGCAATCCCTTTCTTGGACTGCAAGCACTGTAATTGATCTTTCCCCTGCGGGATTGATCACCTCGATATGACCGATCGGTTTGATGGTATTTACAGATGCTAACGGTAGAACTGCAAGCTCGATGACGTTGATTGGGGTGTTGGTTTCGGTTTGTAACGTTTGAGGAAGGACACCAACGCTGAATTGTAATTGGGTTGTGTACCTTTGCACAGCTCCAGATGAATCGGTCACATGCTTCAATGGCTGACCATCCGCATTTCGATCAACCTTCATTTTTTCACTTGTTCCAGATGGATTTGTGACCACAAAATTGTAAGCATCAGATACCATCACACCCACACCATCCACCGCCGGGAGGGAGATGTCGTCAATGACCTCAAAAAAATCGAAAATTTGATTCAAATGAAAAAATATCAAAATTTGCAAAACTAAAATTTGGATTGTGCACCAAAATACGCAAAAAATCGACCTCCGTACTTCATTTTTCATTAATACTCCTTTCCCGGACTGATAATTTTTGGTCATCTTTTCTTGGCTGAACTGAGTAGGTAGAGGTTCCTGGCTGGCCGGCGGTTGTGGTGTCCGGGATATAAGTGTCAACGCCTGGGTTAAATGAGGAGGGCTTGTCATGATTTGTGAGGTAGTCCTTAATATTCTTAATAAGCGTCGGATCCAGATCTTCAATACTATTAACCGCATCATTGTCACCACGAATAGCGAGAATATAATGCATCCTCACAAGCTTCTTGACAACGGTAATGTGACCGAGTAATTTGACGCCCGTAACAGACCCCAACTCTAATGGCTGCCCGCTCACTTCAATCACATTCACCGCACCATTTTCATTGCACACGGATCCATCGCACTGAAGATTGTTTTGCCATGTTTGTGCAATAAATCCAGCATTGAAGAACAACCCATCCCCATAATATGGAATTTTTAAGGTGCTAGTGCCGTAATCATGTGAAGAAACTGCACCGTCAGCATTCAACATTGGTGTTATTGGATTATCGACATCGTCAAGCTTGATTGAAGATTTTGATTTACTACCCATTGGTGATTCACATACAAAGTTGAAAAATCTAGAATCCTTGATCGACTTACCCTTATCGAAATTTGCAAGGACATCTCGCCATAGACTTGTTGGCGTATCGGTAGGGTTACCCTCTGCATCATTTGTCACTGCTTGGTGTGCAAAATTGCTTTGCCCTTCTGTGCTGGTTTGCTTATTATGCGGAATATATGTCCATGTCTTCGGCTTGGTAGTGGATGATGTGGATGATGCCCCCGCTGGAAGCGCTAGGTCAAGGAGATCTTGACCGGCGTACTCGCCATTGGCGAGTTTCTGCCAGGCGCTGTGTGCGTCAACAATCTTCTGCCTCGCTTGAAGTGCGGTGCTAATCTTACCGCCATCACCAATTTCACTTACAAATCCATCCTGATTTTTCAACCAATCCTTAATTTCACTCATAAATATAGGATCAACATCATCAATTGAATTGATTTGATGCTTATCGGAGGATACAGCGAGAATGTAATTGTGACTGATCGATTTCTTGGAAATGGTTGCTGGTTCTTGATCGGTGTTATGTTTTTGACCATCATTCACAACTTGAATACTTCCAAGAATCTTCACTTTGGTAACCGAACCAACGTCAATTGTAGCACCCGACAACTCAATGACAGCTAACGGTTGATTATTACCGCCGACCGCGCCGATACCACCGCTTGATAACTTCTGGCCGGTGATTGGATCAACGCCAAAATCAAACTTATCCTGCCATGTTTGTGGCAGAAATCCAATGTTAAAATTCAAACTCTCACCGTAAAATGGAGATTTAGTATTATCCATACCATAATTATAGTGCGGCTGAATCTTGTCCTGAATGATTGGATTGTTTGCAACACCAGTCGCTAGACTCAATTTTGCTGTTGTGCCGAATGATGAGGTCGTAACAAAGTGAAACTCATCCGCAGTTTGTACACTTGTACCCTCATCTGGAATCAGGTTAGTATCATGCCAGGGGGAAATTGGAGTGCCATCACTGCTTGTCGTCTGAAATGCAAAATCGACGCTGCTCGAAGAATCTAGCTTGCCATCGCTTGTAATGGACGGTAAAGTAGTTTCCGCAGAAGCTGGTACCAACGAATAATTTGGGAGATCGTCCTTGTCGCTGTAAGCATTATCAATGACCAACTTCACCCAACCTGCATGTGCATCAGCAACTGCTTGCTTTGCGTCTGCGACTGAATATACCCTGCCATCCTCAGCTAAAGTAAAAGTGCTTGTGTCTAGTGGATCAGGATTAATCTTTAGAAATGATTTGATCTTATCAAGAAGCTCTGAAGGTACGTCATCAATACTACTGATTTTCGTGCCATCGGATTTTACAGCGATAACCTTATTGACAGACTTCCCGTCGCTTCTTGTAATTCTCATTACACCAAGCAACTTCACTTTGCTAATCGTACCTGTCATCAACACGCTACCTCCGACTTCAATCACTTCTAACAAACCACCATCTCCATTTACACCCCCATACACATCACTCCATGTCCGCGGAATGACACCCAAATTAAACCCAACACCGCTGGAATAAGTCAATAAATTCCCTGCAATGCCTGTCTCTTGCTTGATGGGGTTGCCATCTATCTTCATTTGAATGGCGAGTTTTTGGTTAGTACCAAGAGGTATGGTACTTAGAAAATTAAATTCAGTAGAATCGGAAATGGGTTGTGTGGGGAAATCAGCATTTGGAGGGAGGGTGTGCCACAGTGATACCTTCTGATTGTTTGTTTTCGGTTGGAAGATGTATTGAGCTGAGCCCGGTGTGCCCGTTTCGCTGTGCGGGGGCTGGTACGTGGTGGACGCTGCTGGCGGCAAGGATACGCTTGGCGGTAGGGCGTAGCCGTAGCCATTATGATGGTCATTTGCAATCGCCAATTCCGCCCAGGCCGTACGCGCGTTCCTAACCACTTTTTTCGTTTCACTCATGGGAAAAATCTTACCATCATCACTTGGGTCAGTAAGCAGAGTATTCTTACCCGCACCCTTGTAATTTACGAAGAAATCTTGAATGCTTAACAACAGCGTAAGATCCACATCTGAAATCGACATGATTGACGAGATATAGTCCGGTACAATCAATACAACAATCAATGTGCTACCATCAGCCTCCGTCACTTGCATATGCCCAAGCAACCTACCCGCACCACCACTGCCAACCGATGCACTGACCCCGCTGACATCGACGACGTACACGAGGTCTCCAGGACCGAAACAAGTACGACAATCTACATTGACTTTCCATGTTTGAGGTAAGATACCAATACTAAATTTGAGTCCATCTGGATCAACATCGTACATATATTCAACGGAATTTCCATTTGAGTCCAAAAGTTGTTTGATCGGGTTGTTTCTGGTAGACTTTTGAACGCGGTTCACAGCTGTCGTACCGATGGGAGAAGTGATGATGTAATTTACTGTGTTATCATCACTAGTTTGTGGGTGTAGGAGAACATCATGCCAGGGTGACTTGGTACTGGATGCGTGAAGCGGTGCAGTAGGATGCAATGCGAAAGTAGAAATTTCAGGCTTATCAGCATATGCATGCTGAACTGCGAGCTTGTCCCAACCTTGATTGGCCTTTACAATCGCGGCAATGGCATCAGCAACACTTCCAATACTCGAAATAATATTCACCGAACCATCAGGGTTGTTTTTGAGGAAATCCTTTACAGAGTCCAATACTGATGATGGTATCTCGCCTATGCCCGTTCTGCTGTCAGAATCTCGAACAGCAATAATCTTCACAGCTTGTTTCCCATTTGTGGTCACTGTAATGGACCCCAAAATCCTTGCTGTCGTGATTGACCCAAAAGGTAACTCACTACCGCTTACCTCCAACACTTCAATTAACTCCCCATTTCCGTTGTCACCGTACAAATCATTCCATGTCTGTGGAAGCACACCCATATTAAACATCAGTCCATTAGTAGAAGAATACAAACCATGCGTGTATGACACAACCTCACCAGCTGCATTTATGGATGGTTTGATCGGATTGCCGCTGGATGTTTTGGAGATGGAGTGTTTGATTCGAGTGCGTTGGGGAGTGGTTGTAACCATGTTGAACGTTGTGCATGGTGTGTCTGCTGTTGAGCATAATGGGGCAGCATGCCAAAGGGAAGATTGTTGATTGGTTTGATCGTCAACAGCTTGGAAAGTGTAGGATGCTGTATCTTTCACACCAGTTTCAATGTGGGTGGGGATGTACACATCATTTGCAATCTGTGATTTTGGCGTAGCGGGTGAAACTTCAAAAGAAGCCGCTGGTTGTAATGCATAATCCGCTACCTCACTTTTATCAGCATATGCATTTTCAATCACAAGCTTGGTCCAACCATTATTTCCTTTTTCAATTGCAGAAACCGCTGCCCCAACACTGAGAACGCTTGTGGTCAAGCTATTACCATCACTATTCTTTGCAAATTCATTTACCTTGTCCATGATATCTGATGGTACATCAGCAATACTTTTGATAGCATTGTTACTACTCCGCACAGCAATGATCTTGTCAGAACTTTTCCCATTTGTAACAGCACGAATATACCCCAAAATCCTGATTTTAGTTACCGAACCAAATGTCAATGGATCCCCAGAAACTTCGATCACTTGAACAAAATTGCCGTCACCATTACTGACGTACAAATCACTCCAGGTCCGAGGGATTACACCAACATTGAACACCAAACCATTACCACGATCATCAAGTCCATGCTCATAGGATTCTACCTCACCAGAAACAGAGACCAGGTGTTTTATAGGGTTACCATCCGTTTCTTTGGAGACTTGAGATCGTGCTTTGCTGCCGAATGGGGTGGTGGTCACAAAATGAAACTCAGTAGATGCTGAGATTGATTTTGTAGGATCGACATTTGGAAGTAATGTATGCCAGAGAGATACCTTCTTGCCGTCGTTGATCATTTGAAAAGTGTAATCCGCTGAGCCCTTGACCCCTGTCTCGACGTGTTTTGGTACGTATGTATCCGAAATTCCAACGGGCTGCGCTACCGCTGCTGGGAGGGTATATCCCAAATTTTCATCAGCATATGCATTCTCAATGCTCAGCTTCGCCCATTCAATATTTGCCTCCTTCACAATCCTCTTCGCCTCAACTGGTGAAAAAATTTCGTCCCCATCGCTATCCTCAAGAAGTGTATTTTGACTTCCACCCAGAGGAACCTTGTAATTAATGATAAAATCCCGGAGAATGTTTAGTACATTTGCATCAATATCAAGAATCGAACCAATGTTTGTGTTGTCATCTGCAATCGCAATAATTCGTGGAATTGTTTTGCCGCCTTCAACCACTTTTATGACTCCTAGTATTCTGATAGTAATCTTTTCACCAACAGAAATCATACCAACACCATCACCCAACATAATCACCTGCAACGGCTCTCCATCCCCACATTCATTGCCGCAATCGACATTACTTAACCATGTTTGTGGCAATACCCCAATAGTAAATTTCAATCCAATACCATAATACGGCTGTTTACTTTGGATAGTACCATAAGTATAGGAAATCGGATCGCCGAATTGATTTAGATCTGGTTGAATTGGATTTCCTGGGAGCTTCTTTTGAATTTTGTTTACCGCAGTAGTTCCAATGGGTACTGTGGTAATAAAATTCATCTTATCACATGATTTGTCGACGCATAACTTGATGTCATGCCAAGGTGATGGTTTTGGTGTGGATGTCGTAGTATCCCGCAGCGCAAATCCATAATCTTCATTGAGAGCAGGCAACTGTTCAACCACCAATTTAGTCCAGAACCCATGGCTATCATCAATCATCTTCTTAACTTGATCCACATCATAAATCCATCCTTCAGAAGATAATGTATTCGGCTTGTGACCAAATGGCACTCCACTGTGGGTGATAAATGTTTGAATCTTTGAAAGAAGATTCATGTCAATATCAGCAGCCGTCTCGATACCACTAGTTACACCGCTCGCAAGCACCTTCACAAACACTTTTCCATTGGAATCAATCACTTTAATGTAACCAATGATTCGAATTTCGTTCACTGCTTTACTCATTGAAGCCGTTCCTGAAATTTCAAATACATCGATGGGATGACCACCCGCTTCCTTTTGGCTTGTTTGCGGCAGAAATCCGATGTTAAAATGAAGGCCGGTTTGATCCAAACCATATGAATAAGACAACAACTTACCATCCGCACTTCTCTCTTGCTTAATCGGATTTCCTTCTTGTTTAACCATCAACATATTCTTAGCCCTTGTTCCCTTGCTAGTTAATGTCACATAATTGTACGTACCACTTGGATTTTGTAAGTGTACATCATGCCAGAGGGATGTTGATGGTTGGGACGTTGTGATTGTGCCGGTGATTTTGTGCTCTGGAAGAAAGGAATTTGGTGGTTTTGGGATGTTTACCGTGGGTAATAGGGCAAGACTTGAATCCTTGCTAGGATCAAGGATCAATTCTGACCATGATGCGTGTGCTGCCATGATGAGATCTTTAGTCTCTGCAACACTTTTCATGATGCCACCATCCTCAAAAGCATTGCCAACTTTGTGATTCACCAGCCAATCCTTGATGTCTGCCATCAAATCAGCGGATACATCGGAAATACCATTGATATTGGTATTGTCGGCACGCGTTGCAATGATTTTGAATGATTTCCTGCTATTATCTTCAAACATGGAGAGAGAGCCTAGGATTTTGATACCGGTGATCGAGTTAGGTTGTAATGGTGCGGATGGGATTTCAATCACTTGGATCGGTTTTCCATCGTTACAAACCGCCCCTTCATCGCTTGGATTTAGTTTCAAACCATCGGCATTGAACCCACAATCGTTTTTGTCTAAATACGTCTGCGGTAAGATGCCTAGATTGAAGAACAATCCACCATTTGCTGTGGTAGCCGTGCTTTGATAATCGTATGTTCCCATCTCACCAGATTCATCCTTCTCTTGAGAAATTGGATTTCCATCAACACCCAACTGCACCTTCATCTTTGCATTACTACCGCTTGGCGTTTCGAGGACCATATTCAGAGTGTTACAATCCTTGTCACGGCACAAATCCGCACCATGCCATAGACTCACATCAACAGAATCAGTGGTGGCTTGAAATCCAAGTGGTGTCTGCTTATGCTCCGGGATGTAGGATGTGGATGTACTAGTTGATACCTTGGGTAGCAGTTTGTACGGGAGGTTTTTGTCGACAAACGCGCTTGTGAACGTAAGTTTTGCCCAAGCGTTGTATGCATTGACAATGAATTGCCGTGTCTCTGCCACTGAGAAGATCTTGCCGTCATCGATCAGAGCTGTGCCCGGCGTCGTCTTCACAAAATCTTTGATCTTTTGAAGCAGAGTTGAATCGATGTCATTGATACTATTTATATTAATATCATCCACATTTACAACAATAACGTAAATCGAAATCTTTCCACCTAAAACAGACTTAATCGAGCCTAGAATTTTCGTTTTCGTCACCGATCCAGTCACCAAACCACTACTGCTCACTTCAAGCGCAGTCAATGGATGTCCATCACCGCATTGATTGTTATCACAATTAAACAGATCCGACCATGTCCTAGGCAAAATACCAACATTAACAGATAAATCAGCATCGTACGTGACGACTTGACCATTCATATTAAGAGTATGTTGAATGGGGTTTCCATCAATACTCTTCTGAACGTCAAGCTTATGATGTGTACCAAGTGGAATTGTACTGACAAAATTCAATGTCTTGCAAGTCGACATTGCCTTATCCTCGCTGCAAGGGCTGATACCATGCCACAAACTCACCTTCTTTCCATTATGCACCGCTTGAAACGAATAATTACCATTACCAACACCACTTTGAACCACATGTTCCGGTATAAATGGATTACTTGGAACATGATCCGCAGAAGAGCCTGGGGGTAATGCGAGGCCTGTATCTTGGTATTCGTGATTGGTGACGAGCTTAGTCCAAGCTGAATTCGCGCTTGTAATCGCAGCAAGCGCTTCGTCAATAGTGAATATTTTACCATCATCTACTAACATACTCTCAGTTCCATCACTACCAATGATTGGGGTCTTGCTTCCATCAACATTTGTGATATTCACCAGCGAATTTTTGATGGTAGCAATAAGATCGGCGTCGACATCAGTAAGCACACTTAACTTGGTATCATCAGATCTTGTCGTAAGTACAACACTACTTGTTTTCGACGACATAATCACTTTGAGCATACCAAGAATTTTGACACCAGCAACACTTCCAACATCGAGCTTATCCCCAGATAATTCAAGTACGGTGACTGGTGTTTGATCACCACAGTTTGGGGCCAAGCAATTGATATTACCCTGCCAAGTCTGCGGTAGAAAGCCAACGTTGTATGGTTTAACCTTGCTGATCTCCTTATGAAGGGGATTGCCACTTTTTGTAGTCTGTAAAGTGAATTTATCACTTGTACCAGATGTTTGTGCGGTCACCAGATTAAATACCTTGTTAGTTTCATCCTTATACATAGAAGTAGAATGCCAAAGAGACAATGGCTTTCCGCTACTATCAATTGGTTGAATAGAATCTCCATCGTCTGAAACAACGCTGGTAGGGGTGTAAATTGGTGTTGTTTTGGAAGTCGGTAAAGGAACGAGGTCGGAGGACGTTTGTTTCACCTTCCACTCACGATTACTTTTCATTATTGCTGCCTTGGTCTCCTCAACGGAAAAAATCTTACCCTCTTCAAGCAGACTGTTTTTCTGTTGACCGAATGCAACCGGATAATCAATCGAAAATCGCTTGACAGATTCAAGCAAATTTGGCCCGACCATGTCAATACTATTGACGTTCAGACTGGACGGAACGGCAATTATCACAACAGATACTCTGCCGCTGGCATCCATCACTTTAATGTGACCTAATACAGTAATCTTACTGATGGCACCAACATCTAATTTACCCCCTCCAATCTCAATAATTTCAATCGGCTTGCCGCTACCACACTCACCCTCTACACAAGTGTATGGATCTTGGTACGTCTGTGGCATTACTCCAACATTGAAAACTAAAGCGGAAGAATACGAGAAAATGCCGAAATCATCACCACCATGTTTGAGCGGCGTACTCTCAATGTTTTCATCAAATTCAAATTTCTCTGTTGTGCCGGAAGAGCTGGTAACCGCGAGATTAAACACGTCGCATCCATCTAAAGACTTTCCATTCGTCCCGCAGACAGCGATATCATTTAGTAATGATAAATCCTTGCCCGCGTGAACTGGTTGAGCAGAGTAGGAAATCGTTCCTGCTATACCAGTTTTAGTCATGTCGAATGTGTACGGGGATTCACTTGGATTGAATGAGTCAACCGTGGATAAGGAAAATCCTAACTCCTTGTCAAAATGCGCTCCCTCGAATGCGATGCCATTGTAAAATCCATGCATATCAGAAATCACACCCTTCGCTTGAGCAGCACTGAACACCTGCCCATTATGTGCAAGCACACTCTTCTTACCATCAGCAGAAGAGTGATTGATGAGATGCTCTTTTACATTGTCAAGAGTCGTTTGAGGAACGCCGTTGATTGATGTGATTGAGCTGGTAGATGCAGTTGCAAGGATGACGATACTCGACTTGTAATTCGCATGAATCACAAACAAATACCCGATAACCTTAATCTTCACAATAGATCCTGCTGTAAATAGCGCGCCGCCAAGTTCAATCACAGTCAGCGGCGTACCGGAATCAGCAGATTTGGAATCGTATGGGTCCTGCCAGGTTCTCGGTAAAATACCAATAGTAAAGGAAAGCGAGGAGGAATATTGGATTAGATTACCTTCTTTGCTGACATCTGCGACAACTGGATTCCCTTCCGATTTCAAATCGCTCGAGTATTTTTCGGTGGAGGCAATCGGGGTGGTCACAGCCAGATTGTATACATCACAATTTGAAACATCATCAACCGTTCCATCACATAACGACACGCCGTTCCAAAGGGACAGCTTTGTGCCATCCTCCTTCATTGGCTGTTGCGAGTACGTTCCTGTACCTACTTGACCAGAGGTGACCACTTGTGATGCGTGGACAACCTGTGACGGGTTGAGCAAGTTTTGCTCCTTCGATTGCTTCCAAACTGTGTTAGCGCTTGCAATTACATCCCTCGCATCACCCGCAGAATAAACCGCACTGATCACATTCCTACCCTCGCCAAGACCTGTCGGATAATTGATCAACAAATTTTTGGCCTCACCAATAAGCTGGTCAAGGATAATCTGGCTGGATAGATCATTGGCATTGCCGGTTTCTCGACCTGCGAGAATGACTTTGTCGACCTGGCCAGCGGCAGTCGTGACAATGATATACCCATACACCTTAATCCTAGTAATCGATCCAATAGCAAGAATCGTATTACTCAATTCCAACACGGTGAGGCCATGATGATGACCGTCCTTCAACGTCCTTGGTAAGAATCCAACGTTGAAATCAAGCTTATCAGCATATGAAAGAAGATTTCCGTTCGTGTCGATGTCTTGTTTGATTGGGTTTCCATAATTAGCTGTAATCGAAAACTTATCCTTCGACGCAAATGGATTATTACTCACAAAATTATACACATCACAAGCAGCATTTGCGCACAAGCTAACCCCATCCAGCAAAGAGACCTTCTTGTTCTTTTTATTCACTGGTTGAATAGAATAGGAAGATGTGCCGATATTACCAGATGTGGAAATTGGAGGATTGTAAGAAGACACCGGTAGGATTACCGGTTTTGCTGCTGTGGCTGCTGATAAGAAGGCGAATCTTTTTGTTTCCGCTTTGTCAGCGTAGGCCTTTTCGATGGTCAATTTGTTCCATCCAAGATTGGATTTCACAATCATCGCTTTGGCCTCATTTACGCTGTAAATTCTACCGTTCTCAACCAACGCGTTGGGCGCCTCCCCGTAAGAGGTCGGGTAATACTTCAAGAATTCCTTCACCCGAGAGATTAGAAGAGGGTCAACGTCGTCGATGGTATTAATTGTGGTGACGTCGGAACGCACTGCAAGCATTTTGTAACTCTTCATAACGTTAGATCGAATGGTACCGATATAACCGAGAATTTTAACCTGATTGACACTTCCAAACTGGATCGCTTTTCCGGATAGTTCAATTACCTGTACGAGTTCATTGTCTCCGCATTTTGGATCACAATCGAAGATATCACCCCACGTCTTCGGTAGATATCCAACATTGACAAACAAACCACCTCCATAATATGGAACCGTACCCATTCTCATGCCCCAACTGTATGAAAGCAATTCACCAGAAGCGAAACCAACACTCTGCATGATGGGATTTCCTTTTTCGGTTTTACTGATTTCATATTTAACCTTTGTATGCATGGGAGATGTAGAGATATAATTGAACAGATTACAATCTGATACCGGCTTGTTTTCAGCGCATAGATCTAACCCATGCCAGAAGGAGACCCTCTGCCCACTACCAATGGCTTGGAATTGATAATCCTCTCTTCCCTTCTTGCCAAAATGAAGCCCAAATGGCATGTAGGTAAACGGCCGTGCATCATCAGAGATTGGATGATCACTTGATGATGTCGGCAAAACCATGGGTGGGAGGGCATAGCTTGAAACCTTGCCCGCGTAGGCATTCTCAACTGTGAGTTTAGACCAGCTCTTGTGATTGTCATCAATCAAATTCTTCACGGCTGTAGGATCAGAGACCGTTTCATTCAGCACGTTAGCTGGAGGACCGAAAGACGTTGGGTAGTTGACAACGAAATCCTTGATGTTGGAAAACATAGTAGAATCAATATCATCGATAGAATTGATCTTACTGCTTGATGTTACCGCAAGAAGCTTGTACGTCACTTTGACCCCGACAAAAACCTTGAAATATCCAAGAAATTTTATCTCCGTCACACTGCCCATACCCAATTTCGCTCCGCTAACCTCATACACCTCAATCGGCCTACCATCCCCACACTGATCGCAAGAAATCGAGAGCGACCAGGTTTGTGGAAGGAATCCAATGGTGAAGAACAGACCGTAGCTATAATATGGAGATTTAGACTTATCGAAACCATATGAATACGACATAAGATTACCATTACTATCAACATCTTGTTTGAGAGGATTTCCATTCGTACTAGTACTGACTTCAAATTTTTGTGTTGTACCAATCTCACTCTTGGTAATGAAATTAAATTTGTCACACTCTGAAATCTTACTATTTCCATCTGCACAAGGGCTTGTTGAGTGCCACAAAGAAACCTTCTGTCCTTCAATGTCCGTAGCTTGCATAGAGTAGCTGGCGGTACCCTTCTTACCCGACTCAATGCTTGGCGGCTGAAAGGTGGAAACATCTGATGTTTGTGATTCTGGAGGACTAATCATAGGAATTGATGCAATATCAGACGATTGCTCTTCATCCTCGAACCCACCGTCAAACTGAAGTTTGGTCCAGTCAGAGCTAGACTTAACCACTGCTTCAATCGCTTCCTGCACAGAATAGATCTTTCCATTCTCAACTAATGCATTCGGACTTTCGCCATAAGAAATCGGATGATTGGCGAGGAAATCCTTGAGATTGGAAATTAGTACAGGTGAAATATCACTGATGCTTGTGACCGCACTGTCAGAACGGATGGTGAGCAGTTTGATTGAAATTCTACCGGATATCAAAACCTTGATCATACCAAGTACTTTCACCTCAACAATTACGGATGTATCAAAAACTCCTCCAGACAATTCCAAAACTTCAATCGGACGACCATCCCCGCAGTGTAGACCACAATTCACGTTCTTCTGCCAAGTTTGCGGCAAGAGCCCAATATTGAATAACAGACCAATACCGTAATATGGCTTGGTAAACACATTCGACCCATATCCATAATCTTTGACCACACCGGTAGTTGTGGTCTCATGAACAAATGGATGCCCATCGCGCTTCATATCGATTTCGAACCGATATGTACTCCCAGCGGAAGATTTGGTAACCATATTGAACACATTACACGCACTGATCTCAATGGCCGAATCCGTGCACGTTGGCACGGAATTCCAGAGTGAGATAGGTTGCATTATTGAGCCTGTTATCAACATAAATGATGCATGTCCTTCTGTTCCAAATATTACGGCACTGGAATGTCGTCGTGAAATCTTTCGTGTTGGGGGGGTTGGCTTAGGTGGAAGAGTGATGGTTGTGAGTTTATCGTCGTAAAGGCGGTCAATTGTTAATTTGTTGTAGGACTCATATGCTTTGCGAATAATTTCTCTTGCTTCTGCAGCACCGAAAATCTTGCCATCATCAACCAGTACTGCGGGGCTCCCGCCTGTAGCGGTTGGTTGGTTAATAAGGAATTCTTTAATGCTGTTTAGAAGCGTTGGAGAAATTTCAATACTTGAGGTATACTTGCTGCTGTCGGCGCGGAGCCCCAATATTTTATAGCTCATGACATCACCAGAGATAACCATAATATATCCAAGAAACTTGATTTCAGTAATTGTCCCTAGATCAAGCTTCTCTCCAGAAAGTTCCAACACTTCAATCATTTGACCATCGCCGATTTTGCCATCAACCGTTTCAAAAGGATTTGACCAGGTTTTTGGTAGGGATCCAATATTGAATGGGAAAGATTTTGAATAGCGGATGACCTGGCTCCATTGATCGGTTTCTTGCTGGATAGGATTACCGGCAATGTTTGTCATAATTTCCATTTTATCCATCGTAGCGAAAGGTACCTTTGACACAAAGTTGAACTTTTGACATTCAGACATTAAGCTGTCCGTTGCACAGAGGGGTGTATCATGCCAGAGAGAAATCGGCTTACCACCATCATCAACAGCTTGAAATTTGTATGATCTCCTGCCAAAAATACCTTCTTCCTTTGCTGTTGGTTTGTATGTAACAGATCCTTTTGGCGCTTCTACCACTCCTGAAAGCACAGAATCACTAGTAATCTCACCGTTAATCAATTTACTCCACACAGCATTTGAATCAGAAATCAGCTCACGCGCCTCGACCGCGCTAAAGATGCGCCCGCCCTCAAGAAGAACGTTCACAGGATCGTAAAAAGCAGTTGGATAATTGATCAACCAATCCTTGAGATTGGAAAGTGTCGCTTGGTGAATGTCATCAATGCTTTTGATGGAAGAAGCAGCGTTAACAACGATAATCTTGTCCACACGCTTTCCAAGTTCAAGCATCTTGATGTACCCAAGAACCAAAACACCCGAAACAGAACCAACCACACTCACATCACCAGAGAGCTCAATTACAGAAATCGGCTGACCGTCGCCACACTGCGCGGCATCATCATTTGGATTCAGCTTGATTCCATTATGACTCCCGCATTCCAGAGGATTGCTGTAGGTTTTCGGAAGGATACCATAATTGAAGAACAGACCAGAATGATAATAGGGCTGAAATTGAATGTCCGTGCCGTACTTGTATGAAGTGAAACGAGATGTACCAGTAATAATTGGATTGCCAGCTTCATTTGTTGCAATTACATGCCTATCAATAGTGCCCCTCGGCATCAGACTTACATAATTGAAAACCTCACAATTGCTGGGGGAAACAACACCCTTTTCAAAACATAAGCTGGTTTCATGCCATAAGCTCACACTTTTTCCATTTTCATCGACTGCTTGATGCTGCCATGTGTATCTTTCTCTATCCCCGCTCTCTTGAAAGGGAGGTGTGTGAGAATATACCACTTGCTTTGATGCGACTGCCATCATTGAAGGCATGCTGAAGTCAATTTTGGTGGAGTATGCACCTTGGTAAACTAAATTCTGGTAGGAGTTTGCATTGGTTTGAATCAATTCCAAACCGTCCTCGACTGAGAAGACCCTACCGTTATCAACCAAAACACTTCTCCCGCCACCAAATGGTACTTCGGAATCTTTGATCCATGACTTAATACTAACCAAAAAACTAACATCCACATTTGCAATTGTTTTGATGGTTGGATGTCCCGCATGCACAGCCAAAAACTTATACTCAATAATTCCCCAGCGTAAGACTTGAAAATAGCCAAGCAATCGAATGCCCGTAATACTTCCCATTTGCAAACCGCTACCAGAAATTTCAATCACTTCAATCGGATTATTACTTCCGCATTGTGCATCTCGACTGAGCTTCATAGTTTGTTTCCCGGTTTTAGCATCGATACAAGAAAAGGCATCCGACCAGGTTTTGGGTAGGAAGCCAATGTTGAAATTCAGGTTGTCGGGATGTGATAGGACATTACCATTGACATCGAGTACGTGTTTTAAAGGGTTCCCTTCAACATTCTTAACCATTTCAAATCTATGCGATTCACCCATCGTATTCATCCCAATAAAATTAAAGACAGAACATCCAGCAATGCTAACACCCTTCTCATAGCATGTATCAACGGTATGCCATAAACTCGCTTTGTCTGTTGAATAATATTCAAAAGTAGCTTGTCCCTTTACACCACTGATAATGCTAGTTGGCTGGTGGGTGTATTCAACAGGAGGCTTGGAAACTGTGGTAATCGCAGGAAGGACAGCTGTTGGTTTCTGTTGGTCGTACAACTTCTGAATGGCAAATTTATCATAGTCACCATGTACTTTCATAATCACTGATTTGGCTTGGGCGGGGTCAAATACCTTGCCGTAGTTTTTGATAACGCTTGGTGGTCGGCCATCTTCCGTTGGGTGAAACATGATCCAATATTTAACTTCAAAGAGAAATTCAGCATCGATATCACTCATACTTCGAATCGTTGGGTGGTCATATCTTACTGTGTAAAAATAATACACCCAAACCCACCATTCAATCTCGTAACTCCATTCATATACCCATGAAAACCCTAGAATTTTCGATCCGGTAACCTCAAAAACAAAAAAACATTTTTCAAAAAGAGCAAATTGAAGAAAAATCGTGGTGTAGCTAGTTTAAACAAGTCAAATCGATGGCAAAATATATTTTTCAAAATCCCATTTGTGTACAGATCCAATCTCAATCTTCTCTCCCGAAAAGTCGATGACCTTCACAGGATTGCCGTCACCACATGAACTATGCTCCTCGCCCTTCGACAACTTTTTCCCGGTCTTTGGATGACTACCACACTCAAATTCATTGCTCCAAGTCTTTGGAAGGAATCCATAATTAAATTTCAACCCACTTTGATAAGTGCGTTGAGTTTTGATTGGATGCCCTTCGTCAGATTTTGAGATGGCGTATTTGGTTTTTTCACCAAGAGGTACTTCAGATACAAAATTGAAGACATTACAATCCTCTAGGCTGACTCCTTTTGTGTAGCATAAATCTACCCCCTGCCATAAAGACACTGGCTTTCCATTTCGATCAACCGATTGAAATGAATCGTCTGATTTAACATGGTTTGGAAGGTATGAATAAACCTCCGGCTTTGGTGGTGCTCCGGGGAGGAGGGCGAGATTGAGGTTAGAGTTTTTGAAACCGTTTTCGATGGTCAACTTAAACCAATGATTATTCAAAATTTCCACAAGATCTAACGCTTCCGACGAGGAAAACACTTTACCATCATCTTGCAATGTCACGCCAAACTTTCCATTGTTGTACAACAGGAAATCCTTGATTCTCATCAATGAGGTAACATCAACATCATCGATAGACATAATCTCGGTCACGTCAGAACGAATTGCTAGCATCTTGTACGAAATGATATTGAACTCAATCACCACAATATACCCGAGTAATCTAACTCCTGTGACGGTTCCCATATCTAATGATTCACCGGATAACTCGATCAATTCGATCGGCTTTCCATCACCACAAATCGTATTTCTACTTCCCTTGGATTTACTTGCACCAGTAGTTTTATCGTAACAAGCAAGACTGTTTGTCCACGTCTGTGGTAGGATACCAACATTGAAGAAAATGCCATCAAATTCTGCAATTTGTAGTGGTGCTGGTGTAATTTCAGCAATTGCCGGAGGGGGAGTGTCTGGTGGAGACGTGGCAGGGACTGGCGTCGGTGCAGTGGTCATTGGCAAGCCGCTTCCTGGTGCTGGTGTTGCAACAGGCGCTGGTGCGTACGTCCCTGGCGGAGGCGTATTTGGACTAGGTGTTGTATCAACGACACTTGATGGGGCTGGAGTGTCTGGTGCGGTAGTTGGACTGGGCGTGGAAACAGGGGCTGGAGTGGAGGGAGGTGGCATCGAGGTGCCAAAAGAAAAATCGTAATCATACGAAAAAAGACTCCCATCACTCCTCTTCTCTCGCCGGATAGGATTGTCCACTTCACCTGTCATCACACTATATTTCGCTGTACTTCCAAGCGGGTTCGTAGTCACGAAATTAAACACGCCGCAAGTCTGCAACGGCGCGCCGCGGTCGTAACAAAGATCGGTGTTATGCCAGAACGAAATAGGCGCTCCATTTTTGGTCGCCTGCATCTTATAATCACTTGTACCTCAAAACGCAATCATATAATGGACAAAACATCTAAATCTCATTTGATTTTTTTGTAACTCACCTTTTATGCCAGACTCAACATTTTCGGCGAGGTAACTATATGCACTCATGACTCCGCTGGATTGAACGTAATACGCTGGTGCCGGCGTATCAAACACAAACACAGCCGGGGGTGGTGTGGCCGCGGGGGCTGGGGTTGCGATATTACTAAAAATACCACCTGAATCGATTTGCGTTTTTGCGGCGTCAACTGCCGCGCTGCACTGATAGGCGGGGAATCGCTCAATCACATCAACAAATACTGGACAAAACCGGGAGGTAGAGAACTTCCCAAATCCAGTTGTAATACCGACACTTGAAAAAACATTCTCACAAAGCTCCATAAGCTTCACTGGGTCTCTATTCAACATATCGCATATCTGCATAATTATATTAAACTCCCAACTTTCATACTTCCAAGCTATCCAATGAGTAATCTCATACATCCACGCCACAGATTGGCTGCAATCGAAATATTGCGTCACAAATACATAAACCGAACACCACTGCATATGCTGCACCTCGCCGTTCCTATTAAACTCACCCTGGCAATACGTACTTAACGCATCAGCGGTTAGATCCACTGCGCTGGAACATTCACGTTCGAATGTTTGCACTGTCACAGAAGGTGATGGTGTTGTCGTGGTGGTACTTGTGGTAGTTGTGGTAGTTGTTGTAGTTGTTGTTGCCGGGCTGGGTGGTGGTGGTACGTAGACCGGTGTGGGAGCTGTTGTACTCAGTGGTGGACTTGGCGCCGAAGTGAGTGGTGGGCTGGGTGGAATTGGTGCCGGAGCCGGAGCCATTGGACCCGGCGCGAGCATTGGCGGCAAATACGGAGGGCTTGGCATGGGAGCCGGAGTTGGGGCTGGCGTCGGGGCTGGTGTCGCGACGCAGCTGTTAGAGCTCAAACTGTATCCGGGGTCGCATGTATCGCAAATATTATCATTATGCGTTGTGCACGCCGCCCCTGTAGCTTGGTTACCTAAAAAACGAAAACATTTCGATACAAGAAAGGAATTTGGAGTGAAAAAACATCAAAAATTAGCAAAAAATAGAAAAAATGTATTTTTGTTCTTTCATGATACACACGCGGTTGGTTCCGCCGATCGCGGCAAACGGTGAGCCGGGCGGGATTTTTCCGTCCCCCGCGCAGCC
>JACLAD010006358.1_pt1 | contig 18690 bp, 12 predicted proteins | sample 8027901 | NCBI WGS metagenome assembly JACLAD01 (sample SAMN15725071, study PRJNA655200) | protist metagenome | isolation source: fluorescence activated cell sorting (FACS) single amplified genomes of... | place: Spain: Blaines Bay Microbial Observatory, Mediterranean Sea | collected 2016-07-05 | reverse complement strand
AAAGGAAAAACAAGGTTCCAAAAATTTACCGAGAGTTGGCTGTTGTTGTTGTTGTAGTAGTAGTAGTAGTTGTCAAGTAACATTTGCCAAGAAGTGTATTTTTGGTTAAACGGTAAAGGTCATTTTGAGTGGTTGGAGGATTTTGAATTTGAATTTGAATCAATTGATTTGATTCTAGTTCTAGCACAAGTTCGGTGATAAGCAAATACGATGATAATTGCTAGCAAAGAACCAAGTACTGAGCAAGCTCCAATTGCTTGTGTATCACCAGGTGCAAATGAAATGCCAAATGCAACGCCTACTCTCAATGATCGTATTGAAAAACGTACGGGTAAATTGTCTGGAGGAAAACTCTTTGATGTGTTACTTGAAGAGTATCGATGTGTCGATGAAAGCAAAGGAGAAGTTGCTTTTGAAGAGTACTTTAAAGGCGTCAGTGAAATGATGAGCACTATTAAGAGCATGCCGAAGAACGAGCAGGATTTGGTTTGGGATAGCATCGAGAGACGAATTAGCGAACTTTGCAATACGTGTAAGAACGGGTCAAGCATTGTGGGTTCGGCACTGAGCCTTTTGCAAATGAACGAATTAGCAGAACATCGTTGCCTTGGCATACTCTGGCAGCTTTCTGCAGCTCGTGAGACGTTTTTCGATTGGAAGGTGCTACAAGTCCAGTGGAGGTACGAGCCATCGCATGAAAGTCTCGACAGGATGTTGGAGGCCGTGCTATCAACTCAGCATTCAACAATGAAGACGGCGCTGGAGGGAGACACAGTTGAGACTGTGTCATTGGTTTTCGCTTTGTATGCCACCTTGTATACGGAAGAGACGGAAGATGCATGGTTTCCTCATGTGCTGTGGAAAAGCGTAGCTACAATGCTGGAACTGGTTCAAAAACAAATAAAGGTGCTCAGTAGGACATACATCCGTGTGAACGGCAACAAACGGGCAACGGCTGTACTTGACGAGGTTTGCATCAAGCTGTGGGCGGGGAGAATGGAACCTGAAAGCAACGCGGTGGGGACATGGCTACTGGCCGAACGAGTACTTGTAAACTTACGATATGGATTCAACCAGAAAATGTTGGGGGACACGGTCGAGCCATTACTGCGCCTTGTCGGGCGAATGCTTGGGGAAGAAACCAGAGTAAACGCGACAAAACTGATCCGCGCATGTGGCTTGCTCCATGACACAGCACAGCTTGGTGCTACAGGTGAAAATGGAGACCCAGAGCAGCGATATGAGCCGATCGGGTTAGTAGGAGATTATTTTCGAAGCTGGTTTCAGTCCAATGAGCGGGGTGAAAATGTGCTGGATGACATTGCTTTGGCTATAGCGTGTGTGCTGTCACTAGCACACCCATGCATCACAGCTCAAGATGCTGTTGAATTGCTAAACGCTTCCTCCCTTTTTGCACAAGGTGAGATTGATTTTGTGAAATTGAGGGTATGTTTAGAATTGACTGGGGTGTTTCTACATCGAGAAAGCTTGGGCGACACGCGGGTGGCGAGTGAGATCTTGAACACATACGCGTACATCTGCTGGAAATGGCCCGTGTTCAGTCAAATGATCTTTAAGCAGGTCTCGATTTCCGTACGGATCGAGCGCGGGGTTTCTCTCAAGGGTTACGACGCAAACCACTTGAATGCAAGCCGCACGCAGCTTTGGACGGCCTTATTTCAAGGGCTGCACGAATTGTCCTTCGATGCTGACTCCAAAAAACAAATAGCCATGACTTTACACGCTCTTGGCGGAATCACTGCGCTGGAAATGTGTTTGGGGAATTTGCAAAGACCATTTGTCATTTTCCCAACGAATCTTTCCCCATCGTTCTTGAAACAAATATCGACAAACTCTTGGAACGCGTTGGATCAAATCTATTCGTATCTATATAAAGCAGCAATAAGCTTTCGTGACAGCGACATTGGGGACCCCAGCGTTCGAAATGAATGCGTCCGTCTTTGTGCGCGAATTATAGCCTGGTACGAAGCCCAGAGCGATCTCGATCGGGTCCTGCACGTATTGGAAACAGTGTCGCTCCTGTCGCCACCGTTACATTTGATCCGGACTTTGCCCAGCATATTTGATGGGGTCCAATTAGTATTCAAGACCCCGCTAGAGCCGGGTAAGCACGACGGGGTTATTGCCATAGCAATTGAAAGTTTTCGCGTGCATTTCCAACACTTGGACTTTCAACGCAAAGTGCAGCAAACATGGCTGCATTTAGAACTTGCCCCCACAGGTTTGAAGCCACAGGCATGGGCAAACGTTGTACGTGTATGTATGAAGCGAGGAGAACTCCCAGGCGGCAGGGATTGGCTTTTGTGCCTGTTAACTGCCGGAAACGAAGAAATCGCGCTTCGCATCTTCAAGGAGGCCGGACAATACCTCGCGGATGATTTTGCAAGGGGCGGGTGCATGACTACGATTTCATTATGTAATCTGTGCGACATGGTTTGTTCCATTCGGAGCAGGTTTCCACTCGTAGTGGTGACTGCAGCAGACGAAACCAGTAGAGTCTGTTTCAACATTTTGTGCGAATATGAAATACTATCTGAAGACGCCGTAGAACACCTTCTTGAAGTGATATTTTGGATTGACCACCCTGATCAAGGACAAAGAGATCTACTCGGGATCTTGCAAATTTCAGCAGCTTGCTGCCGGGCATGGAGATACTCATATATACAAAAGCCAGCTGGCGATACAGCGATATTCGTTCCAAAATTTGCGACTTTTAAACGTGGCGCCATGGATACAGCATTGATTCTCTCACTCCAAGTATATACTCAGCTTTTGCGATCAAACATATTGAAAATCAAATCCGAACCAAAGGAATTGTGGCAAGCCGTGGCCGCAGACTCCTTCACTCTGGCACATCCGTCGTTGATTCACTCCATCCCGCTAAATGCCATGGATCCCCTGCTTGAGTTGTGCACTCAACTCATTGACAGCGTTAATCGAGAAAATACCAAGTCTTCTGGCGCTGCTTCAGATTCTCAAATGCACGCTGAAGCGCTTTGTATTTCCCAAAAACTAGCTTTAAGGATTCGCCACGCCAGGGATAGTTTGATTGCCATTTCGCCAAAGCGTTTCGCTCTCTAGCCCTTTATTCATCACCTTCCTTCGTTTACGCATATCATCAGTCCATCGCATCCAGAAGCAGTAGCAACAGAGTTGCTACAGAGAAGAATATTATTACATTTCTCCGAAAACTCTTGTTGTAACCGCGAACTTGTTCCAACTGTTCCGTACTCTTATCTACATAGTCAACGCTGCTTTCAACATGGTCATATATATTGGCAATTGTCCTTGTTTGATCCACTAGTTCTTGATTGAAAAACGCAAACATTTCCGAGATCTCGTTCATCGTTTTCTCAGCTTCCTTTACTTTTTCAATCTCTTCATCAAGTTTGCTTTCAAGGTCCCGTTGTTCTTGCGTCAGGGTCTGCACTGTTTCTTCATCCAGAGCGCCAATGTCTTCACCCATTAGATCAATTTCATCATCAAGCTCACTCCAAGCACCATTCTTCTTGTCTTTACGATTACGGATTCCATACGTTTTCTCCTCTAACACTTTCGCTTCAGCAACCCAGTCGTCAACTTGTTTGTTGATACCTGTGTATTCTTCAACATACAACGTCTTTTTTGAAGCCATCATCTGTCTCATTCGGAGCATCGTCAGCTCACCCGACGTTTTCTTACAATCCTGAAGCATGTCATAAATATACTGAATCACCGTGGCCATATGAAGATTTGCGTCAGACTTTTTGGGAGGAATTTCTTTCTTTAAACTGTCAATGTTTTCCTGTTGTTCTTTCAAAATAGCATCAATTTTCTGTTCAAAAGCGTCCTTATCATTTTCGGAAAGACCCTCATCCTCATTTTCTCCGAATTCAAGTTTACTATACGCTTCAACCACGCCAAGTATCGTTCGTTTCGTAGATTGTAAACTTTCAACAACGTTCAAACTTCGAGCATTAAACGTGACGGAACCATCTATACCACCTCCCTTTACACCCACACCTCCACTACTACTACTACCATTCAAATTCAATCGAGATACTTTTACATCATTCCATTTCGAGCCATATTTCGACACTGCACGAGAGAACAACAACGTTTGATCCATTGTTCTTGTTTTGTTATCTCTTTTGTTAAAAACCACTATAGTGGAGTTTATCCTCCTCTCCTAATAGGGTCCGCTAGCTAGTAGAGACACTTGTAACAACGTTTGATCCATTGTTCTTGTTTTGTTTTCTCTTCTGTTAAAAAACCACTATAGTGGAGTTTATCCTCCTCTCCTAATATGCGTCCGTGGTAACTCCTTCTCTAGCTAGAGACACTTGTAACAACGTTTGAGGCATTGTTCTTGTTTTGTTTTCTCTTCTGTTAAAAACCACTATAGTGGAGTTTATCCTCCTCTCCAAGCTTGAAACTCTTTGACTGCACTGGGCTGACGACACTGCCTGATGGTCTCAGTGTTGTTAGAGACTTGCGACTCAGAAACTGCACTGGGCTGACGGCACTGCCTGATGGTCTGAGTGTTGGCCGAGACTTGTATCTCCAAGGCTGCACTGGGCTGACGGCACTGCTGATGATCTGAGTGTTGGTCGAAGCTTGGACCTCATATACTGCACTTGGCTGACGGCACTGCCTGATGGTCTGAGTGTTGGTGGAGACTAATAGGCGTCCGTTAATTAAAAGTTAATATGATGGAAGAAAAGTTAAAAGCATTAGTATTCTTTCATCGACATGGTGCTCGTAGTCCAGAATATTTCATGCCGAACGATCAAGTGAATAATGGGAATTGGACGAGATTCGAGGACCAGCCGATTAAAGGAATGCTTACTCGCAAAGGTGCGAATATGCTTCATTCTTTGGGGGTGAGTATGAGACAACGATATTTGATTGATTACAATATAACTGGCTCTGATACATTTGAAAGGAAAGTATACGTTGCCCGTTCTACTGACTTTGACCGTACCATAGAATCAGCACAGGAGCTTCTGCTTGGTTTCTTTGATGGTTTGCCAAACCGGTTTCAATCAGTCCCCATCCATGTTATGCCAAAGTCAATTGATGATATCTTACTAGCTTATAAAGGTCGTAACTGTCCCAGACTTGTTCAACTCCAGGATGAAGTCATGAAAAGCCCCGAATGGCAACAAATTGAGAAGGAAAACGAGGCGTACTTTCAGAAAGTCAGTCAAATCGGTGGATACCCCCCAGGTAGCGTGAACCTACGTTCAATTGGTATGATATTTGATCCTTTGCGGTGCGAAAAGGAACACGGCATGCCATGGATTGAAGGCTTTCGACAAAATCCAGATCTATTTGAGAAATCGGCTGAATTGATCGGATACATTACGGGAAGACTTTACGCTGGACAAACCAAGCCAGAAATAAGGCGCTTTGCTGCGGGAAATATGATTGCTCAAGTCATAGCCAGGTTTCAACGCAAAGTCGGTTTGCCTGTAACCGTTCCAATGAATCCAAGCGCCAAACGCGCCGGCTTGGATGACGGCTCAAGCGGAGACTTCGTCCCCACCATATCCCATTTTTCTGCCCATGATACAACAATCGCAGCACTATTAGGAGGTCTAGACAAGTTTGATGATATAAATCCTCCTTACGGCTCAACTGTGGTATTTGAGCTTGTAGAATCTGGGCATGAGAACTTTGTGCGTGCATTTTACAATCGAGGAGTTGAGCGGCCCTTTAAAGATGGCCCTCTCGACTTGTGCAAAGGCAATAACCCTTACCAGCTATGCCCATTGGAAGAATTTATTGAGCAGTATTCTCATATGGTACCGAAGGATTATGACAAGGAGTGTACACTGGAGCCAATTCCACAAGCAGCATATAACGTGTGCTTTCCAATCTGGGTTTTGATTGTGACACTTGCACCATTGTTATTATGGGCTGTCACGAAGTCTCGCAAGGGAAAGCAACAGGATACCAAGAAGCATGACGTCTACGAAACCGAGCCTCTTAATCATTGAGTCCTAACTAATCGCAGTCCTCAACAAGGCCGGCCGTTGGTATTTTTCTTGTACTTGTGAGAGCAACCAAGGTTTTGATCGTCAGTGGACAAACTTGGCCCAGTGTGTTCCGGCTTATCTTTGAACGTTTGAAACATGCACTTTTAAGATGAGAATGCGCGGCGATGTGTTGCTATGTTTTGTAAGATAGAGAAGCCAATAGACCTGTTTTGATCTCACTCGTACAAGTCAGTGTAGGCAGGCAGGCCAGGCCAAGGTGGGACACGAAAAAGAAGCGCGTGCTCTTTTTTTTCTTGAAAAAAATGGTCTGGATCATCTCGCTGTTTCCTTGAAAGCGCGTTGCTTTTTCCCCTGGGGGTCTTTTACTATTAGTAATAAGATTATGAGTGGCCACGTTTTGCACTAGATCGCATGAGAGACAGCGAGACAGCTACAAGTACACGTGAGCAGAAGGAAAAAAATGATCTTAAAATTGCGCGTTGCTTTTTCAGGGGTCTTCTATGAGTGGCCAAGTTTTGCACTAGATCGTAGACATTTGAAACGGCCACAAGTATACGTGAACCGACGGCATTCCGATGGGCCAGCTATCTATAGATAGATTCAAATGAATCATATGATGATCATGATGATGGCTGCTCTAACTTATTTAAACACACACTTTCAACACTGGCATTAAAAAAAAAAAGAAAAAAAAAAAGTAGAAAGTAAACTAACAAAAGCAAATTTTTTTTCTTCTATCCGTATTTTGATCCTTTCAACGTCGTGTTTAAACTTTGGTGGTAGCGAAGAAGTCATTTAATCTTTCAGTGCTCATGACTAATCGAATAGTAATATTCGGTCACTGTGCACTTCTCGCACTTGCACTATTGGCATATCAAATTTCTGGCTCTAGTAACGGATTACTCATTGATTACACAAGTGAGTCAGTGAGCGATGCACTAGATGATGATCCTGTACGCATATTATTGACGAAAAGAACACTAATGGTAGAAACTGAAGCGCGAAATTTAAGTAAGAAAACGAAAACAAAAACGAAAAAGGAAAAGAAAAAGAAAAAGAAAAAGGAAAAGAAAAAGAAAGCAAAAACAACCACAGCCCCTACAAAGAACCCAACAAAGCAGCCGACAAAGAACCCAACAAAGCAACCGACAAAGAACCCAACAAAGCAGCCTACAAAGAACCCAACAAAGCAACCGAGTGGTGGTGGTGGTGGTTTCATCGAGCCAACGGGCTCGCCTACCAAGAAACCAACAGTTCCGACACCAAGTCCAACCGAGTCACTCGCTCAACCGACAACTGCTCCATCAGGTTTCATTTCGATCAGTGAGGAAAGTGAGGTTAAAGAAGGAGGAACCTCAATGCTGTTGATGGTTGGAGGTTTGGCTCTTACTTCTATTTTTGGTGTAGCAGGTGTACTAGTTGCAATCAAGCGCCGTCAAAGCAATCGTTCTCTAAAGTACAATGTAACAGGGGGTGATTTTCCCCAGGGAACGCAAGTGTCAAATCCTCTCTATGAAATTGAACACACAGAATACGGTATTCCTGTCTGGCCGAGGCTAAAAGTCGATCAATTGAATTGGCAGAATACGGTATTCCCGCGAGGCCGAGGCTAAAAAGTTGGGGCTTTCTTCTATTGATAATAAGATAAGAAAGACAGTAATGTGACCGAAAACCGAAGGCAAGCTTTATCTAAAATAACTATTTAATTTGAATCGATTTGTTCAAATATTCACAAACTAAACAAATGGGAACATGATGGACACGTGTACGAACGATAACCCAGCTTAAAGGAAGAGACATCACAACCAAGACATTCCACCTACATAAAGACGGAGTCATAAAAATAGATTCCCAGGAAATTGTGTTATTTTGTGATGCGTGCCACAAGAGTGTTACAACAGAAAGCAACAAGCTAGGTCCCGAGACCTTCTATGAGTTGGATATTGGGTACACGCCTTGTGAAAACGAAATGCTCATGAACATAAAAATTATGACATCGCCAGTTTCGTTGAACCAACGTACGCGGAACACTTGTGTCTTGCGACGATACGTGTAACAGCGTCTATTCATCGTGTCAGATCGGTTCCCGATTATACAGACCAGATTCAAGGCCGAAAAAACATAGCTGTCATCGAAGGCCATTGTGTTTCGAGTTCACCAATGAACTACAAGATGTTGTTGCATCTTTCACTCAACATCTACATGATTGATCACAACCCAGCAAACACAACTGGTCCCCTTCATCAACATTCCCCCGAGTTCAAGCCACGTGACGTTCCGAAACTACGAACCACACCTAACGCCAAGAGCACACGGGGCCCCAACATGTAACCTTAGAAACGTATGACGCGCTTCCCCGAGGGGTAGATAGATGTACTAGCACTTGCCCAGACCTGTGCCGTACAGGTTTGGTTCGAGCCTCGACTAGAGAGTTCTTTTCCTGCTTTCAAGTGAAAGCTGTAGCGACGATCGCCCTCGGCTGGTGTTATAGGGGGTAAGCACTGGTCACATAGATCACATGTGTCGAACATGGAGGTATGTCCGGTGTTCGTATCAAGGTTCATTCCTATCCTTGTTGGGCGCAACTACAAAGCGCAATCATCATCAAAGCATAGACTAGGACATGTTTGAAAAAGTAGCACCTAAGAATGCACCGAGTTGGTTTAAAGATGCTGTTGAAACCCCTTGTAGACAAGAAGGGTTTGTAGAGTGTGACGATGACGTTCAGTTGCATTATTTGCATTGGCCATGTAACGGAGCTGTGCAAGATGCGAACAAGAAGGAGGAGGAGGAGGAGGAGGAGGAAGGGGAAAGTTTGAAAAAGAGAAAACAAATTGGGAAGGCACAGCCGCTTATATTTATTCATGGTAATGGGGCGCATGCATTTTGGTATGCATTTATTGCTCCATTTTTCAACGATGACTATGATGTATATGCACTCACGTTTTCGGGGTGTGGGGATAGTTCAAGCCGTAGTAGTGTCAAGAACGACGGGGTAGGTGCTTATAGCACATCGGTATATTCTGGGGAAATAATGCACTTTTGCAAGCAATTGGGTTTATTCAGTAGGGAGAAAAAGCCATTGATTGTATCCCATTCGTTTGGGTCGATAACGAGCTATCACTTGGCGTTGCAACACGCGGAAAGCTTTGCAGGCATAGTGTTTTCCGATGTGAATATCACGGACCGACCAGAGGCAACCGTGAGGGCCTCACGAGAGGCTTTCTTTAGGGAAGCGCGCAAGTCGAGAATGTATGCGAGAAGAGACTCGTGGAACTCGTACATTTTGTCAACAACTTTACCAAAGAATCGCATCGTATTTGCCCCGGTACAGACAGTAAATAAAGACTACGTGGTGGAGTATATTGCCAACACAACAGCAAAGAGTGTTGGTCATGACACATGGCATTGGAAGGGTGACTGCGATAGGTCGAGAAAGTTGGAATTTGCTGGCGACGAAACGCCAATTTTGAACGTGGATTCACTGCGCGCTCTCCGCGAGCAGGTCCCGGTGGCGTGGATATATGGTGAAAACAGCGCTTTCCAACGTGATGTACCGGCATGTAAAGTAGCGTTAAAGCAAATCATCCCTAGACTGATACCTTGTATAGGTATTCCAAATGCGCAGCATCACTTGTTTCTAGATGAACCGTTAGCCTTTGTTTCGGCGGTGCGCGCCGTGCTCACAGGTTGGAACCTAAACAGTCGCCTATGAGTTAGAACGTGAAGACCATTTTTATTTATTTGATGAAACGAAAGAAGAAAAACTATATTTACTGGATACGTTCAATTACAAACCACCCGAAAGATCGAAGCATCATTTTTGCAAATGAATCGGGGATGACGCTGTCCAAGCGAAGCCATGCTTCATTCACGACGTTTTCGGCCTGTTCTACGCAAGCATCAATAGCACCCAGGTCTTCCAGCTGAGCAATGATTTTATCTACTACTACTTGGTCCTGTGGTTTGGCACGAATGCTATCCCATAATTTGCGGCGGTCTTTTTCGGAGGAAAGCGAGCGCATAGCTTTTGCAACGGGAAACGTGACCTTGCCATCGACGATATCTTCGCCAAGGCGCTTCAAAGCTGTGCCGAGCTTGAGTTTGTCGGATTCTTTCGAGTACAGGCCGCGCAAGTTGAGAACGTCGTCCATGATTTGAAAAGCTACGCCAATGGATTCAAAGTACAAGCCCATGGCCTCGATCTGCTCCTGGCTACCCTTTCCGACCAGAGCACCCATACGGGCGAGAGTTCCTGCAGGGACGGCCGTTTTGAGCATGTGGATAGCGAGGATGCGCTCTTCCAAGAGATCGGCTTCACCAGACTTGACGACATCGTCCATCATGTAGTCCAAGCCGTTGATATCGAGAGCTTGGCCGGCATGCCCACCGCGTAGGCACGCAAAGTAAAGCGCGTAGCATTTGTTCAGATCTTCGGGGCTGAGGCCGGGTACCTTGAGCATCTGCTCGCATTGAAAATATGCAGCGGTACCAGCATTGATGCATAGCGCGGAGCCAAATTCATGATGCGCGGCAGGCCCCCCACGGCGAGTCTCCGACTCGTCTTGGATGTCGTCAACAATCAAAGATCCGACATGAAGAAATTCGGGCATTGCCAGCCAGTCGACAAAATCCCTCGAGTCGCCCCCCACGCAGTCCACGCAAGCAAGGGCTCCGTACGAACGCCATGATTTACCCCCGCGGTCGGCTATTAGACGCACGGGCGCAATGAGCGTGTCACCGAGGACCTTTAGGGGCACACCTTTCATATAATGCTCAGTGTCTTTGGTAGCAATAAGTTCTAGAGCCTCCTCATAGGTTGGCTCTAGCGGGTACATGGCTTGTACACTGCTGCGGACCTGGCCACCAACGTTTTTGAAAAAGCTCTTGATGCTCTGGTCCTTGTTGAATCCGTTGCGTTCAACATACGCCAGACCCTTGATCGCCTTGCCATTCTTGGTGCCACTGACATCGCAGCGACCCTCCCAGAATGCCGGTTTCCCAATCAACGTCATAAACTCTTGGTCACCGAATGCAGCCGACACGGTCAAATCAAGCCCCGCACCAGGTACCTCGAGGCGGTATTCCGTAGGATAGCTAACAAAGGTGCGCACCGAGCCCCACGTCTTTTCCTTCGTCTCCGCAGAATCGGTGAATTTCACACCTTGGGAGTCGTCAAACTGCACACGGTTACCATCTTCGTCCACCACGATTGCTTTGACCTCCATGATCGAACCATCGTTCCCGTTTACGAGCAGAGCTGCCGTCACCTCTGTGTTATCGTCAAGTTGAGCAGCGACCCAATTCCAAGCGTAACGTACCATGTGCTGCTTACGCAGGCTGTCTGTCTGCTGCGAGGATACTACCTTTTTCTTTGTTACCGAGTTTATTGGAGAGCTAGATGGGGATTCTTCAGGGTGTGGCTCAGCCCCACTCGATGAGCTAGTGCTCGTCGTGCTGTTCGTATCATTGTCTGACTCGTCAAGGACATCGCCACTTTCCGTTTGCTCGCGGATAGACGACTCCCCGTAATTCCAATCCTCCTCAGGCTTGCCTCCAAATTCGTGATCGTACCAACCTTGGCCTTTCGCGACCTTGATGGTATCTGGCTCATGAGCGTGGTCATGAGCAGAACCACCTTTTTTGTGAGCCTTGGGAACCGTCACCGTACCTGTAACCTCGCAACGAGGAATACAGTAATAAAACATGTCATCCCTTTCGCGGCCTTTCACCACACCGTGGTCACCATGACGTACAGCTGGCTTTTTAGGGTCAAAGACAAGATCAATTTCACACGGAAGCTTGTAATGCTTGGCAGCAACATGGTACCGCCCCTCTGCGTCCTTCTTCAACGTTGCACTCTCGTAGTCCAGTTTCAGCTCATCGCTACTCTCGTCTACCCGTGGGTCTACTTTGAACAAACGGTCAGGAAGTGGCACGTTACCTTTTTCAAACACTTCCTTTAATGCACGTTTCAGAATTTGGTCTTTCACCAAACTACCCTCCTCAAGCGCTTTCAACATCACCTTGGGAGAATCGGATTCCAATACTACATCCGCTATATACTTTTCGTTTTCAACGTCACTTAGAGCCCACGTTAAAGCATGCGAGTGGTAACGTTTGCCATTCGCATCCACGTGTTTCAAAAGACGGAAAAAACAAACAAACAACGAAAGCTGGCGACCTTCAGGTCCTTCAATGTGACAGTTGTAGTACCACCACTCCGTTTGGGCAGTCCGGTGCGGTAGATCGTGCACACTCAAGTCGATCGAACCCATACGGCCAGGCCAATCAGGTCGTAGAGGTGCTTCCAAGAACGCTTCTAGTGCTTGCGAAGATTCACCTTCCGTGCATGCCTCCATAGCTTGACGTAGATAAGCCTCCACTTGACCAACCATGGCGTCATCAGAACTTTTTAAAAACGCATCTACCGCTGCCAATACAACAACAACAAGCAGCGCTGTACTAGCCGCAGCAGCTTGCGCCACAGGCCCACTAATTTCCTCTTGCTCACAGCAAACAGAATAGACCGCAGCACCACATGCTGGGGCCAACCAAATCAATTTTGCAAGAAATCCATTGCTGCTTGTATCTACCGACTTTAAACTAGATGGAAATTCTACCTTTTGACCTTGTTTATTTAGCTGGCGATCCAAAGCAATAAGATCCAGTTGATTACGAACAACCTTTTCATTGTCACCGGTCACCAAGGTAAACGCAGCAACCTTACCTTTACGTGTATTTTGCGCAGTAGCGCCCATGCATCCTTTTAGTACAACGCTAGGCATTTTCTTCTTCTTTTCTCCTTCAAAAAAAAAAACCAAAAATATATTAATGCTTGTTCCCTCGGTTCTTCTTTTCTTTTAAAACAAGTTGAGTATCAAACAAAAACGAACCAACCAATCAACCAAACAACCAAACAAAACACACACACTCTCTCTCACTCCTTCCTTTATTTCCTCTTTTTCCTTCGATCGATCGTGTTCAAAAGAAATAAAAGATAAGTTATGGTTTTAAAGGTTTTTTTTTTCAAACCCTTTTTTTTGATTTCATGATTCGTCAGCGTTCTCTTAGTATTACCCCTATGAGGATGGTAGACACGGAGAGAAAAAGGAAGAAAAAGAGATCATCGGAAGAAAGAAGAAGAGGAACGAAGGGTAGAATGATTCTGATCTCGAGAGAGTTCTCCTTTTATTGCAAGCCGGCAACGTTCGGCGTTGGGGAAAGAAAGAAAGCCTTTGCAATAGTGCTGGGTGGAACGTTTCGCCCGGAGAACTAGAGGCTGCAGCGCTATGTACAGCTTTGACAAGGGCTACAGCTTGGCGAAGTACAGCTTGCAAGCGCGCGCGGCAACTCTACTTGGCTGATCTTGAGAGACCGTCTTTCCCTCCATCCTGTTGTGCAGGAATGATGAATGGAGGAAGGGTGCAAGTCCGTTGCGCAGCTTGCCATCTCTCGCAATGCACATAAAGCATAAACACGAGTTTTTATCATCGGGGCCCGGGCGTCTTCACGCTCGTTTACAAGTGCCTCCTGAAGATAAAGGTAAGTTTGGTAACTGTGGTCCAAAAAAGAGAAAAAGGTCAGTCAGTATCCATATGTCAACTGCTTCGTCTCGTTCGGTCATGGTCTGTGCCTCCCCGTAGTAAACACTCTCGGGAGACTGCCGTCAACAAGGCTTGGTATATCCGGGGAGCGACCTGATATATCAGGGACGCATACTCATACATGTAGTCCCAAAAGGGGACATTTACATTGTATACTCCCTGTAAACATGCCACTTGGCATTCGTTCGTGACAATGTGTATGTATCAGGGGCAACCAACCGAGGTGTACAGTCCTATTCACGAAAAGAGAGACGGCCAACTTCAAGACGTGTATTCTCGAGCGACCTCGAGGGCTTTTAGAAACGAGTCGCAAAATTATTGTTTTTTTTTTTCCAAATCCTTTCTCCCTGCTGTGCATGATGATGATGAGAAAGTAAATCACAGCTTGACGCAGTGCTGACGCGCACATACGCATACGCGAAAATATTGATCAAAACTAAAAGCATCGTCGATACTGTCCAAAAAAAATAAAAAAAATAAAAATTCAAAAATTCAAAAAACAACCAAAAACAACGTCGAAAATGTCTTTGCGTGTGGTTTCAAAAGACGGATGCAAATATTGCACAATGTCGAAAGAATTTCTAAAGGAAAAGGATATTAAGTTTGTTGTTCAACATATGGATCCAACACATGAAACTTATCAAAAAACACGCGATGCTCTTGTTGAGCAAACGAATGGTCATAAAACCTTTCCATGGATTTTTGTTGACCCTGTGGACACGCAACCAAACGAAAATCAAAGCGAAAATGTGCCGACAAATGGTGAAATAGGGAAATCGAAATTCATTGGTGGTTATACTGAATTGGTACATGCCTTCAATACAGAATCACTTCACGCAATTGTCAAGGAACTTGGTGGTGAAGACCTTCCAGAAGACGACTTTTAGATACACTACATTAATTAATCAAGCTTAAAATCTTACCGCATTCCCCGTTTCCCCATTTTAGAGCGCATTCTAGCGGTGTGTTACTCCCCACTGCTGTGCGTAGTGAGGCATTTGCACCAGCAGAGACTAGGCTTTGGACGACTTTGGTATGACCGTGAATACAGGCCAGATGAAGGGCGGTCGCACCATCTACGTCGACAACGTCTATTGTGTCAATCTTCTCTTCGCTTTGGAGCACTGTAATAAGATAATCAACAATTTCATAGTGACCGTTCAGCGCTGCGTAATGAAGTGGGTGCCTCCCCCCGCGATCTCTCCCTACATCTTGTCTAGACCCGGGTAGTCTGGGAATCAAATCATTTTGTTGAATGTGCTTTATAAACATCAACTGTCCATGCATTGCAGCTTCATGCCAAATTGTGGACCCTGAGGAATCGCGAGCCAAATTGAGGTCCACAGAGGCCCCTGCGGCTAGAAGCAGGTCGAGAGCCTCCGCGCAACCTTGCATTGCACAAGCGTGGACTGGTTTCCTCATGTTTGTATTAGAACTATTTGCATCAGCTCCGTAGTCGAGTAGAACCCGTACTATTTCGGTAGACTTGCTCCTACAAGCAAGGTAAAGTGCGGTTGACCCTTCTTTATTTCTTTCGAGCAAGATCTTGTGCATGGGTACGTCATGATTTTTGAAAAAGTCCACAAACTCGGAGACACAAGTGAAATGGCCCTTTTCACATGCATACATTAGAGGTGTCCATCCATTATGTTTTGTAGACCAGGTTGCACCTTTCCTGAGGAGCTCCCTTACCAGTCTACAGCAACCCGATGCTGAAGCTTCGTGCAAAGGAGTTTTGTACAGTTTATTCGCAGCATTAATATCTTCTTGGCTAGCATGTTTTAATAAATATGATGCAGTTTCAACATTGCATCCTTTGCATGCCCGATGTAGCATGGTATCACCTCCATTATCGACCACTCGTTTCAAAGCAAGTTTTTCAATTTCCCCATGATTGCCTTCAAGACTACTACTATAATCAAACACTTCAAAAATAGCTCTTTTCAACGCATTCACTTGACCGGACTGAGCTAGAGATAAAATACGCTTTTTTCTCTTCTTCGTCAAACTCCCCTCCATATTCGACGTTGTTTGTACGCCTTGCTTGCCCTTGCGCTCCGCACGGCAGTGGCCCCTCCCGTCCCGCGTTGCTGTGTCATCAGGACTCCTCTCTCAGGGGGACACTGCCGTTGGGCATCTTGGCCCTGCCGGACGGGCTATAGGTAATTTGATTTGGTTTGTAAACTTATTTATGCTACGACTGTCGACGACGTCCCTTTGAGATGGATTTGGTCTCGGCAAGTCGAAAGGTATTGTCGAATCCTACGACTTTGAAGAGAGGGTTTGTCATGGAAGTTTGGCCTCTAAAGGTGAACCTAAAGGTGTTGTTTTCACAAGCGCTGTCGATGATTTGCCCTAGCCATTTTCTAAAACCTGCAAGGATCTGCTCATCACTGACATTACCATATACTGACTTCAGTGATCTCTGAGCTCGTTTCTTCTTGCGCCCGCCTGCTTTTTTGGTATCTACGGCGGGTTCAACTGGGCCGCCAAACATGACTGATGCCAAATACGCCGGCGTCGGGTATTCTGGCAACATGAAGGTCTTGTCTCTTGCAAGTACAGAAGACTTGCTCTTGATGATCTTTTTATGCAACTTATCCAAGTCGGCCAACTTGAGCTCCACTAACCAGCGAACTTGAATTTTAGATCGCGGGGTCTTTTGCCAAGCACACTCGAATACAAAGGTATAGTCTTCTTTGTTTTGGTCCTTCGAGACGTTGACATTCAAACCAACAATACGTGTGTAGAATTTGCCACCTCTATATTGCAATGCGGCATTTCTTTCACCTGCCCACGAATCTTCATCTGGCCTTTGAAACACTTTGGTGTGGTCCCAACTGTCGAGGAAAAGTGCCTGGTAACAGTTCAAACAGCCGCAACCATTAGCACTGTTGTTTTTCGTCCCACAGTTGGTACAGGTTACGTCGACACCTTTAAAGCCATGATCAGATACTTCCGATACAGTTGAGCGTCCACTGCCTCGACCTATCGAAAAGATGCTTGTTATTGTCTGTCGTAGGCCCTTCTTCCGTTCCCCGCCGTTTTGCTTTTCGTTTCTTCGCCGTTGTTTGCGCTGAGATTTTTGAATATCCTTCACGATACCTTGAAAGACTGCTTCAGACAAATGTCCTTGATCGACGTGTCTTTGTAAAGTAAATACCAATTGGTTCGCTGAAATGTCTCCATAATTTGAAATTCCTGCTGATTGCATGCTTTGAACAGATTGCTTTGATAATCGAAGCTGGCGTGATTGCCGTTTTGGTTCAGCTTCTTCGTATTGTATTTCAGCAGGTGTTATGCGTTTCAATTCAGCAGGTGTATTACGTCTAAGCTCTGCTGGTGTACAGCTCTGACGCCGTTCCGATTTCAATACAGCATTGGGTTTCCCGCCACCAAAATATTCAGGTTTGACACTACTGGCTATTGATTCATCACGCCGTCTTCTCTCTGTCATTTGACCTTTTCGTGGTGGGCCTCTAGGACGCTCATTTCGACCACGATTGCGATGTGGTCTTTGACCTGGCTTTGATGACCTCGATGGTGATACCGGCATGGTGGTTCGTTCCAGTTTTGCTTTTTTTTTTTTTTTTCTGTTCGGTGCGTGCGCCAGTTCGGATGATAATGAGTAGTAGTAGTAGTACACACCCCAGGGGGGAAATTGACCAGTTCAATTATAAATGCGCCGTCATGGATTCATCCACTGCCTGTATCTGTATAGGTCTACGCTTACGTGAAAATGAAAACAATTGATTTATAAGTGCTCGGGACCGCTCCAACGCAAAAAGAGACTATCGCACTGACTCAGCTCGGACCAAAAAGGGGAGAGATGGGCATATTGTTCGCTTCTTGCCACTGGGCCAAATTGAACCCTTCAAAAGAAAGGATGATAATCAGATAAGCTTGCATTTTTTTTTATTTTCCTATTAGTCTCATCAACGTAAACCGCCTCTTTGGCTTTGATTTACTTTTAGTGGTTGCAACTGAAGTAGCGATTGAAGCGTGGCTTGACTTTGAAACAGACATATTGTCCGAGTCGTACTTGGATTCCTCTTCACTCTTATATTCGGGTTCTGAATTGTCTTCAAAGTTAACGTCAAATTCGGCTTCAGGATTGGTTTCGGCTTCAGGATTGGTGTCAGAGTCATCTGAAACGCTAGCTGCTCGGTTGAGTTGCGCAGGGATGTTCTTCCCACTCAGCCCTGGCAACGCAACCACGTTGTTTCCTTGTAAACGCGCCAACAATGAATACGACCCCCCCGTTTCAGCTGCCTCTTGCTCCTTTCTGGCAATCTCAGACTCGGACAGGGGTGCTTCCGCATTTTTCATTTTAAAGTACTCTGCTTCAGAGAGTTCAGCACGTGTTGTTGCGTTGTACTCTTCGATTCTCAAATCACTAATCAAGTTTGCCAAAGATTCTTTAAGGCCGCCCATAGAACTGGTGTAAAGAAATTTAATCCTGGTTGGGGCTAGATCCGGCATGAATTTTACGAGCAATACATCATTTCTCCTTCGAAACATGACGAAAATCACTGGATCAGTATCGTTCTTGATTTTCTGTTGGAAATCATCAAGTAATTGGTGCCAAGGGCGGTTTGAGGATTTCTTTTTCATTTTGATAGCCCTTCTGCCAAGCATTTGTTCATTCACGATTTTAATTTGCACTACTCCACATTCCCCCGAAGCCTCATGGAAGAGATCGAGGCAACCTGGTGTTGGCGTAATATTCGATCCACCATTTTTATTCAAGTTCATCATCCCTGGCAGCGCCCGCCCAGTCGTCATAATTGACTGTCTCACATTACGAAGAGAATTACGTTTCATTTTTCTTTCTCTTGCTATTTATTTACAAGTCTACTTGCTTTGTATGTATGTATCTATGTATGTCTACAGTATGTATACCATGTCCAGGATTGGTTTACGATTTGCCTCTTTTCGGGTTTTGGTGTTTCTTTTTTTTTTTTTTTCGTCTTGCGCCTCGAAAAAATACTACTATTAAGGGTTTGTTTAAGTAGTACTATGGGGCATGCAGCCAACTTGAGCTGGGCGTGAGGACAAACTCGTTTGTTTGTCATTTGTCA
>JACLAD010009171.1_pt1 | contig 18696 bp, 13 predicted proteins | sample 8027901 | NCBI WGS metagenome assembly JACLAD01 (sample SAMN15725071, study PRJNA655200) | protist metagenome | isolation source: fluorescence activated cell sorting (FACS) single amplified genomes of... | place: Spain: Blaines Bay Microbial Observatory, Mediterranean Sea | collected 2016-07-05 | reverse complement strand
ACTTATTCATATTTTATTCATCATAATATTTTTTTTATATTATCCGGAGGAAGAAGAAAGTGTTGCAAGTCCAGGAAGTCAAAAAAGAAGAGGATGTTTAATAAATATGTTGTTTCGTATGTACACTAGTTGGTATTGTTTGTCCTGCTATAATATTAATACTGTGTACCTGCTAAAATATAGCATATAGCAACATCATTTGCTGTGATGACGCGTAACTGTGATGCTAAAAATAAAATAATATATGAAACACCCACCCTTCTGATTCGTACAAAATCCAAGAAAATACAAACAATAATTACATGTAATGTCAACGTAAAAGCATCATTACCAAACAAAACACGTAAACAACGATTTAAAAATTTAATTTTATATAATTCAATTTATACAGTATGCCACTTACAAAGAAGAACAACAAACGTCGTTCCACTTCAACACCGACGCCTAAAACGAAAGTGACTCCTTTTTATGGACTACAACATTATCTCATTTGCGAGGATTCAATGATGGAACCTATAAATTTGGGGTTTTAATCAAAACATTAGTTATGATTATATCTGATATGAAGGCATTTATAATAATCATGAGTATAGTTGTAATGGGATTTGGTAGCGCATTTGTATTTTTATTGCCAGGTGTCGATAATGATACAATACGCATGTTAGTCATAGACGTTTTGACAGGTGGTGGTGAAGTTGCGCTTATAATCTACTCTTTGAGAGATAATTTAGATACATTTTCCTTCATACTTGTGAACGCATTATTTATATTATTTGCATTTATCATTATAGTTATTATGTTGAATATGCTGATTGCAATTATGGGTGATACATATGAAAATGTAACTTCCAATTATAAAATGGAAGGAATGTTAAGTCGTGCACAAGTTGTTGTTGATTTACTGGAGCAGTACGCATCAAAAAAAGATCCTATTTTAAATCCGCGATGGCTTGTAATGTTATCGCCGTTAGATACAGAGCTAGACGACGGGCATTGGCATGGTCAGTTAATTGAGTTAAAAAAGACTGTCAGCAAAGAAGTTGGTGCTTTAAGAGGTGATGTAGATAAGAAATTAAATAAAATTTTAGAGCTGATGGAAAAACAACAAATGTTGGGAGCACATCAACGCGGTTCATCCAGTGGGGGAAGAAAACGTTAAAAAGGCAAAGTGTCGTAAAAAAGAACAGAAGTGTCGGTAAAAATAATACTCGTATGCATAAATCTCAGAAAAAAGAATGTTTTTATATTACATGTATTTTGATACTTTTTCGTTCATTTAATATATATTGAAAAGTCATTCCTTTTCCCTCTCCCTCAAACACACACACACACTCATTTCTATTCGTACGAACTAGTAAGATCCTTTTTTTTCCACGAACAGATCTCATGTTTGTTTAGTTTTTTATATATTTTAAATATTATACATTAATATATACAGTATATATCATATATATATATATATTCTTTCTTTCAATGAGAGAGATTACATCATACTATGTGTCGATCAACTTTTGCTTTTTTATTCGATTTGCAATATTTACAACAACATTTTGGACAACAACAACCAAAAATATACTTCAAACAAGCACGAAAATATTTACTTTTTTGCCAAAGTACTATAAATATTAACATCCCATAGAATTGTGGAAGGATATTATTTAAATCATAAAACTCATTAAATACAGCAATTTCCCATACTTTCGACATTGTTATCCACCATTTTTGCTCATACATAGATGTTGAAGAAAATAAAAACATTTTTGGGTATAACTCTAATAATGCAAAACCAGCCCAACCAAATAATTCAAACAATGGTGAATTGAAAATAAATCGCCCTCCCATTAAACAACCAAATGATATTAACGATAAACCATTCATTAATCGATCGTTGTAATCTTTTAAAAAATGTTGTTTTTCTTTTCCTTGCAATTTAGTTAACATACGAAAATATTTTGTTTTCGATGGACCTACGCAAGTTTTTACATAAGTTGCATTGCAATTTTCCATATTTGTTTCAAATCTGACACGCGATGGCAATTTCATTTTTAACATCTGCTCGCTTTCAGCTTGACAGTTTAGATATAAACGCTCGCATAATATCCCAGATTGATAAACATTGGCTTGCACACGATATTGATATGCTTCTTTCGACTTCTTCTCTAACATTTCCAACATATTTTGATGAATTTTTTTGCTATTTCCAAATGCATCTTGGTGATAACAATGTACAGCTTCTGTGTACCTATGCTTGTAAATCTTTTCCAATGTTGACGTTTCCTTTGGTAACTTCAATTTTTTCATGTCTTTCTTAAAATGTTCTACACATGAATCTAAAATTCGTTTATTAAAAGTATCAGTAATGCTACCAACTGTTGGAATTTTACCTGTATTTACTGCCTTTAACATTCGTTTCAAAAACTCAACTAACTCACCGCCATGCATTAGTTGATTGTTTACCAATTTCGCAGCTGCTAATTGCTTTACTTTTATACGCAATCGTTCACGCTGTTTTATATATTTGGGTTCCAATTCAGAATCTTTTAATTCGCATAGTTTTGTTCGTTGTAAATGTGGTTGTATCAAACCAAATGCGCTATGATTAGTATGTGTGGAAGTTAATTCTTTACGAATGGTATTTAAATGGGTTAATGATGGATCATTATCTGGATTAGCAACCGGTTTTAACGCAGCTTCAACCATATTGGTAACAGATTGGCCTTCTAAAAAATCCCTTTGAATCAACCACATTAAATGTGGCATTTGAAATTGCGACTGCTGTCCTCTTCCGGAAAATTCCTGCGCTAATTCAACTGCAAATGATAATTTCGATATATCCGCTTCACGTACAGTTTCTGGTAAATTGTAAATCAACAACGATGAAAAAAGTGTTGACAAAGCAAATATACGATCGTCATAAACAGCTGCTTTCCCTGTACTCTCAAACCCTTCTGTATCAATATACATAATAGCATGCCCATTCGCAATTTGCGGCTCGCTCCACATCCATATACCCTTTGTTTGCGCATGCCGTTGATGGCCAACACCAAAACCTTCTTTACAACCAACACCTAATAATTGGTTCAACAAAAAACTTTTTCCCGACCTATACGGTCCAATAACAACAACTACAGCAATAGGTTTATCTATTTTTTTCAATAATTCTATCCCTTCGTCTACCAACTGTAATTTTGTATAGTCTGCGGATGACTTTACGATAAGTACAGGATGCCTTGATTCGGCGTTAATGGACAGGGGACGAATAATATTGTTTTCTTCAACATTATTATTATTATTATTATTATCACTCTTGGGATCACTACCTATACGACCTTTCACATGAGCTATTATTGAAAATAATATTACATAACATTGTAGAAAAAATTTTAAAACATGTATCCTCTTTTTACGTGTTGAGGAATCATACATATTGAATATATTCATTCTATGGCATATATGTAGATGTAAATGTTTTTTGATGTAGTACGACAATGTATATGATATGTGATGTCTACACAGTATGTATATTGTTCGTCGTTATCAAAAATAATATTATGTACATGTATAATTAATTAACCATCTCGCTAAAATATCTTCTTCTCAATCAATTTTCAGTTATTATTGGGATTATATAGGTACCTGAGCAGCTATTATGATACAGTACCAGGTATAATATATCAACACAGCATTGTTTATTATATTAGCTACTGTAACTGTATGTAGCTGTGTGATGATGATGTGTGGTGGTGTGGTTCATCATGCCTCAGCATTCCAGGCATTCTGGCATTCGCTTACCACGTCCACTTTGTTGATGGTGCGATGATCATAAATAAATAAATTCCCTGCCCTGATGTGTAGGGGTTTTAATAAAAGAAGTTAGTAAAGGAAATAAAAAAATATATGTTAAAATAAGGTATTGGGATAAAAAACGAATTATGTCATAAGAATACGAAAATTGTATACTGTTTTATTGTATAATTGTCTATTTTATTATAAGGGGAACTGTGTACACATCAAAGGGTAGGTAAAGATTAATGAACTTTACTTACTAGTCTTTTTTCCTATCAAAATGTTGTTAAGTAGGGTTTTCGTACGCTGAGTACCTGTGTAGGCGTAAACGATTTTCATAAATTTTCAAAAAGGTGGCCATTTTTTTTTTCAAAAAGGTGGCGTAATAATTTTGGTATCGGCAATTTTAGTTGCAAAATTGGTATTGGGACTAAAATAAAAAGACGACTGTTGTACCATGTACATAGCATGGTAGGCCGTTTCGTGAATTATGAAAGGCAAGTTTAGTCGCTACAATTGGATTTGCAACAAAACTACAAAGATGAGTTTTATACCATGTACATAGGATATGAACGGTATTGTAAGAAGTATAGAAAAGTTGAATTTGTGGTTGTTAATATTTCGAGTTCGATGTACACGAAAAGGTATATTGATAATAACTTTTTACTTGTGTAAATGGAGTTTTAGTGAGGCTGGAACTGCGGTATGGCGGATTGATAGGTGGTAGTGGGAGTATCGAAGAGGCGGATATTTCTTTTCTTGGTATGTGAGAATCGGTTTTACCGTGGAAGTGGTATAATCAGCTTTTCTCTGCTGTTTGGTAAAAGTGACTTTTATTGATTTCCCTGCTATGCCTTGCTATGTCTATGGTATGGATCATTTTTCAGTTTAGTCGCAATCCACATTACGACGAGTAAACTGTATATACACAGCTTAATTTATATTGGTATAAGAGTACAAGAAAGAAAATACAATATCGATAAAAATTCCTTGCACAATCCATTGATCGTACGAGATCAGGAAAAGTTTGATTTATATGTTGAAAATGAAGAAGATGAAGAATATGCAAAGCACTTGAAAAGTTTGGACAACGAAAACAAGATATGCAGCCACACGCTCTTCGCGCAACCAGTAAATCGATTGCAGTCATCCGTGCAAACGAGACCAAGAACAGTACATTGTGAATCATAGTATACACTTTGTTCCACAATATCCGATTGATCTCTGCCACTGGGAAATACATGTGCAACCAAACTATCCATTCACAAAGCGTTAAGCTGGTCGATCGATACACTTTGTTACCGGCTAACTGGATTAAATGTTTTTTTCCCTACAGGTATGAACCAATCTACAATAAAATTATACATAATACAATACCTGTATATGTGCAGCGTAATAATTATGAATATATTAAATAACGTACAACTTATATACTCCTGTTCCACTTACATTACCTGCCACTCCCATACCTTACTATCGTGCATACACACATACATGTACAATCAAAACACCACCTAAAAACAAGTATACAGCCTCCAATTTGTCATACTTATGACATTACATGGCTAACAGAGAGGTTTTGTACGAAATCCGATACACATCACGTTAGTATAATATACGGCGTACTCCAAATGTTGCCATTTTACCTACATGCACCTGACTTCTTAAAATATCCATGGATTTAGATGTAAATTTAGATTGTGGATGGTGGATCGTCCCGTAATTAAGGTTAAATATATTTTATGATTTTATAAACTCTGTTCCCGCACTTTAGTACAGATTGTACAATTTCCAATTTCTTCCCTATATATTTTGTATTCCGTTGTATTCAAGTAGGAAAACAACCCATAATTCTGTTACCACTCAAAATAAGTCACTAAAAAAAAAAAGGTAGACACCTCCTGCCTATTGACCTAGGTACAACATACAGTATTGTAGCTACTTTAATCGATGCGTCCGATTTCCAGACGACTCCTTCTAGAGCAAAGTTCTCGTCTCATACCAGCATACCAGGCATACTAATTTCACTAATAATAGCCAACAAACAAAAAAACAAATAATACTAATTTCAATACTAGTAATAACAATACCTCTGGCCTGGCTGGTACTATTAGACCTATAATAGCAATAATAATAAATAAAATATAAAAATAAATAAAAAATAATAATAATACAATAAATAATACTACAATATATTACACATATGTATTATAGTACAACGCGACAATCACAAACTTTACCACCAACACCACCGGCTACATATAATATAACAAAACCACAATATCAAGTTATATATTGTTTTTGTTATTATACGTAACATATTGAATCATATTATACAATATTATTATTATCATTTCACATATACCAAATAAAACATAGATACATGCGTCGTATATATACGATCAAAATAGGAACAAGCCAGAACGCTTATTACTAGATATATTCAAAAATACATGTTACATCATATCACACAATTAGTATTATCATTTTAGATATATCAAAGAAAACATACATACGTGCGTCGTAGATATACAATCAAAATATTAAAAAGGCAAAAAAATTAATGTATAACATATATAATTAATAATAAAAATGAATAATACTGAATTTATGGAAAGAATGAATGACGTTTTATCTACTGCTGGTAAAGATAAGGAGTCCAAGCGCAATGCATTGCAACGCCTGGCCGCCTTGGCAAACTTTGAGATAACGAAATTACATACTGGACACCCACAATCCACTTATGATTTTTCAACCTTGCCTGGTATTGATGATATCTGCGTCAAAACAATCATACCATACCTTCGTAATGATGTTCGTTCGTTAGTGAATATGTTTGCCTGCACCACTAAACGATTTCTTACCACAGCAACAATATATAAATCATATTATTGCATTGTTTTAGCGAACATTACTCGCAGTTTATCAAAACTTTCAACAAATTCCGCCGGTCCTCTACCTCCCGTTAGGCAACGCCCAGCCACTACATGGCTTGGGGATGGGATGACATTGAAAGAATACGTAAATCGACCTGGTGGGATTTTAATGGCGGCTGCAGAGAGCAAACATCAACAGATACTTCACTATTTGGTAGATATTGCATATGCTGATGAAACAGAGTTAGTGCGAAATTACAAAAAGGAATTTCCACTGGGTACGCCAATAGTATGTGCATGTGAATACGGACGTCTTGAGGATGTGAAACTATTGGTTGCAGGCTACAATGGTGCAAAGACCACTGTCAGTCGATCCGGTTACGATAGTTTTGGTAAAATAGGAAAACCTTTGCAAATAGCTGTAAAGAATAAACATTTCAACTTAGCAAAATACATAGTAGAACTCATGTATCCGGATGCATCTAACTTAGAAAAGAAATATTATGTAGAATGTCCACGTGGTACGCCATTAGTATGTGCATGTCAACTTGGCCGTTTGGACGATGTAAAATTATTGATTGCAGATGCAAATATAACACAATACGAAAATCAACTAGGTACATCTGTCTGTGGTAAATACGAATGTACGCCTTTAATGGCAGCTGCACTGAAACAACATTTTCCTATACTTCAATATTTGATTGAACAATGTGAAGCTGATCCTAATACAACCGGTGTTGCTGGATTCACCCCTTTGCATATAGCTGCAAAAAATAAAAATACGACTACTGAGTTGATTGAGTTGTTATTAGCTCATATGTCTGTGGATAGCATTAATAAGAAAGACAAGTGGGGCCGCACACCCCTGGACTTGGCATATTATAACACTAGCCCGATCCAGCAAATACTTTTTAAAACAATAAAAAAGGCTGGAGGGACAAGGGGATAGGCGCACGTAAAGTAAAGCATACGTATATGAAATATATGAAAAAATAGCAGAGCACGATAAACAATTAACAAATGAAACTGAGGAAAAAAGAACAACAAATGAAATTAAATGTTAAAAATATGGATACTATAACTGCAAATCCTATGACAACATTATTTGTTGCACGTTTTAAGATATGATGCACGAGAAGCTTCTCCTGAAAGTCTTATGGTTTTATATGAATATTTCTGTATATTACGTATATTTTACTCACTGTCACTCTCTTTTAACTACATTTCCAGTACATTGTCATCCAATCCCAACACTGCTTCATCATTCGCAAGCATGAAATCGAAATTACCAGACTCACTGGGTGAATATTCATGATCAGACATAACAAGCGGTGTTTTACCCTCTACTTCATTGGACTTTTCATCCGCACGGTCGGCATTTCTAACACCCGATGTTTCACCCTCTCCTGCATTGAACTTTGCACCTTCGGCATTTCTATCACCGGGAACGTTGCTGGTGTTCTCCGTGTTTTTCCCCGCCTTTTTCTTCTTTTTGTTCTCCTCTCTTCTCATCTGCGATCGCAGGCGCGCCGGTGCGAGTAACTTTTCTCGCTTAGCCTCCCATTTCAAGACACAGGCACATCGCTCCACAGCCTGTTCACATTCGCATGCTTCGCCCCCATACACATTCGCCATGGTTTCAGCGTCAATATATCCCTCCACTTTCCTTTCCATAGCATTGTCCAAATCCCGATTGACGATTTGCAACACATAACTATGTCCCCGTGTCTCATGACCTACAACGGTTTCTCTCATAGCAACCACATTGCCCACATTATTCGTTGTTAATTGCACCACCTCTACGTTTTTTCCATGTAGGAAGTGTTTCTTCCGGATGTTAAGGCACAAGCCTTCCTTCACCTCCGCCCACAAATCTACCCATGAATTGAATGAGTAACACATGCATTTCCTCACTTTAATCGTTCCAATCGTTCCTGATTCTGATTTCTGTTTTTTCGCCTGTGGTTCGCCACTTTTTTTCTCCGCATTCCAATACACTGGCCATGACCATACTTCCACCTTCATGTCCGTCGCAACAACAAGGTATACGCCGACCGACGTCGAATCCCTCTTCATATTTTCAAACAACACATTTTGCCTTGCATTCCATACCTTCGGGAATCGCGGATGTTCGGCGAACATTACTCGCAATTTATCCACATTTTCATCAAATCCAGACCCGCTTTCTTTTCCTGTTAACCAAGGCCCCGCCACTACTTGGCCGCCTTCGTATTTTGGTAATATCTGCAAATAAGCGTCCTTCCGGGTCAGCTGCTTACCTTCTATGAATCGACCAAACTTTTGAAACAACGTTTGACCATCTTTCCGGGCCAGAAATTTTAACGCCTTGCAACAGAACCAATTACACCAGTTCTCTCCATCGTCGTCAAATCCTACTGTCCTCACACCTTTAATCGCACAACCTCTTCCATGAATACCGCAATCGTATCCTCTCTTATACTCAAGGGTAACAAAATTTTTCACGCCTCGATGCACTAGACGCATGAATCCATACGTATACCACTTTTTTCCCACAGGATGCCTTAACCCAAACCAATGATGGACCATCGCATAAAAAAAGTTCCACTCAAACGACGATTCTGCTAAATTATGCACAAGCCTGGCTTGCTCCATGTGCATATTCACCATGTAACCACTTACACTGGCATCTACGGACCGAAACGGTGCCCCAAACATCCGACTCAACTGCCCGTACTCATCCCGCGTCATCGGTACCAATACGTTGTTGTTGAATTCTTCATAATTATAACCCAATAAAACAGATTCGTTTAATCTTACCTCACTTGCTGAAATCGCATACGTCTTGATTTCAATGCAGCCATTTAAACCCAACGTATTGATAAACGTTTTGATTGCGTTTACACGCTCCCTGTCTTCGTTAGATGCCATCATAATCTTAATCTCAAACGATACAAACTCTCTTTATATGTATATATATATATATGTATATTCGTTTTCTTCCTTTTAGATTTCTTCTTTTATCTCCATACTTTTATTCCATTTTCCATCTCTATATAGTCTATATATTTCTAAACGAAATAAGTATAGTATACTGTACTATTATACCACTGTAATAAAATCCAACATCTACTACCTCGCTACACTACCTCTACCTGCTACACCACACTGATACGGAATAACAGAGTTTAGTCGCATATCCAACCTAAGCGACAAAACTGGACCAGCACCAGACTTTCTTACTCTAGAAAATATTGCACTTGACACGAACCTATGCGTATTAAAACACTCCCATAATGATAATACAGATAATAGATAATAGATAATAGATAATAGATAATAGATAATACACCAATATACTAGCCATATTAACCACTCCCTACACTACTAAATCCCTACCTACATGCTATACCACGCAGTCCATTTAGCAGTTTAGTCGTTCCTCCTTCAAGTGCGACTGAAGCATTAAAAACAAACAAAACATTAACGACATTGGGCCTATCTAAAAATAATATTACTGACGTACAAAGTATTGGTGAAATATTAAAAACAAACAATACATTAAGACTATTGAACCTAAGTAATAATAATATTACTGATGATGGTGGAATACAAAATATTATTGATGGATTAAAAACGAACAATACTTTAAGATCATTGACTATACGTAATAATCAACTAAGTGATAATATGAAATCACAATTAAATGCTATACAACAATACAAAAGATCTGGATCAAACGGGTATCAACAAGTGAAAGGGATGGATATATATAAATAAAACAGGATACCTTTTATTATTAAATAAACCATTTCGTTTTTTTAAATTATTTTTTATTACTCCACTATAAATGAAACCAGTATTACTTTTATTTTAAAATAATTTTTCATTACTCACTCTCAATCCTCTTCTTCTAATTAAGGTCGAACACAAATGCTACATACATACTAATATAATTCACCAATCCACTATTTTCCCATACCACTTTAACGACATTTCCACCCTTAAATTTTCATCCAATCCCAACCCTGCTTCAAAACGCTTTCTTCTTGGGGCAGGGGTCCTCGCCTTCCACGGCGTTTGTAACTAAAAAAGAAGAAGAAAGAATAATAATAAATAAATATGTAATAAACCGACCGTCACGTGCATGGATGTATGTTGTGCGCCAACATACATATTATACACAAGATAACAATTATAGCACGTACAAACTTCCAATATCACAATGTTAAATATTATTTTTAAAAATGGAAGAAAGACTATTACTAAAAATAATAAAAGGATTCAAATCCGTTTATCGTCAAGTCTTTATAATGATAAGGACAATAGTAGTAATAATAAAACTCCAAGGAATGTAAAAAAAAAGTGGCAAGCAAAGAGCTTGCGAAAAGGGAAACCAGCTTGGCCAACAAGCAATTATAAGCGCATTCAAAATACAGATCGGAACGGAGAAGGCTTATCGCTGGGTGGGAAATCAATGCCGTTTAATGATATTCAAAAGTCAAAGCCAATAGAGGAGATCAAGTTGTCATTTAAGGATTGTGATGCTGTATATAATGAAAGGCGGAAAAGTAAACATACCTTCCCTGATCGAAAGTTGTTCAATATGTTAGCTAAAAAATGCTTTAAAGCAAACTTTGCTACAACATTTGATAAAGATGGAATAAATCGCGAAAGATCAAAGAAACCAACCTTTTTTCCACATATGTATAAATATTTAAATGATATGAAGGAAAATAATATAACACCAGATATCGAATGGTATATTCCATTTATAAAATTATCCGGTTGGTATAGAAGAGATGATATGGTGAACATGTTAGTTGAAGATATGCAAACAAATACTAAACTTTTGCCACATGTAGAATGTTACAATGCATTATTGTGGCTGAATTACCAAAATCGTGGAACGCATGATAAGACAATACAATTATTATACAAAATGATATATAGGGAGAATTTAGAGCCAAATGCAACCACATTGAAATTGATACGAAAGATCTATACCCAAGAAAAACATCTAATGAATCAAAGCGAAAATGATAAAATCTACCACATTCTTTTGAAGTATGATACCTATAGGGATAATAATGCATTAAATGAAAAAGACAGATACATAAATTTAATACAAAATCTTGAAATGAAAAAAGAATTTCATAAAGTTCATCTTGTTGTAGAAATAATGGAAAGTAAAAATATGAAAATAGATTATAAAACATATAGGAAATTATTTGAGACTTATGCCGCTGGTAATAAAGTTGAAAAAGTGGAAGAATGTTTTGAAAAAATGAAAAACATTATACCAAACATTTCTCTTATGTATAGTATGTATAATAAATTAATAGACGTGTATGTAAGAAATCGAAATGTGGAAAAAGTGGAATCAACTCTACAAGAAATGAAAAATGAAGGGTTTCCACACAATAACGAAATAAACGGTGTTAATCTTGCACAAGTAACATATAATAAAATCATGAAAATGTATGCAAACTTAAATGATAGTGAAAAAATTGAAATGTATTACAATGAAATGAAAAACGAGTATGGTCTAGAAATAAATGTATTTACTTATACAACCCTTATCGGCATTTATGGAAAAATGAATGATACCGAAGCAGTCGAATATTTCATTAAAGAAATGCAGGACAACAATATTAAATTTACTAAAGCAACCTATACTGCATTAATTAATTTTCATGGTATGATAAGGCATGATTGGCTGCAAGTACAGACGTTGGTACACGAAATGGAAAAAAATCGTATTAAAAAAGATGCACCATTGTATGAGACATTGTTAACAATACATTGGTATTTGGGACTTAAGAATGACACGCTTAAAGAAAGTTTGCCAGCAATAGAAAATTTATTTGCGGAAATGAAACGTAGACATGTATATCCAACCAAGAAGACATATTATATATTATTCAAGATATTCGGTAGGGAAAAAAAATTTGAGAGAATAAATAAATTACTTGAAGAAGTTGATAATTATGGTGTGAAGCCTGATGTGGTTTTTTACAACAATTTGCTTTTCGCATACGCGCGAGCTGGGAAACACATTAAAGTTGACATGTATTTGAAGAAGATGAAGCAATTCAATATTGCGTATGACATAGCAACATACGATATTTTAATCAATATGTATGGTGGCCTAGGAAAGTTTGATACAATGATAAATGTATTTAATGAAATGCAAAGAAATGGTGTAAAACCTAATGTTCACATCTATAATTCATTAATAAAAAAATATGAGAATGCTGGAGATATTGCAAAAGCAAAAAAATGTCTCCAAGAAATGCAAGAAGTACATCATATTAAACCTAATGGACAAACGTATGGTATCTTGATTAACATGTATAGTAAACATAATCAATTTGATGAAATTGATGAATGTATGAAGGCTATGAAAAAGAACAATATTGAAGTCGGTAAGAAAATTTATAGAATTTTAAATGAACATTATGATATGGAAAAATATTTCAAAAAAATGAAATAAAATTTGTTTCGTAGCATAGAGAGTAACGCACACGGTCGTATTATTTATACACATACTTCGTAAAATATACGGTATAATATATAAGAGAGTGTAGCACAGTATAAAAGATTATTATAACTTCAGATTTTAACCACATCGTTTTATATTTTTTTAAGTAATTTTTTTAAGTAATTTTTTTACAAGAGTGTTAAAAAAGATTTTATTCTCCATAAAAGTTTTTACCAAAATTTTTTAACACTCGGAAGTCGTATCATACTTCGTATGATAACGTTTACGGAAATCACACAACACAATACACAGCAGGGGCAATCACACATACACTATAAATTTTACAACCAATCTTTTACATTAATTAATTTTTGATCTTTTCGTAAATATCTTTTTTTAGAGTTTCTTTTTCTCACTGCAAAACGATTTCTTCCATATGCTTTATCTATATTTTGCGATTCTTTTTCAATAGTTACATCGCTCAGCGCTGCGCGTAACCTGTCTGCATAATCTCGTTGAATTTGTTCATCATCATCAATTTTATTATTATTATCATTATTATTGGTATTACTACGAGGTGATAAGCCATATGTAGAATATAATTTAGCGCTGTCATTTTTATTTATTCTCTTTATTGCTTGTTTTTTTGTCCTACCTAATGCTAAAGTTTGGTAAAATCTACGTTCTTCAGCATCCATTACAATTGATGGCGATTGTTTTGGTATGTCTCTATCAAAATAATCGTCGTTATCATCGTCGTCACTAGACCAATTTATAGCTGATTCTTCCGTATTTTCAATATTATTCGTGCTATTGTTATTTATTTCGTTTGTGGGTAACTCATAAGATTGATCTACTACACTGACTTCATCAAATGTTTCATTTTCTTCGTCCGAGCTACTACTAAAAACAATTCGACTTAATTGTGTACGAGATGGCGAATTCATTCCACGAGATTTCGATGATAAAGATGATTTATTAAAAGTACTGCTTTCATTTAAAGTAAATTTACCACCACCATTGTTTCTTAACCTTCTTCTTGCCTTTGCAAGTAATGGAAATTCTTTTTCTATTCGTTCATCAACCAATTTAGCTCTTTCACGATTTTTTGATACATCGTATTTATTTTTTCCTAAATCTTGTTTCGCCTTTTTCTCTTTTTCACGTTTTAAAAATGTCTTATAAAAATTCATTTCCTCATTTGAATGTTTGCCTTTTTTCTTTGATGATGATTTATTTAATTTAAACGATGCCTTTCCGGCTTGAGCGATTATATTACTCCCATTTTTCGCCAACGTTGATGTTGATATGCGTGTACTCCGTCCCATTCGCATGCTGCGAATCATTGCCCTTGCATCTTCAATACTATCCACTACTGCCTCTTTTCCTTCTTTCATCGCTGCTTCTTCCACATCTCCTTTTTCGTCTTCTTCTTCTCCCTCTTCCTCAATTACAGAAGGTAAATACTGTTCATTTTTTTTCTTCCAGTCATCTACAATATTTCGGCTGGTTTCATGTTTATTATTTTTAATTTTACCATTATTATTGTTATTATCATTTCTATAACTATTATCATTGTTACTACTGTTATCATTGTCGTTGGAATTGCCATTCTTTAATAAACTTTGATAATAATCCAATTCATCTGCATCTACAATTTTACCATTAACTATTACTTCATCATTTTTTTCATTTCGAGGTGGGGATTGTGGATAATCAGGCATAGCAGTTGCAAAGCCGTCAATATTTAAACTTTCAGCAAATTCGGTTTCAAAATCATCATCATTAAAGCCATTTCTTTCCCTATATGGTGGTGATAAAGCGGTTGCGACACGTAAGACGGGGAAATCTCCTTCAAGTGGTCGTGTTGGTTTGGGCAATCTTTCTGGCAATAGTTCGTCCTCTTGGTCGTTTCTTATTGCTTTAATAACTATGGAAAGAGTATGTTCTGGGGTATGTATATACACAACATGTTGAAAGTTATCATATACATAATCTGCTTCACCAGCTGCTGGATGTGTGTAGATAACGCTTAGCGCAATGCCTTCCATACCACTATCTATGATTCCTTTTTGCCATTCATCCGGACTTAAACGCCCAATTGGGCTTATTTCAAACCTACTATTACCGCTTTTTGGAATTTCCACTATATATGGTACTGGTAAATGTTTAATACAACGTACAATAACCCGTTTAATATATTTCGCTTTTTGTACATTTAATTGACCTGGTTTAAATAATATCCTTGCAGGTGCAGAGTACAAAGGTTGCTCCTCGTCATCTTGTGCAAAATGTACAGATAAATGTGCCATATTCTTTGTTTTTAATTGTTTGAATATGTGCGTGTTATTTGTATATATATATATATGTATGTGTTTGTGTATTGATATCAATAATATCGATATATATATAATTTTAATATATATTGTATTTTCAAAATGTTGCTACATATTTTAATAACTGCTGTTTTTTTTGATTGGAAATGTGACATTAATAGCAGCTATTACATTAACAAATTACTACTGTAATATAGCATTATACTATTACAGTATATACAGGGCATACCAGGCATATACCACAGAAGAAGAAAATCAAATAATTTTATACATACCATGTGGTCATACAAATTACACACACGCATCACACACCATCCATTGTTACAAATAATACAAATATTATTAGTACAATTAGAACACAAATATATTTACATGTGTATATTATTTGTCCCACAAGAAATCAACAAACAAAACAGAAGAATCTATCTATCTATCTATACATAGATTATCCAACAAAAGTGTTATACAAAAAGCGATAAATACACGTATATATACATATGTATAAATAAACGAAATAAATTTTCATGAACAAAATAAATATATTGAAACAAATTAAAAGACTATCAATAATATCCCGTCATATTCGCAACAACAAGAATAATAATAATATAAATAAAAAGACACGTAACAATAATTACAATATATATTACACTAATCATCGTTCTTTCCATACTTCAAAATCATTTCATAGTAAAAAGCCTAGTATAGGAAATCTCGTTGAAAAGCTTAAACGACAAAGAATGGAGAAATTAAATCAACATGATGAAAGTATGGAAAAAGAAAAACGTAAAAAACGTAGATGGAAAGAAGAAGATGATAATAATAATAATAATAATAATAGCAACCAAAAAAAGAAAATTCAACGACAGCATATCCAACGAGAACATAAAGTACGCCCAGCAGTTTCTGAATATGTCACAACAGATTTCAATCAAAGGCGTAATTTGCAACTGAAAAATCCAAAATTTAAAGGTCGGGGTAATTTATATTGTGCAATATGTGATGTCATGTGCTCGGATGAAAAAAACTATAATGTTCATATAAATGGAAGAAAACATAAAAATAAGGCAAAGATGTTACAATTACAGCAACAAGGAGGTAGGACATCAGAAATGAATACGGATGATAATGACTCCAAATATGCAGAATTTGGATTTAAAAATATTAATGATTTAAAAGATGTGACCGAAGAGCAGATTGAAAAGCTACAAAAGCAATTTGGTGACACCGTTTCCCAACAAAAAAAGAGAAAGCTTATGAGAGCATTAGATCCTGTAACACCATATAGGCACGATTTGGTTACATGCTTGAAAAAACAAGATGCGAATGGTGCGGTCGCAGTATACAAGGAGATACGAGAGAAAAATATAAATATCCCAGCTGAAATGTCTTGCATGTTTCTTCAATTAATATGCCAGTTTTTAGGGCAAGATGGTGTTAAATTAAGTAATGATAGTGAAATACTTAAAGTTGGTTCAGAAATAGCTTTGAAATTGCAAGAAGATTCAAATGAAACACAACTTGAAAGTGAAAATAATAGGAAAAAAAATAGCACCCTAGTATCAAATTATTCAATGTTGATACGTTTTTTTGCATTTGCTGGCGACATTGCAAATGCTATCCACACGTTGGATAAATTTCGTGAATTTGCCCAAGAGAAGATAGTACATCGAATGTATTTTCCTATAATTGTAAATCATCCCATTCGAAATATTAATGATTTAACTAGTTTGATGAAAATATTTAAAGATGGTTTAAATGAGCCAAATATGACATTTGAAAAAGAAACGGATTATATAACCATGTTTGAAAAAATCGATGGTATTTATCAATCGTGTAATGATGAGAAACATGACCTTGAATTTCAAAAAGCTATAAGGTCGGTAATATATGAAATGGAAAATAATATAAGCAAAGTGTCTCCAAAGGTAATTGAATGCATTGATAATCGCCTTTCTAAATTTTTAACTGTAAACAAACATCATGAGGAGACAAGCACGTCGAGCAGCAGTATTGATACGAGTAATAACAATAATAATACTGTGTGTATTGAAAATGATGGCCAATGTCCAATATGCCAAAGTACATTAAAATCTATTGATTTAAAGCCAAAAGAGCGGCAATCAATATTAGATTCAGTTGCTGCAGATTTAGCCAATGAAAGTAATCTCAGTAAAAAAAAGCGAAAAGAAATGAAAAATCATAAAACCAAAAACAGAAACAAAAAGAAACACGACAATAATAGAAAACCTCACAAAACATATGAAGGATTTTTTGATGATTTCAAAAAATACATGAAGAGAAATGGTGGTGGTATTGATATCATCATTGATGGTGCAAATGTTGGTTTTACCGATGTTCGTTTTCCACAAAATCCTATGAAAGCATCGAAAGTATCAATACGACATTATCAAATTAATTCTGTAATTGATCATTTTAAATCACAAGGGAAAAAAATATTACTAGTCTTACATCGTAGGCATTTAAATGCAGTTAAAAAATCTATTTATGATTTAGATGGGACTAATAAAAATGGTAGTAATAGCAACAATAATTATTTTAACAAACAATATATGCACAATAACAATAATCAAATTAATCCAAAAGCAATGAGATATTTCGAAAAGTGGGAGAAAGATTGTTTAGTCTATCATACACCAACTGGTATGAACGACGATTGGTTCTGGTTATATGCATGTTTATCAGAAAGCAAATCTGGCCGGCAGCCATTGGTAATAACGAATGATATGATGCGAGATCATCATTTTAAATTATTATCGCAACATGCTTTTTTAAATTGGCGAGAACGGCATGTTGTGAATTTTTATTTTACACCAGAAGAAGGAAGAACACAAGGCCCTGTCCCGACGTTTTTTTTCCCTCAGAAATATAGCACAAGAATACAAATTGATGGGAAACCTCAATCAGAAGGACTATTGAGATACCACTTTCCTGTTTCAATTGTTAACGAGGAGAACGTTCAAGTTGAAGATTCAGCAACGATTAGTTCTCAGTTTCCATCTGTTGAAACGATATTACAAAACAATAAAAATAAATATGGAAAAATCGAATGGGCGTGTGTTGAGGAGAATGTGATTTGAGAGGAGTTGGAGCTAGTTTGGGGATTTGTGTGCGGTGTGTGTATGATACGAATATTAATATGATGATATTTAAATAAAATGCAATTTTTAAATTGATGGTTAAAATCTTTAAGTTATGATAAAATAATAAAATA
>JACLAD010000380.1_pt1 | contig 18696 bp, 20 predicted proteins | sample 8027901 | NCBI WGS metagenome assembly JACLAD01 (sample SAMN15725071, study PRJNA655200) | protist metagenome | isolation source: fluorescence activated cell sorting (FACS) single amplified genomes of... | place: Spain: Blaines Bay Microbial Observatory, Mediterranean Sea | collected 2016-07-05 | reverse complement strand
AGTAAACGGGATAGTGCTACTAAAGTAAGTACTGTTCAGTACTAAACTATTCGAATAGGTACTAAAGTAAGTAATACTGCAGTAGGTTTTGCATACATTACATTGAGTCAATGACCTGATAATTTATCCATGCAACCATACCCATTCATTACTAGTATATGCAAGTGTGAACATTTAGGATTTACAGCGCCGATACAAACCAATATATTCACGCATACAAATAATTGAGGGAGGGATAATGTACAGACAGCACTTGAGGCAAGACAAAGCACACAAGTCTAGAACTGATTTCAATAATGCTAGCTACTCATTCTAGTCGCTCGAAACGATCACTCTTGGAATGTTACGACCGCTGAAATGTGCACGAGTTACATTCTTGGGGGTCCAGGGGGGCCACGTGCGTAGCCTGCAAATTTGTATGATGCAATTATGAAACAAATCAGTATTGATCGTGTAATCCATGAAATTTTTTAATACCTGGTGGGGGAGGCATTCCGCGGCCCATCATCGGCGGCATCCCACGGCCCATAAAATTTGGAGGTGGCATCCCACGACCCATCGGGGGGCCACGTCCCATCATTGGGCCTGATTGAGCTGCAACCGCGCCCATTGGTGCCATCATGCCAGGAGCAGGGCCTCCCAATCCTCTGATCGGACCAGCTAATCCAGGAGGCGCCAAGGCACCTGGAATCATCCCTGGGGAAATTATAAAAGAGAAAAAGAGTAATGTATCACCAATTTTCAACGAATCAAAGCGAGGTAATTCATCCTATTTGATAGGTGCGTGCCAAAGCAAGTGTTCAAACCTCTCCCAACAGCTGCACCTCGCCCAGGGCCTGCGGGGGCAATTCTGCTCTTGAGACCCTACAATCCAACCAAGTGATTGAGAATTGAAATTGTAGTATGAGATGATATATACACACCGCTGAAGGAGGTGGGCCTTCCACTGTCAAAGATACTACATTTTCACCGCGGAGCAAGACAAGTCCAAGTGTTCTTTTCTCTTCTCTGTTATTGTTTGTGTATGACAGGAGTGAACGAAAGGGACACGACACGCTTCATTGCAAAGAGTAGTGTATATATAGACGAATACCTGTCCTCTGTTGCAAAGGCAGGTGCATTTTTCGAGGTTTGTTTTCCTTTGATAACGCGAAATTCTTCACAATCGCCAAGAACCAAATTCATGTGCTTGTCGAAAGCCATGAAAGTACCGACAAGTGTCCGACTGTTGCAAAAGTGCAAGAAGATTTCTCAGAAACGTTTTAAGTAACATTATTTTCGCTACGGCAGGTAAAATACTATCAAACGCATTGAGATAGTAGATTTTACCAACCTGTCTTGTATTGTGACCCTCATGCGGTAGTTGATATAGTTAAGCATTTTGCTGGCCTTGGACATCGACTGTGCATGTGTAAGATAAAACTTGAAATTCATATGTGCAGTTCCAGATTTCAAAAAGTATCAAAACTGCATCGAATAAAACCCCTCACAAGCCCGGTTGTCATCATTCGCGAACGACAGGCCAATAGGAAACTTGATACATCATCGGGGGTATACACTCTCCCATAAAAAAGAAAATAAACCAACTTCCGAACCTCCCCATTGAATACATCCCACATAAACACAACCCCCACACATAGACCCAACATTAGAACCAAAAATAATCATCCACAAAACAGCACGTACCATGGTTGCAACGGCGGGTTGAAAAAACTAAGAAAGAAGTTGGGCCGAGTGTGAGTGAGTGAGTTGGGTGTGTGCGGGGGGGGGGAAGGTAAAAGGAATGCCAAAGGGATGACCTATACGAAAAGTAGGAAGTGTTGGTTTTTAAAAACAAATTGCTCGGCTGTCGATTTTAAAAACCCGGGGTGTGTGTGTGTGTGAGGAGCTGCGTGCAACTCCTACTGTCTGTCAGTAGGAGTATTTGGTATTAGAATCAATACCGAGACCTCTGAACAATACCTCTAGACCTGTGGAGTGACAGGTCTCGTAGTATATTATAGTATATACAGACCTGTCAGGTATTAGAATTAATACCTGGAGACCTCTGAAAAATATCTCGAGACCTGTTGGGTTTTCCTCCGCCACCCTCCTGGTTGTGTGTGTGCTACGGTAGGCGCTCAGTACGCACTTGATTAAACTGGAGACCATGGAGACACTGCTGTAGACTATTGGAAGAGAACAAATGTAACCAGTGTTTTGGTGCAGTATGGATCATTAAAAAAATACAATTCAAAAGTATTTTGTAGAATTCATGCAGGTAAATATCCTGAACAGTTATTTAACTCGACACTACAAGGTAATTTTTCGTGTGTGCATCAATCCAACTCCAATAACAGTAGAAGTTGCCGGCACAAGACAAGTAGAGAACAACAAACGAGCCCAAGAAACATCCGGACCAGCCAAAAAAATTATTGAAAATAAAAACATAAAAAAATAAAAACATGAAAACATGAAAACATGAAAACATGAAAACATGAAAACATGAAAACATAAAAACATAAAAACAGGAAAAGCGAGATGGCTGCCCCGCTATGCCTGCTGCTTATGTTCCCCTCAATACCAGGATGCCCAAAGCAGGCGGTTATGCACGGAATCGGGCTTGGAAAGCCTGTTGGTGTGTGTTAAATATTTATTGAGGAAAAATTCTGGTCGTGGCCAGATTTTGTTTAAACAATTGTTTTACTTGTTTAAATTTTACGACAGCTAAAAGCTTAAATTCCACGTCATGGGAAGAATGCTGTGACGCTTGCGAGAAAAATGCTGGTTGTGTTGCGTGGACACACTCACTTAAAAATAGTACATGCTTGTTACGAGATACTTTGGGTACTCATTTCAAATTGAAAGAGTCTGACAAGGTTTCGGGGATTCTCCAATCTTCGACTGTGCCGACCCCCCAGAGAGAGCGCGAGCTTCTATTTCATGTTGGTGTATTGAGCTCCCCAGGAAATCGTGATAAGGTTAGCCGCCCTCTAGGATTCACTCCTTTCCTCCTTTAATCATGATATTTGCGGTCTAATATGTGATGTTCGAAACCTTTTGTGAACACAATTCCAGCGTGATAAAATTAGACAGAACTGTTTCCCTAAGTTCGAAAGTCTTGTGCAACAACACCGACTGGTAAGGATACCAAGACGTTGTCACTCCATATTGAGTTCAACACTAATATGCCATCCGATTTTATAGACATATGAGTTTGTGATTGGTCGTCCAAATGACCCTAAAACGCCTTTTCTTGGGCACCGTCAAGGCTACATCAACCGTAAGGAACAACAAATCGCCAAAATGCTGGTACGTGTTTCTTGACCAACTTTAGCATTATTCACTGAATGCATTGATGTAACAACAGTGGGAGGAGGAGGAAGAGAATAAAGATATGTCAATTATGCCAGCACGGGTGGGTGATGTCATACATTGAAATGATTGAAACCAGTACCGACATACGGTTTATTATTAAATATATGTAATGTAACTGTATATTTGCGTTAACAGGACACTTACATTGACTTACCGACAAAAACTCTTGAGGTTTGTACTCTTTATTATTTCGACACGCGAATGCCCCATTGGCGCTTCTAATTTCTGATATATGCCTTGGTTATGGCCGAATTCAGGTGGTTAAACGCGGCGTTTTGCGAGGGGCAAGATACATCATCAAGATGGATGATGACATGTGCTTTGAGCCCAGTTCATTTGAAAAAAATGTCGGTAAAAAGCTCCATGGAAACAAGTTTTCGTACATTGCAAATTACATATGGGACCGAAAAGTAAGCAATAGTTTCTCTGAATTTACAACACTTAAAATATTCACGATTGCGGTGATTATTTGCAATTTTTGGACCAGGTATATGAATCGCAGAAAGGTGCTGATGGCAAATTTGCAAAATATATGTCGGGGCCCATCTATGCAGTTTCTTTTGCATTGGGGAAACTTGTGACATTCGAGGATATAAATTACAATGCTCTTTATCCAATGTGGGTGCAAAATTTGACGTCTTATTTAGACATGTGTATTCCAGACTTCTCATCCAAATTATTAGGTACGGCAGCTCTTCAGAAGATGTTGATATGGGGCGATGGGTTGAGCATGCAATTACTAAACACAATATTTCTGTCAAGTACGTCACTGGTCATATCGGATCCGCCATCCATTAAATGTAAAATGTATACTCTTTCTCTAATTACAATCGAACATTACGACATCTTCTGGTCGAGGATTTTTTCCTTGGCACGTGCACTTCTTTCTACGTATACTTCTGTGATACAAGTGCGGCACTGCATGATACTAGTATACAATAATCGTCATCAGTACATCCAATGAATATTCTATTATTATTTCGGTCGAGTTTCAGGCCAACATTGGAGTATCGACTACTAGTAATCGAGAACCAAGGCAATACAATTGTAATCGACGAAAGAACATTTTTTTTGTGGATTGCTAAACTTAATGAGCTACAGTTGTATGAGCTCTCACTATACTAACCCATCTGCTCGTATATCAACAAGCAGCAAATGCATCGTTTTTAACCCAAATTGGGAACCACTTCCTTCATGTCATCCAGCCACTTTTCGTAATATGCTTGCTCTTTTGCCTCTGCATATTCGAGCACTTTGAGACCTAATTTTGTTATGTAGTGGGAATTTTGGTCGAAATAATGTCACATAATACTAAAGCGACTACTACAGTTTGTGCCAATCACTTACCAAGATCATTTGTGATCCCACGGTCGGCCAAAAAATCCATAAGTCCGCTTTGAAGCGCCTCGTCCAGTTCTGTAAAATCAATGCCGTCGGTTTCGGAACTTTCATCTTCCAGATTGTCCTCAAAACCAAAGCCGTCTCCTTGTGATTCATCTTCGGATACTACCTTTTGAATTACTGGCTGAACTCGTTCTACAAAAATACCCTCGGAGGAGAAAACACCCTTGAAAGCGAGAAGATGCTGTAACGAATTCTGATGACAAATTATTTGTACTGGCATCTCATGGCCTAAACAACGATTCAAAAAATAAATACTCAGCGAATAGGCTATTTTACAGAGGGTTTATTAGGAATGCAATCCATGTCAAACCTTCATCATCTCCGCTCGTTTGTGGAAATGACATACACATAATTTCAACACGGGTATCATTCTCGAGTTCATTAACAAGTGATGGTGGGTTTGTCGAAGTTGTACTATCAGAGAAATCTTCAAAAGGTAGAAGACCTTCAGCTAGACTGCTAATTTCCGGATGGCCTTCAGCCTTAAAACCCAAAGAAAAATCAAGATTTAATGACAATTTCATTCAGGACAAACATGGACTACACTGGTCCAAAATGCGCGGGTAAACAAACAGCCCCAAACGCGTGTCGGAACTAACATCTAACCCACCTGTTCTGCATCAATTTCGTCTGCTATGACTGCAAGAAGGTCATTTGTCTGCAGAAGACGGACGCTAGCTGGCGAGACCCGTACATGACGAAGAGCAGTGCGTGTGAAGGCAGAGAGCATCGCGTATAAACCAACCAGAGAATGGGCAGAAGGAGGGGATAAAGCGACATAATAATATATATATTTACGACAAATAAAGTTGTATAAAGTATTGTTTTAATTACTTTTGAAGACAATTCAAGGACGAAGCTCTTCTCAATTAATCGCCCTACTACCTACCACCTTGACACCTACCTGACACCAACCTGACACCATGGCCGACGATGCTGCTGCTGTTGTTTCCACCACCGCAAAAGGGAAAATATTGGAATTGGTATAAAGTGGAGATTGTTCAGTGATTCATTTGATTCGTACGGGGATTAGTTTCAGTTGGGATTTTGCCAAATAGTGTGCATACATACATTGCCAGTCAAGATTTTTTGCCATTTAATGTGTACGCGTTGCCTGATTAGTTCCCTGAAATTAATTCGAAAGACAAAGCCATTCCCAAACCGGAAGGGGTGATATTTCGCTTTGGAACTGCCGGGTTTCGTACCAAGGTGTGCGTTTGCTTGTATGTGTGCTTTTTCTGATTTTCTGGGACTAAATTGGTCTGTCTAATACAAATCGATGCTGCACCCGCGCTTTACTGGCACTTTGTTCAGGGAAACTTGCTGGAATCAACAAGTTTCCGCATGGGACTTTTGTGCGCGCTACGATCATATTGCACTAAAAAGGTCGAATTAGAATCATGACTTGTGATTTGATGATTGAGATTTGTGCTATTTCAAGCATTGGACATAATTCTTGTGAAAAGGTCATTGGCCTGTGTCTCACCGCATCTCATAACCCCGAAGAGGACAATGGCATCAAAATTAGTGACCCTGATGGTGGCGTTATCGACATGAAATGGTGAGTTATTTCAGGTTGTTTGCAATTTTTATCGAATAATTGTGAGGACTCAGTTCTGTTTCTACCTCCCAGGGAACCTTACTGTAACAAATTAGCAAATGCAACGTCGGAAGACGTTTCTACTGTCCTACAAGAAATTGTCGACAAGGAAAACATTGATATTACAACCGTGGCTGATTCAGGTCTATTATTTTGTGTCCTCATGGCCACAAAACGGCAACAAAATTTATACACGCATATCGAAATTACACATACGCTTACAATTGTTAGGGGAGGGCGTGTATCCAACTGTCTTTATTGCACGAGACACACGGCCATCCGGTGTAAAGCTATCGGGTACTTGATTACACACAGAAAACAAAAGAAAATGCATTGCTCTACTTCGTTCTACAAAATTATTTTACTCCAACTGCAAACTTTTATGCTCGGACATATATAGAACATGCACGCGAGGCCGCACTGTTGCTAAAGGCAAATGTTGTAGATTTTGGCCTTCTGACAACACCACAGCTCCACTATGTACGATCTGTAACATGACATTCACAATCATGGAATTCTAATGATAATCTGGACATTCTATACCAGAGTACCCGCATGTTCAACCTTGGGGCTAAGGACATCTTTATGGAGAGTGGGTATTTCAGTGTGTATGCCAAAGCATTCAAGCAGATGGTATGTGACTCTATTTCAGATCAGCAAGATTAATAAATTATGATATCACAAATCAATGTTTTTAGTTGTCAACCGTGGAACCCGAAGATAGGACTGGCGTCATAGTAGACTGTGCATTTGGAATTGGGGTTTGCATGTATTTATCTTGAGTAAAATGCAATTTAGCCTCCAGCTTGTGCATCGCACCAGGGTCGTAAAATTACCGGACTAAGTCATGCGCTTGGCGACAGTCTTCATATTGACGGCCGAAATATCAGCGGCGGCAAGCTTAACTTTGAGGTTTACAAAGATTTCTTTTGATTTGGTTATATTCTTCTTGAAGTAATTTACATTTTTTAATTCGAATTTAAAGTGCGGAGCAGATTTTGTATACCGACATCAGATGCCACCAAAAAAGGGGGTATGTATCAATCAATTGATATAGTGCAGTGCTCTTGCTTTGATTACACACAAATATCAACACCTTCCCTCTCAGATTGATTCCAAGAAAGATTGCGAGCGACGCTTGGCGAGTTTTGACGGCGACGCCGACCGTATTGTCTACCATTACTTTGATGGAGAGGGCAAATGGCATCTGCTGGATGGCGATAAGTTGGCTGTATTGTTTGCAATGTTCTTATTTGAGGAAGCACAAGAACTTGGTCTAATTACTGCGGAAAAAAGCATTAATTTTGGATGCGTACAAACGGCGTATGCGAATGGGTGCGTTAAGTTACAACGCAAGCATGACCAAGCAAAACCTCAACATGAATTCTACTTGATTTTAGGGCATCAACCAAGTATTTAAAATCGTTGGGTATGAAAGTTGAAAGTGCAAAGGTCAATCAATATTTTGATCAGCACTGTACGATATTGTTTGCATTTTTTTTTCAATGTTGCTAGACTGGAGTTAAGTATGTTCACCACAAAGCTATGGCTTATGACATCGGAGTTTACTTCGAGGTTTTTCGAACGTTTATGATTTCTCTTGTATTTAGATTAGATTCTCCTAGCCAATCACTGGTTTGTCTTTCGATTATTAAACCAAAATTTGGTTGGTTGCAAAGGCGAATGGCCATGGTACTGTTCTGTTCAAACAAAGCCTTGTAGACGATTTGAATGCGATGAAAGCGTGAGTTTTTGAGGAACTCATCTGAGCTTTGACGTTTTATGCATTTTATTTATGGGTGATTACGCTGACCGTTATTGGCACTCTTTCACACACAGTGCTGATCTAAATCCCAGACAGAAAGCAGCCCTCACAAGATTAAAGGCTACCACTGTGATGATCAATCAGGTGAGCATATTTTCTGCTTTTGAAATTTCCAAGATTCAAACGGGCTGCGATTTTACTAGGGAGTTGGTGATGCCATTAGCGACCTTCTTTTTACTGAGGCTATTCTAGCGGTACGTGGGATGACGGTGCAGAAGTGGGCAACTCTTTACGATAATCTTAAAAGCCGTCAATTGGCTGTCAAGGTCAAGAATTGAATTTTGAATATGTAAAAATATCATACCTACTCGGTGTGCACGGTTAAAAATTTTCAGGTTGCCGATCGTACCAAGGTCCAAACGACATGGAATGAGCAACAAGCCACTGCCCCCGAAGGCTTGCAGCAAGCTATCGATGGTGCAATTGCTAAATATGGAGGCCCTGGCAAGTCTCGTTGTTTTGTACGTCCATCAGGCACGGAAGATGTTGTACGTGTGTATGCGGAGGCACATGACCAAGACGCAGCAGATAACCTTGCACATGAAGCTTGCATGGCTGTGTACACCATAGCTGGTGGAGTGGGCGAGGAACCCAAACCTCCGGCAAAGTCGGATTAAGTATTTTTTATGTGCGATTCACCGTCAGTGATAATCACTGTCGAGGACTAACTTCTGGAGGTTTAGTCCAACACTTAATCTCCGACATGCCTCCAGATTGATTGTCAAGATTTGTTCCGAAATATTTGAACACAAATATGTAGGGCTCCTGTGTATTTTATTTGTGGTTGCTGAGCACGAACAGAAATATTTATCAACAAAAAATAAGAATCCAAGCAATATTATGGCGACATTGGAATTAAAAAACACTTGGGTTAAGATGTATCTATGCATATACCCTAGGGTAATAACCAGACCTGTGCGCTGAATAGTTTTGACAATTACAATGACGGTGGAGAATTTGTTATGAACACCCGTTCCAGTGAGACCTTCATTAAAGTAAGGGAGCGATTTCCTATTACAATATATTATATTATGGGTCCCTTACTTTAATTAGGGTCTCAGTATATATATATATATATAGTATATAGTACTATATGTATTATATACATATATATTGGAACAGGCCCGTTCCACCAAAAAAAAAGGTAACATCGCGAGTGTGGTAGTCTAACCCTAACAGCTCGCTGGGGGTTACTGTAGACTCAATATTACGAATAGTAACGAGAGCCACAACGATATAACATGTCAAAACATTGTTTTTTCGTACAGGGGATCCTCATATTATACCATATTTTCTCTATAAATCCCTGGGGTTGCTGGGGAGATTCCCTGGGGTGAAAATGACCCCAAACCCCAGGGGGGTACTCATCCCTGTATCCAGACATGGTTGAGGGTTCGGTGAACAGTATTTTCGTCGTTGGAATACTTAGATGTCCGCTATGCTGTTGCTAGGTTGGTCCTTTAGGTATGTTTTGTTAACAGAAAGAGTTAGACCAAACAGCGCAGGGTGCGATTGATTGGTCTTTATTTATAAAAGCTTAAGCTGTTTGAAACAAATGAAATATTGTGTTAACAATTGTCCTATTTGTTTGTGTAAAAGTATATTTTGTACTACAATATAATATCATAGTAACAGGCTCCGATAGAAGTACAAAATAACAAACAGATCTATATTGTGTAATCACTAACTATAGCCGATTTGAACTTTATGAATTCTTTTTTAGTCAGTGGTTTTGTCATGCCATCAGCTTTGAAGCTCTTTTCGCTGTTGATGTAGGTAATGTTAAACATCTTGTTACCTCCGTAGCAATAATCTCTTAAGAAATGATGTGTGATTCCAATGTGTCGAGTAAATTTGTACTACAATATCATAGTAACAGGCGTCAAATAAAGTATTTTTATTTTCATTCCAATAAATATTCTTGTAATATTATACAGAAAAAATAATTTCCGACCATCAACCAACGATATTGTTTTCGTCGTCATTTCAGAAATAAAGTATTTTTTTCGTTCCACTTTCCAGGGTTCAACCATGCCTGCCTGTATCTACTTGTAGTATGTAAGTGACAGAGTGTAATTTTGGAATTCCTGATATCAGTCACCTTAGATTGATTATTCAAGGTGACAACATGCCAGCACGAAGGTCCGTCATCATGCACATACGTATGCATGTCCATTTTTATTCACATACGTATGCATGTACATTTTTATGCACACATGAACATATCTATATGTTTTTAATATTGGTTCCCTCCTTCCTGTTCGCTAAAAATATTTTCGTGTTGCTATTTTGCCTGGTGCTGTATACGTATACCCAAGACGCAAAAAAAAGGAGGCATCGAAGCAGCGTGGCAACAAAAAGCGAGCTGAGAAAACTCAAAGAAAAGTCGAAACAAATGGTTCTGAATCAAATTTCACAAGAAATAACTTCGCGCTCGTTGCTATTGGAGCCCTTGTTGCAATCGCTCTCACTTTCCATGAGCAAGTCTATACTCTCTTACAGGTCTGTTTTCAGTGCACATTTTTACCAATCTCTGTTTAAATGTACACGGGAATGACAAATCGGGCTCAAGCTGCATACTTATTACAGTCACAAGCAGGTGCAAAACCCAATGCGCTGTCAGAAAATAGCCAAACATCCAAGCAGTATATGATGCAAAAACTCAACCCAATGTTCAATACTCCCGTGAAGATTGGCATTCGGGTTGAAGATATTCCACCGATACAGGCAATATTTTCGACATAAACGTGTTCGTACTTGCATGCTTGCATTTTAAATCGCCATCGTTCCCTTTCCGAATAGAGACAAAGTCTTGGCATCCACAAACAGTTCTGGCATAGAGATGTTCAACATGTGACAACTAGGAATTGGCATGAGTTCACAAATTCAAGTGAATACTCACTCGTCGTTTTTTACGACCCGGTACTCGTTCTTCTCTTATGAACGTATGCTTTAGTTGTCTTATTTTGCTAATATCATATTTTTTTCAGGCTTCCTTATCGTTTGAAGAAACCAAAGAGCCACTTGGTCTTTTTGCAAAAATGTTGAAAGAGAGCCGAGTGACTTGTCCCATTGGGGCTTTGGACATATCAATCGATTACTTTCTTGCTCAGGATATGGCCCCCGAAATTCTTTCAGGATGGCAAGAAAATAGTAAAAGGGAAAACCAAACGGATTCTTTTAGGTTTGTTTTTTCAAAACTCTTAGAAATGTGTGAGTATGCTTTCAGGGCAAGGGATGGACTGTTGGTTTCTTACCTGTATTTAAATGTTATATCTCACCAATAATTTAGGTTTGGCAAAGCTAACTTTTTCCCACTAGTCGTTCTGCTATTTCGCAATGCAAAGCGCTTGTATGAATACCAGGCTTGTTGATCTTACGCCAGCATTGTATTTGATGCAATCTTTTCTCAGCGAATTGAATTGCGATGGTACAGGGAGTTTTCGAGCCGAAAGCAATGTTATCTTTCGTAGAGAGAGCCCAAGCACCCATGATGGACATCATATCTTCTGATAGACAAGCAAACCGGTGGTTTGCAGGACGTATAGATCCTGTGCTCATTGCTTGCTTGTCAGACAGGCGAAGCGCTGCCTCTACATACGGAGACACGGATTCAACAGCAAACATGAGTGTTGCCGATATGCTGAATGAAACTGACATGCAAATAATGAACCACCGGAAAGAAGACTTTCTGTTTTCGTTATTTAACAAGACAAGCGAGTTCTTACATGCTGATTACTATATATTGCAAATTACTGAGCCGGCTACCTGTAAAAAATTCCTTAACAGCAGCACGCCCTCGATAGTTTGGAAGCCGTGCGTAACCTTACAATTCTGTTTAATTGCTCATTATAAAATGATCTACTTTGTGTAGATATGGACTTATATCGAGTATACATAAACGCTTGCGGCGACTTGAAGATAAAGATTTGGATAAGGTGCGAAATAGTACATTAAACCTAACTGAAATAAAATGCTGAAATAAAATGCAACTGATTATTCGCATGCATTTTAATTTTCAAATTCTTATTTTGTATGAATACGTTAGATATCATTGCTTCCTGAGCAGCAACGCAATAACAGGTCTCATAAAAAAGATAATATAATTGAAAACTACCATCGCAACTACAATTCGTTTGGCGTTGTGAACACTTCATGTAGTGAGACAGAAATTGCGGTTGTGGGGGAACCAAAAATCATTGCTAATGAAACTAATGATAGAGTCGATTCCAATCCATCGAGTAGCAGTAATGTTCAAGTAAACAAAACTTCAGAAAAAGTTAACATAACAGCAACCACTAAAGTGAATGTGACATTGCCAATCGATTTTAAAAATATGACCAAAACGAAGGAACGCTACGCAAAAAGTATCGAGCAAAATGCTGTGCGTTATCTATTGCATTGGATTCAAGAAGTTCCTACCAAGATGATTGAGCAATTGACGCCAGATAATTCATATGTGTATTTGGACCAAAGGTTCGTGCGCCAGTACAGCTATTGCTTGTACTCACGTCAAATCTAAAAATCAATAAAACATAGTTTTGAACGATGAATGCAAATTGCCACAACTACTATTTCCTATTCGGTGAATAGGTTGGTGATGGTCATGTTTCTCATCGAACCGAATCAACAAAGTCAGACGGAGCTTGTACAGATGGTAAAGATACCATGTCATAAATTTTGATTTCCTCTCTCAAATGCTACCGGCTAAAAATTAGGTGGTAAAAAATTTGACTGAAAGCTGTTGTTCCAAAATCCAGTACCTATGGGCAGATGGCATTGAATTCGCAGACCAATTTGGTGTCGAAGTTTCTGAAATACCAGTATGCTGACTAAAATCAACAACAATCGTAATTTGACAGCTCATTTCACTTTGAGCTTTCCTATAGGTTGCTGTAGTTCTTGACCCTGCAGATATTGAATCATATCAAGTAGTCCCCAGTAAGGACTTCCGTAGCAACAAGTTTGAGGCGCTGGTAAGATTCTGACAACACGTGTACAATATTGCAATTGGATTTAATGTTGCAATACAATGCGGATTTTTTTTATGCAAAGGTCCAGGAAGCCCAGATAGCGCAACAGACACGCGATGAGGAACTCAAAAGTAAATTTGAGGTTATTGATCGCTGTGCAGATATTGTCAAAATGTTGCTGCAGAAAACGATAATTTCGATACACGTTTATTTGATTAGAAACGCGAGACCTCGGCTCGCCGTGTACAAAACGAACTTGACCGTTACACTGAAGGACAAGATTCTTCTTCGAATGAGACAGATCCCAATAACCATGATTTTCGTGTTGTGTCATTGAAAGAGTACATGTCCAATTCAACCACAAATGAAACTAAGAAAGCCGATTCTGAGTTGATGCAGTCCAAATCAGAAAACAGAAATCGTCAACGGATGCTTGAACACCACCAGTGTTTTGGAAGTCTTGAGTCTTCAGTTGATCAACTTTGGGGGCAAATGCTTCACATAGTTCGAGAAACGCTATTACAGCGTCGAGCATTTCAAATATTATATCCTGGCCTTTATGATGACTTTCGGTCTGCAACTATTGAATGAATTGAATGTATTCATATGTTTAGCACTCAGTCAAAGCGAAATTGTCGATCAGGTTGTGGACAAAAATTGAAAAGGTCATGAATATGTCATTATCTGGAGTGTTGAGTGATTCCAAAGAGGATCTAAGTATGCAAGTTACTAATAAGACGCGTTTAAAATGGCTGAAAGATCGCATTGAATCTCGAGATTACAATAAGGTCACTTTTTGTGCAATGGGCGTTGCTTTACACAAGCTTTGCAATCACCAGACACTGGCAAAATTTTAGATGCGATTGTCCAATCCAAAGACAGATCAAGAAAAAAAAGAACAAAAGACCCTGAAACGAAAACTTTTGGATACCTGCAAAGATTTATCAAAGGTGCATACATGAATGTTCTTTTTGGTGATGAATGCTTCAAATGCCTAAGTTTGCGTGTTATTACTACTGCCTGAACTTGATTGATCCAACCAAACAGGTCTTGAAAAAATTGTGGACTTATCTTGAAAAAAAACAAGTTGAAGGTTCACTTCCAACAATCAAAGAGAGTGAAAAATTTATGGAAATTCCAAGAGTATCGGGATCAAAACTTTCAGTGCGAGATTTTATACAGAAGTTTGGAATTCTATTGTTTGAATTGTCATCTACATTTTCCAAAAACAGTTCATTTACAATGTACACTGGTTTTGCTTGCAGTTATGCAGTTCCAAAAAGGCCAGTAATCATAACCGATTTGAATCTAACGAGAGTCGATTGGTCCCTTCCATATATAAAAGAAAAGTGTGGGCAAGAACACGTGGAGCTTCAACGTAAGAATCCTGAGTCGACAAATTGGGGGCGGTTAGTAGCACTTGAACATTGTCCAATTGATTGCAACTGCACATATTATGTGTACACCTCAGGTTAGAACAAGGCGAGGCAATGGACTTGAAGGATTTCATCGATTCGTTCAATGTTAACGAATCCCGCAAAAATTTGTACTTGCATGATTGGAGTCTACCGCGCCAGTGCCCAGAAATCTTCGGCGGCCCACCCTTTCGTGATTTCGTGTATCCCAAGTATTTTGCTGGCGATTACTTCCAGCGGTTGGTATTTCAGCTCTGATCAGATAGTTTATCCGAAACTTTGCTGGACACAATTGTATTTATTATCTGGTGTGCGTGATCTAGGTATCCATTTCTTGGGTATGCCATGACATGGCCTTCACTTTTTATCGGGGCAAATGGAACGGAAAGCGCTATGCATATTGATAGGTTTTTGTTCTTACTTCTTTTTTTATTACTTACTCAAGCTTTTAAACCAGAAATTCCGTAATGATAATGTGGGACTCTTGTCGCACAATGATGATAACTCAAATCTATAGCGGGGGCACGAATTTCTGGATGTATCTCCTTTCTGGCACAAAAGAGTGGCGATTTTATCGTTACGAGGATACATTGCATTTGTATATGGTGTGTATAAATTGATTTAGTGGATTGTGTTTTGTATAAATTGATTTAGTGGATTGTGTTTTGTATAAATTGATTTAGTGCATTGTGTTTTGTGTCCTTGGTTTACTGATTTTTTTATTTACCTTATATAAGACCTGACAATTTGTCGACCCGAATAGTATAAGTTGTGTTCAATGTTTCAGGTCGGATCGCACTTCAATTTTGACCCATTCAGACCGAACTACACAGAGTTCCCTCTTGCTGCGTTAGCAAGCCAGTGGCATGCTGTACAGAAACCAGGCGAACTGATTTTCATCCCTGCACGCTGCCCGCATGCAGTACGTACAGTAATACATAGTATGAACTTTAGCTTGTCGTACCATTATGAACAACTAACAATCAATGCCCAAATGATCGATATATATATATATAGGTTCGTAATCTGGATGATATACACGCGCTTTCGATGAATTACATGGATGTATCGAACTTCTGGGATTTCATGTGGGAATCGCTGTCCGACGAAGATTACCGAGACTTTGAAATATTTACTGACCCCCACTTTCCACACGGTGTATCGAGCAACCAGACGGAGGCGACACTGGGCGAGTTCAAAAGCGTGGCGTGGAAGCACCCGCAAAAGCTCAAACAACTCGACATCCTGAGAGGGGGTTAAAGACATACTGAGAGGGGCAACTCGACATCATGAGAGGGGGATAAAGGCATACTGAGAGGGGGTTAAAGACATCCTAAGATAATGGGGATTAGTCGAATGGGAATTCCTAAGCTCAAACAACTCGATATCATGAGAGGGGGTTAGTGGAACAAATGAATGGATGGGTCGATTTCTGGTTCAAGTGATCATGCAATTGTACAGTACCTGTATGTACTACAATGAATGTACTGTATTCAAAGAATAGTATGTACTGTACTAGGAGTTCCTAGTACTGTAGTGTTAACAGTAGTAGGAATTCTCGTTGAGACTCGCGCGCCAATTGGAACCTAGGAAAATCCTACTAGGAATTCCTACTTGTAGAACGACACGAATATCATACTGTACTAGTATACTACTTTACTTTTGAACTTGAACAGCACACCTTTGCAAACTCCTATGAGCGCAACTTCAATAATATTCGAATACTTTGGACAACAATTCGGGTGCTCCATACTGTACAGTATGCATTACTATATAGGAATTCCTACCATTGGAACAGAAATATAGTCTATGGTCTATAGGAACCTATGTTGTCGGAATTCCCTAAAAAGAGACACCTACATACACACATACTGTACATACTGTTTACAGTGTGTCTTCACGAATATGCGTAGCATACAGATATTGTAGTGCTGTATAGTATAGTATACTCCCATTCGAATACAGTACTAGTAGCACCTACTAGGAATTCCTATCGCAGACATGCACTGCTATTTTGCAATAATATCTTATCGTGCGCTAAATGTTTTGATGTTTTGGACAGAGGAATTCCTATCTACGGAAACCATACCAGAGTGCATAGGAATTCCTACAGCATCCATTGTGACCAACTTAGTACCACGGCAGTGCTCTGCAGTCAGTCAGTCGATCGGACTATAGGGATGCACGGTCGGTCCAGACAGACAAATTATTATATGTTGCAGACAATTTCGTATACAAGTTACTACACAGGTTGTACAGATCTGTGACGGTGCAGCCAAGAAGGTGTTTATTAGCATAACAAACAAATTAGAATGGTCATCCCTGTAGTCCTATAGTACTACTTTACCTACCTACTGTACGACCTAGAGAAATGGTCGTTCTGTCCTATTTACAGGCGGATGTTGTATTAAAGCTGAATGTGCCGACTGCTAGGTAACCGCTTGATAGATGAACTCTCCAGGCCTGGGCAAGTATTTATTAAGCACTACATAATAATACATTCATATATGTGTTTACATCCAAGCTGTGTCACCTGCGAAGTTACAGGCGGATCGACAACATAATCGCGGAAACCGATTTTAGGAACATCAATTCCGCTAAAGTACGTCTGCCAGAAACAATCAGAAAGTTTCCAAGTAGGCGCCGAGCACTTGGTGTTGTTGCACAAGCAGTACCTACACAAACATGGAATAGATACAATAAACAACAGAACGTATTTCAAGAACTCCTGAACTTACTGAAGTTGAGCTGGAGCAATATTGTTGGCCCCCCATCTATCTTGAGTGTAAGCACTTATCCTCACACCAAGTACCGTCACAATTGTATTGAAACGTGCAGCAATATAACGATCGGCACCATTAATCGTACCAGCACCAGTAAGCTGCCACTTGTCATCAATAAGAGCAGCGACAGTGTTGTTCATCCCACCAGTTGTGTACATCTTACTCATATGTAATTCCCAAGAATTTGAGCAATTTTGAATGCTGTAAACGACCTCAGACTCTGCACTGATCATTCCTTTGTGGATGGCAATTGAACGAACAGTGACGTTGCTTGTAAGTCCCGAAAGTAGTATTTCAACAGGTCCTTTGTACCATAAACCATTAAGTAAAGTCGGATCCGGGCGTGAGTTGTCAATCGTGTAGTACAAAGAAGCTGTTTCGATTGAAGATATTATTATGACGGTGATTGTGCCCGTTGGCTTTATTCCACTAGGTGGCGTGATAATGGGCTAAAAAATATATATGAAAATTAGGTTGTTTGAAGTTTTCGACTTTGCAAATAGAAACACCTATTTGAGCATACAGTACCTGCGCAGGGATAAGTTTCGTTTGATTCCACCATCGTGTACAGCATTGACTGCATTCGGTCAGATCAGATTCATCTTTACAAATTGCTTTATATCCGTCCGATTGTACGCAAGATGCGCTAATACTGACATATAGTTGCGGGGGGAAGGTTCATCAAAGGTCACAGGACACATATATGCACTTGCAGGCAAAATTTTAGGAAACTAATTTTGATTTCGAAATGTACCGAAATGGCTCTGTACAATTTCGACAGCCATAATTTATATTTTGATCTGCCGAGTAACATCATGACTTTTCAATGCAAGACTTAAAGACAGCAGACAACGATTTTAACAACGGTATCGCACCTAAAGAAATGCCCCCCGATGAGCACGGTGTGCATGGCTCATCGGACCTGCAGGTTGGACCCTGAAAAACATTACAATTTCTTGTCAGCTACTTAAAGTACATAACATATTCCGGAAATTTTAGGTTTGTGTATCAGATTATGGTCATTAATCGAGTGCTAACCTGGCCTTGCAGGCAATCTCGAAGCGTATTCGGTAACTTCCCGCCTTTCTCGCTGCGGTAGCAGTCCCGCCGCACAAACTGCAGAGAACCGACATGCAAAATTCAATTGAAATCACAAAACGACCGTAGCCTATACAAGCGCATGCCGGCACTGACCTGCGGCTTCCAGGTTGAAGGAATGATTACGGCGATTCGTACAATGAAACAATATTGAAATATGACCAAAATTGCAAGGCTTGACAGGATCAAATATTCTCTTTTGTAGAGTCTCATGCCAACTGTCGCAAACGACCTTCGGATC
>JACLAD010017031.1_pt1 | contig 18699 bp, 23 predicted proteins | sample 8027901 | NCBI WGS metagenome assembly JACLAD01 (sample SAMN15725071, study PRJNA655200) | protist metagenome | isolation source: fluorescence activated cell sorting (FACS) single amplified genomes of... | place: Spain: Blaines Bay Microbial Observatory, Mediterranean Sea | collected 2016-07-05 | reverse complement strand
GCTCCATCTGTGTCTGCGTCTGCGGCGGAGAGATTGTCTACGGGAAGACCGGGAAGGGCACTGGCGATGAACTCGATGCGAGGCATCTGACTTCTCTCGCTGTCGCCGGCTACATACGTGCCGGCAACTTCGACGCTCTCTCCGCTCGCGGTCGTGATCTTAACCACAATACTGTCACTAGGGAAGAAGGCGTTGGCATGTGACCCGGCAATGTACATCTAATTGACAATGAATGCATGTGACGTAAGTCTTCCTTCATGCGTTGAATTTTGATGACTCCCATCCACAGCTCCTGACCCACCTGAGTCCCGCCTTTCACTCTGGCAAACGGAGTCGATATCTGGTCCTGCACGAGACTACCGTCATATACGATGATGGCACACGTTTCCACACTTGTAAAGTCGGAGCCGTTGCATGAAACATCAACAAAGATCTCTTCGTTTCGCCACGACCCTCTAGGTTTTGCGTTTCTTTTCTCTGCATTTTCTTCCTCCTTCTGCTCCTGATCTCCCTCGCCACCCTGATCCTCCTCCTTCCCCTCGGCGACCTGCTCGGAAGTGCCATCGGAATCGCCCCCTTCTTGCATCTTTTCTTCCTCTTCTCCCTCATCTTTTGTCGCTATTGCGGCGTTGTCTGTATCTCCACTATCGACTTCCTCATCCTTGACAACTCCCTCGACCTCAAACTGCTGTTGAATGACCACAACTGGCTCGGCCTTGAACGTCGTCAAGCCAAGCAGGGAAGGAAGAGGTCCCGCTTGCAGAGTTTTCAAAGAAACTGCAACGGGCTCCACAGCCTCTCCTTCTTTCGCTTCTTGTTTATCCACCTCTTGCTCTTTGGCCTCCTCGTCAAACTCCTTCTCTTCTACTATGTCTCCGCCGCCACCCTGGGCCTCTTTTTCTCCCCCTTCGCATGCAACGTCGACGACGACAAATGAATCGCACCCACGCAATCTTACTTGCATGCTCTCGGACTCTACAACGCCAGATGCCCGGACTGCTAGAGGGCCTGGCGAAGTCAGAGCTGAGGCTGCCAAGCACGATGGAACACACTCGAGCGGCGTCACGTCTGTCAGCACCAGCTTTGGAGCAGAGACAGTGTCGAGACTTTGGAATTGCCCGTTGAGCGAGACCTATCAAGTTGCAAGTGAGAAACGATTGCACGGGAGAAGCCGAGCGGCATCAGAGTACGGCACAGCGACATGAGTGTACAGCAGACCAGGGCACGAACAACATATGATTTGATCACCCACCTGAACATAAAGTTCCAAGGGCATGGGCAAGTCCTTGAATGCGTCTCCGTGATGGTAGCGGGCCATGGCAATGGCCATTGCCCTACCCTCATCTTCGTCCTTCTCCTCCTGCTCCTCTTCAGTAGAAAAATCACCATCAATATCCATACTCATGATTGAGTCAACACGCAGGTCGACGTAACGCCCCGCGGCACTAGCAGCAGTCAGACGAGCAGTAACCTTGGATTCCTTCCCGACGTCACCGGCGCCAAGCGTGGCCAGATTCCGCCCATAGATTTGGATGTTCTTAAGGATCGGAAAAAAGGTGACCATTGGTGAGCACTCGCGCAAAGAAGCGTGCACACAGGTATGAAAAACTCACTGTGCATTTTCCCTCGCTGTTTTCTCTGGGACAGTTCTCCGGTGCTACCGAGGTGATCTCAGGCATTTTGTAGATCGTGAAGGTACACTCGTCCGCGGTGAAATTGATGCCATCAAGGGCCACCTCTACCAGAACCTTCCAGCCCCCTTTCTTGGCAATGGCGCTATCTTCGTCCCTGTCGTTGTCCAACTCGAGCTCTGGAATCGACGAAATATCAAAGCTGGGCGTGGTTGTCTCAATGCTGCCATCCTCGCAGAGTCTCCCGGGGCACTGATAGCTTGCACCCTCCTCGCCGTCGGCGTTGACAAGGGTGAAGAGAACTTGCGTTGGATCGCCACCTCCTTCCTTGGTCTCCTCCTCAGGCGGAAAGATGCCCGAACCAATAATAGATAGCTTGGTCCCTCCAGAGACGGGCCCGCATGCTGGGACGAGCGTGTGGATGCAGGTCGGGAGAAAGGTTGCAATGAATCCACCTCCACAGACTGCGACCGAGACGCAGTCGTTGCGAAGCCGTGAGACGCACTTGGGAGCCAAGACGTGGTTCGCTTTCTTCTTCTCAGCTTCTTCTTCTCGTTCTTCCTTTTGCTCGCCTGAAGCAGACTTCGGCTCGAATCCCTTTTCCTCTCCGTCTTCCGCATTCACTCCCTTCTCGGTGTCCTCGATTTCGCCATGCCCGAGTCCTGCTGATGCCCATTGGCTACCCCATGACCACACTCGTCCACTTTTGTCGATTGCGGCACTTGTATGCTCGCCGGCGCAAACTGAGGCAAAGTCCGGCGTCTGCAGGGCAGTCAGTCAGTGAAGTGTGCGAGTTGGAAGGATGCGAAAGTAGGACATGTGAGACTTACCTCTTCGGTATTGGTGCGTGAGACATCAGTGGGCATTGATCTAGAAAGCGAGATAAAGGGGTATGGGAAGAGAGAGAGAGCGAGAGAGAGAGAGAGAGAGAGGAGAAAGAGAGAAGATGAGGTACGAACCCAGGACGGCTGCGCCGGGTCCTCCAGGTTGACCACGCTGATTCCTACGCCGATGATGAAGATGATGAGGCATACTGCGATAGCGAAGAGGCCAAGCTTCACACCAAGAGACTGCAGGGAGGCTTGAAGACTGTGCAGTGTTTAGACGTGAAACAAATCTATTCACAAAGAAACACACACACAGGTATATAGAGAGATGCGTCTGGGCATAAACGAGCGAAAAGACAAACAAACAAACAAAGAAACATTAGCTCAGGATACTGACGGCGTCTGCCCGGTCGTCGTGTCCGGGAGGCAGGCGCAGCAGCCACCCTCCCGCGTGCAGCAGCCACCGTCATAACAGCACGGCATGGTGGCGCGCGACGTTGCATTCGGGCAAGCCTTCGTCTTTTCCCAGCAGGAAAGCTCGGGCCTGTCGATTTGAGCGTCGGCGTCGCCTGGAAGAGTGAAGGTGGGTCAGTAGTACAAAGCCAACAAGTGAAAGAGCGAAAGGATCTGGGGGTGAAGAAGATCTCACAGAGCTCAGTCTCGGCCTCATCGCCGCCGTCGTCGGCCTTCGGTCCACCCTCCTGTGCGGCAAGGAGTGCGGCAATGCGGCCAACACGCGTTGACATGCCTGTGGCCACCACGATAGCCAGGGCTTTGCCGTTGGTCACGGTGCAGCTGCTAAACGCCATATTCTCCGGCGTTAGCTTTTCGCCTTCGTCGTGGCCACCACCGCCACTCCTCTCCTTTTCGGTGTCCTTGCTCTTGCCGCTGGCGTCGGCTTTAGCTGAGCCAGAAGTCTTTGTGAAGGTTCCTCCAGTTCCACCCGTCCCACCACCACTCGTGTTCTTGCTGTTGCTCTGCTTCCCGGACTTGGTGCCCTTCTTCATACGCGCAAACTTGGCGACATCCTCTGGTTCGCCAGTGAGAAGCATTTCATTGACTTTGAGGTCGTCGCTTGAGAAGAGGCGCACGTCAGCGGGGCAGATGTCACCAACTGCGAGGAGGACGATATCTCCACGAACGATGGTCGTGCTTGATATACTCTGCTCCTCGCCGTCGCGAATGACGAGGGCCTTGGGCTGGGCTAGCTTGGAGAGTGCATCGAGTGCGCCAGCCGCGGAATTCTCCGTGAACGCACCAATGGAAGCGTTGATGATGACGATGACGAAGATCGCAATGCCCTCGATATCTGTGAAAGTCTCGCAGAGATGAGTAGATAGATAGATGTGTGACAGCACTTTCACAACGGAGCGAAAGCCGAGAAAGTTCGGAATCCGCGACGCGAACACAGGCACTTACAGGACAGGCCTTCGGCGCGCTTGTCCGTGGTCGCATTGACGCCAATAGACGCGATCGCAGCGGCGATAAGTAGAAGTATGATAAGATTCATGAGCTGGAGAAGGAACAATACACATATGCCGGGGCGTTTCGGCTTCTCCAGCTCGTTCGGTCCTTCCTCGCCGAGGCGGATCTCCGCTGCCGTAGATGACAAACCCTTTTCCAGGTCGGAGTTTAGGAGCTTGGCCAGTTCGGGGCCTGCCAATTTTCGATTTTGGTGTTTTGTTCCGTCGGTTGGGGAAAGGGTGAGTTTTGCTTGTGTGTGCGTGTTATCTGTGTGTTTCGCCCAACGCCAACTTGCCAGTCAGGAGATCCCACTCGGTCTCGGGTTCGCCTGTGCCTTCTCCTTGGCCGGCGCCGCCCTCTTCCGCACCGAGTAGGTCGCCACGACGCGAGGCTGTACCACTGCGAGATGCCTTCCCCCTTCTTCCCTTTTTGCCCTTGGTAGAGCGAAAGGACTCCTGCCGGTCTATCCCAGCGTGGTCCTCTCCCGCCGCCAACTTGGTGTCCAGAACGTCCAAGTCTCCGTGCGAAAGCGCGTCTCCGAGGATTTTCATATGGGCATCGCCCATGCTCATGCTGGCGAGTTGTTGCATCTTCCTTCTTTTTCTTCTTCTTGTTCTTGGTCGTATTTCAGTCTTTCGCACCGCGTGGCCTGAAGCTATTTGATTTCTTTGTGGCGAGTGGCGAGGGGAGAGAGTTAGCCTCGGCGGGGTAAGGGACAGATAGTTGTTCCCTGGTTCCACGAATTGTCGGAAGAATCTAGCCACGACCACGAGCTGCTGTTCGTCCCAACTGATCTCTTGATCCACTTGATCTCGTGGTACCCCTCTCCTTTTCCTGATGGGATGGCTGTAATTCACATCTCAAAATGCAGCTTTTTCAAAATGATTTTGAGACCAACACTTGGATTTGAAAAGGACCAGTGACTATTGTTTCCTTCACCGATGCCCAGGGTCGCACTTGCTGCCATATTGGTGGTGCTCCTCGCCATCGTGAGCTCAGCACAGGCGACGGGTTCCCCATTCGAACGCTCCCTTAACGCACTTGCACAGGCTGCCGCGGGAAGCAATACGACGAAATTTGATCCATTGATGTTGCAAAGCATGGAGAGCCGCTTCGCAGAGTACGGCTTGTCGAAGTTTTCCGATGCCTTCTGGCAAGGATTCATCGAGTATGGGAGCAATGCGAGCAACCCGTGGGGGAAGCAAAAGGGCGAGGGAACTTACGAAGAGTACAACCCGATTGAGTTGCCGGGGCTCGGCGTGACCGCTTTTGAGAAGTGCAACACGCTGAGCAATATTGCATACTATCGCACGATGCTTGGAGTTTGCCTGGAAAAGGACCATGGAAAGTGGTCCTTCGAAGACACGACGGTAACTGCCTTGGTACAAGCCTTCGCTGCCCTGGCGGGGGGCTCGACCTTTTTTCACGCCCAGGGTTCGCCGAAAGGCGGAACAGGCGTTGTATCCGTCAGTCTCACACATGGCCTAATGCTATCTCCGCCCTGTATCGATTTGCATGGTCCTCCGACTCAACTGAAGGGCATACCAATACCACAGGACAAGCTTGACAACGTCCCGATTGGCCTGATCGCGCTCACGGCACACCAAGCCTCGGTATCTGCACTTGGCGACAATGTCATCCTTCGTGACCTCGCGATCGACGGGAAGCCTTGCCGTTCTGCGGTTGAAAGCACTTTTGAGTTCGTTGACGTCATCTCTAACAACACAGTGCTGGATTGGGATGCCCTTCTAGCGTCGCGTGTGATTCCGGAGGTGCACTCTTACACACTTACATGTGAGTTCTTGAAGAGAGCGTGCTTTTCTCAGTCTTCCAACTTTCTTTTACCCTTCGCAACACATGCCATCAGTCGGGGGGATCGTTTCCACCGTGCTTTCACTCGCATTTGGCAACGATGTGGCTAAGCCGGTGGTCAAAATTGTAGCGAATGTCATGCTAGATGCTGATGCAGCCACCTTTCTTGAGACCACGTACTTGGTGTGTACTTGGTGTGTTGCACCCATCCATTCATTCATCCATCCATCAATCCATCCATAGATTTACCCATCTGTACGATCTCCAACTTAATATTCCTTCTCCAAATAAAGGACACATTTGCCAACGCCACCGCGAAGGCAGGTATCTCGTTGACCATCCGTGAGCGCTTTTCTCTCGGGCTCAAGGGCGTTGGAACGCTGATAAAGATGATGTACGCATTCCTTTGGCAGGAAGAGATCATCCCCTGGTTCGGAATCAAGGACGCAAGCTTGAATCGTTTCGGCGGGGAGGCGATGCCCTACGTCAACGCGCTTGGGAACGCCCTCTCTGGGTTCGCACACTACGATGATAACGTGCAGAAAGCGCAAAATGTTTATCCTGGGGATACACAGTGTCGTGTCGCTTGTTCGTATTTGTTGTGAGCGTTGTAATGGCAAAACAAAGCACTCATCGTTCATACCTCTTCGTGTCCCCAGTGACGGCGCATAGCAAGTGGCATGAGCAGGCGGGTGAGATTGGACTGTTTTATCCTTCCTTCTAGGAGCTAAACTCAATCCTTCCTTCCAATCCATCCAGGAAACGCTCTCGTCGACCTCATGCTCTTGTGCGACGATGTGAACAGATTATTGCAAAATAAGGTCCAGGGATCGAACACGTGGAGTCTTTCGACGCCCTCGTTCGACGGCTGGTCTTCGTTCTGGTCAAGAGCTCTCGCTTTCGCGCTGTAGAAATAAAAGTGGAACGTGAACGTCAATTGTGTACAAGAAAAGTAAGAAGGACTCTCCTTTGCTTTTATGAACTGCAGCAAATCAGAGGAAGAGCTTGCCATCGTAAATGGTCTTGCCGTTCCACACGAGCTTCGCGTCGTCACTCTGGTCGCGATGGTCATAGAACATAGACTCGATCTTGGCCTTGTCCTCCGCGCTGGAGAGGTCGAGCTGCTTGTACTCGTACCAGCACGCATCCGGGTTGCCCCAGTTCAGCTCCTCGCGCACCATGTGGTTCTGCATATCAGTGCCGATAATCACCATGCAGCCGGAGACCTGGAGGTTCTTCTCCTCAGGGTCACCGAAGCAGTAGAGGGTGCCGAACGAATGCGAACGAACGCCGTCGCAGCGCTGGATGAACCCGGTAAGCTGGTTGCCGACCATCCAGGCCACCTTGAGGTCGCTGTTGTACTTGTAGTCAAAGTACCAGACAGAGCAGGTCTCCTGCTTTCCGACCTTGTCATAAAAGTACGCCATCGCTTTCTCCTTCGGCTCGTTCTGGTACGTGCGCTTCCACTCCTCGAAGTTGAGGGAGCACTTGGGAAGAGTCTTCACGTAGTCCTTGAACTTCTTCAGGCTCAGGATTGGGTCCTTATTCTCCTCTTCCTTGGGCGCGGCCGCGGCCTTGGGCTGCTGTTTCTTCTGCTGCTTGCCCTTGTTCTTCTTCTTTCCCTTCTTGCCACCCTCCTTCTTCTTCGGGGCAAGGCTCGCCGAGCAAGGCTGGGCCGGGCCCACGACGCATTTGAACTCGTCCTGATTCACGCAAGTGGTGTACCACCGCTCGACGTTGCTCAGGCCCTTGCGCAGGGACTTGTCGAGGATGAACTTCATCGGGTAAACGAGGGCAGACGCGACGCAAATATCCGCGAGCTGTAGGAAGGCGGCAAGAGGGGAGGGGGTGGAGGGAAGGGGCGGAGACGGTCAGAGCTCCTTGCTGAAAGTAAAGCACAACGGACAAAGCACCAACCGTGACAGAGTTGCCGACGAGGAACGTGCGCGTGGCCAGGTGTGCTTCAAGGACATTGAGAGCAGCGAGAAGGTCCTTCTGTGCGTGCTCGGTGGCGGCGACCAGAGAGTTGCCAGCGGCGTGGCCAATGACAGGGTAGCACAGGATATTGGCGGCGAGCTCAATCTCCTGCAGGGAGAAGTCCACCCAAGCGTCGACCTGCGATTGCTCGAGGAAAGACTTGCCAAGAAGATCGGTGCTCATGTTCATGCGTGCGACATAGCGGGCAGCGCTATTTGTGGTTGTGGTTGTGGTTGTGGTGTGGTGTTGTGGTGTGGTGTGGTGTGGTGTGGTTTGGTGTGGTGTGAGCGGTGAGCTGGCGTTATCGTGCCCTGTCACCACACGTATACCCCCTACCACTCCTAGCTCCCTCCCCACTCCAAAAGACTTACGCGGTTGCCTCGAACACGCACTCGCCGTTCGCAAGCTCGAGCACGGGGACGCGGCCGAGCGGGGACTTGGCCTTCCAGTCCTTGGAGTCAACATCGGCCTTGGTCACGTAGTTGACCTTGACGGCAATGTCATTGTACTGGGCAGCGATAAGGACCCTCATGGCCTTGTAGTGGCCCTTGGCGGTGTGAAGAGTGAGCATAGTTGGGTTTTCTGTTTGAAGATGGAAAAGATGCTGCTTTGTATTTGGATTTTATGGTGATGGCAGGCGGTGGTGTCTGGACTGGAGACGTTCATGGTGGCGGAAGATTCACTGGCGGGGAGGCCCGCCAATCATCGAATCGGCAGTGGAAGTGGTAATCTGGACGCGCCCGAGCGAGTTTGCGGTTGTGAAGCACGCGCAACCAACCAGCCACCAATTTTTTTTTATCTTGTGCTTGAAGTTCGTGTGGTGCACGCATCTCGGCGGAATAGGGCACACGCCCTCTTTCTACCATTCCGACCAAATTATTCCGCCGAGATGCGTGCACCACACGAACTTCAAGCACAAGATAAAAAAAATTTTAGACAATTTTTAGCACCAATCAAGAACGCCCGACCATGACACGGGCCTCATGCGCATTGCTCATAGGAGCTGTAGTAGTTTGCGCTTTCTGGATTGGTGTTGTCAGCTACGCAATCTTGTAGTGAGTCACTGTCGTCATGTGCTATGCAGAGCAGTCGATCACCACCTTCCGCACCTCTGATGCATTTTGCCCTTGGGTAGCGACAAGCTACGCTTCCTGTCCAACACACACTGGTCGCTTTCTGCACCCCAGGGCTCTCCGGCAGATCTGGCGAAGCATTTCTTCGAGGACAACTTTCCGCAAAAGCTGATACGAGACCCGTACCCTATCGTCTTTCTTATCAGCGGCAAGAAGGCAGGAAAGGAAGTGAACGTCCTCACAGACCCTCGACTTCCAATATTTTCTTCAACATTGAGCTCCGACATCAAAATCTGCGATTATGATCAATCTCAGCACAAACCATGGTGCTTTGCGAGAGAGTTGCAGTCTTACTATGCGCTGCCGAATCTAGACGAAAAGGAGGCCTGGTATGTTTTTGAACGGGACGTTGTTGACTGAGTGTGTGTTCACTTTCTCATTGGGGTGTCCCCGGGCGTCCCTGTCCTATTCTCCCCTATTCTCCACACAGGCAATCGTTTTACGTGTCCAATGACCTGCAAGCAACAATCGCTGTCCTGCAGGTCAACCATGGCTTTTCTAACGCGCAGCAGTATCCCGATTACGACATGTTTCATCGGTGGGCACTAAACATCTCGCACTCGCTCGGAATGGATGCGGACTACAACCTTGAGATGACGTCAACACGAAAGCTCTTACGCGACGCTAAGGATGGATCGGTGAGAAATCAGAATTTGCCCTTGCTTGATTCTATTTGTTCTTCTCACCACATCCCATAGATATCAGATATGGAGCATACGGACATCATCACGCTTCCGATCGCGCTCCTCCTCCTCGCAATGGCTGCTGGGCCGTCATTCATCGTGATCTTCATCACACTCCCCGTCAGCGCTCTCCTCGCAATGGTGTGCCTTTATCCCTTTTCTTTGCACGTCGCATTTGGCACATTTACGCCCTCGATCTTTGCCAGCTTGTTGATTGCAATGAGCATTGACTGTACGTTGCCATGCATGTGCATATCTGGATGGGGGGGGGGTCAACGTGCTTCCGTCCCAAACATTCAAAAATCTCATTGATGATTCCAGATACCCTTTTCCTTCTTTCTCGCTATCGCGAAGAGATCATCAAGGGTAAGGACAATATTGAGGCGGTCACGGTCATGGTCTCGTCGGCAGGAAAGACAGTGATGGTATCGGGAATGCTACTGGGAGGATCTTTCGTCGGCCTTGCTTTTGTACCGCTGGACGTCGTCAAGTCCATAGGCATTGGAGGCTTTGTCACGATTGCAAGTGTCCTTCTTGCAAATCTGACGTTGACACCGTCTTTGCTCATCCTCGGGGAGTGGTACTTCAAGCGTTACAATACGTGGGCATCTCTCTGCAGCAAACCGCCCAAGCGCTCCGTGAGCAACCCGATGGGTTACCGTGAACCGCTGATCGACGAGCAAAGCCTTAAAGACAGCATTGCGCTTCACAGCCACATGGCACCAATGGACGTTCGCGAGAGTGGTGCTACTTCAAGTGCATCCAGTGAGGCCGTTGGCTCGTATAATGTTGGCATGAGCATCGGCCGAGAACGTGCACAGACCGTTGCGGAGCGGGTCTTTGATGTGTATTACGCAGCTGGGATTCTGTGCATGAGTTGGTATTGAGGCATGGAGGATTCTCCCCTATCTCTATTTCACCTCTGTACTGATAAGCTTCTCCATTTAATATAACACAGATCATCCAATCAAGGTCGTTCTTGCGATCATCGGCCTCTCGACTCCTCTGTGCTACTATGCTGCAACGCACTATGGCTATTCGATCTCACAAGTTCATCTTGTGCCTCGCAACTCGGACGCGATGCTGACTTTGCACCACCTTGAGGATAAAGGTTTCTTTGGTGGTGTCCTCTCTCCGTACGTGCTTATGCACAAAGCGGGTCCAGGGACAGCAGGAACAGGTGCCCTTCGACTGCAGTAGGTATCTTCGCCGCTTCGTTTCTCACTTAATCTATTCTCACCTCTACGATCCCCTTCACTTCACACAATATGACATAACACAATAGGTGCAGGGATGACGACGAAGATCTCGCACTTATTTTAGCGAACACGCCGATCAAGTCACACTACGGCGTGGACATCAACACATGTGCAGAGGCTCAGCAGCTCCTGCAGATCTGTGAGATTGACGAGTGTCTCAAGGACAAGGAGGGACCGCCGATGTGCAAGTGCGTACAGTACACTGTTGAAAAAAAGTGATGTTTGTAAGCACGTAACTGACCCCATTGTTAACAGATACCTCCGGACCAACATGAACAGGCTCCATGACTATGCGCATAAAGTCCCCGCACTCTGTCCGCTTACTTGTTCCAACTGCCGATGGCCCGTCAACCAGACGATACCGGTCAACGAGACGCGCAGCGTCCTCTCTGAGGCATTTTTCAAAGAGACCGGGTGAGTTAGTTTGAATCACGACAACAACATGAGAGGTACTGCAAAGACTCACGCGAAAAATTACCTCGTCCGACCTTACAGAGACCTCCTCGAGAAAATCGTCGCCGTCGGTCCGGGATTCAAGAAAAATGACCATGTTTTTCGGTCTATCGTTTGGCCGTTTGGCGAACGCATCTCCCTTGATAAGGCGGTCGCCTTTCTGCAGAGCAAGAACGAGAGCGACACGGATGCTGCGGCATATCAGGCCCTCTTTGCTAGGTAGGTTTTCGCCTACTGCAGTATGTCGTTCCAGATACGTGGTCTCACCTGTCACATTCTCCCCAACGGCAGGCTTGTAAATTACAACAACACAGCCGCAATGTCATGGATCGTTACAGAGTGGGATCCATGGGGAATCAACGCAGTACCCTTCATTCGTGCCGTGCGAGAGATTCTCAAAGAGAGAGGCTGGGATACCAATGTTTCCGACGTCCAGTTCTTCGGGGCGGCGACGGAGCTCCTGGATGGCGTCGATTCTGTCTATGCCTCGTCGCCTGCTGTGTTTGCGGCGGTTGTCTTTGTGGTTGTCTTCGTTCTCAGTGGAATCGCCTTTCGCAGTCTGCTCATTAGCGTGAGACTTCTGCTAACGATCGTTCTCTCTATTGTCTGTACCTACGCAGCTGGATTGTGGGTGCTGAACAACTTGATGGGATGCACCTATGCTTACTGGATCGCACAGCCGTGTTTGGGTAGGTCTTCTTTCAATGTCATGCCGTGGGTAGACTACTATACGACGGAAACCTTGCTTACTAGATTCACAAACGCAACAGTACCAATCCTGATTGGCCTGACGATGGATTATGTAAGCCTTGAGCGAAGCGAGTGCAGACAATAACTACAAACACAGTAGACATCGATACTAATAGAGGAACGATTCGCACGCCCGAATTACTGCGCTGCTTTCTGCGCGCGCAAAACAGGATATGTTTCTCATAACTAGGATTTACGAGTATCGATGGAGGGGACTCTCGACCAAGGCGGCTGTTGTTCGTGGCCTCGCGAGAACTGGATCGGTAATCACGACAGCTGGCGTAATTATGATGATCGCGTTTTCCGCACTCATGCTAAGCAACCGTGGGTTCTCTCTCGTTCTCCTTTTTCTCTTCCTTGGCTCTGACTTACCCCTACTTTTCCAGAGCTCATCCTGAACGAATTTGGCTTTGCGCTAGTCTTTGCCTCGTTCTTCGACACGGTATGCTCATTATCTGAAAGCCGAATCGTCAAGAGTTGCACGCAACTGACTCCATTACACTCCCAAGTTTATTGTGCGCCCGCTGTTCGTACCTTCCCTCATGCTCCTCTTCGAGCAGCTTAACTGGTGGCCTGGGGAGGTGCCTCCTGTAATCAAAGACGACTTCGGCGGCTATGACTCAGACGAAGACGGGGGGTTCGCAGTAGATCATGACGATGATTTCGCTATGCTCGAAGAAATGAGCGGTGTCGTCTCAGGCGACGATGATGAGTCCTACCGTTACGAGGGTATCCCGTCAATGCACATAGATAGGGCAGCGGCTGATGCTAATGACTCGTATGCACTCTAGTCTAGTAGATCGAAAGACAAAGAAGTATTCTTTACATGGGTAACTCGGTCGCCTTGTCGTAGTCTAGATAGTGCAGCGCAGCCGAGGCCACGACACGTTCGGGAAGCTCCTCATCAGTTCGGCCCTCAACGGTGAAAGCGAAGCACACGTCCTTGAGGACGCTCAATTCTTGAGGTTGATGGTTATCAGTCAGTAACGTTCAAGTTCGGGGGCCATAGCTGTAAAGCATGGACGTACGAGTTCGACCCTGCCACGCGGCATAGCGAGAGAGATAGTTCCATTTGGCCACGACTACGTCGATCTCGAAGTACTCTCGGTCAAAAGCAACCATCACTTCTTCTCCTGCTTTCGTGCTCGATGCTGGCCGTGTGAAACGGTAGCAATTCTCGTTCTGAGGGCCTCTAAAGAAGAGGACCTTTGAAGGAACAGGTTGAGATAGAGATCGGCTGATGGGGCGGGGCACGTTTGAAGTCGCAATGACTTACATTCTTCTTGAGCAGCTTGGGCTTCCCATTTAGGTTTCCTGCGACGCCATTGAAGGTGCTGCCAAACTTGGCCATATCTTCTTCAGGGACTCGGACGACGACCTTGAAGCGCTGCCGCATTGCCTCCCTCTTTGCTGCCATTGCTTCCGCCTCTTCAGTGGACTTGGCGTGTATGTCCTCGTCGTCAAACGCCATGCTATAAAATTTCGAGAATAGATCGCTCGCAGCAAACGCCTCTTCGCCGTTATCGGCGCTCGTGGCGCCGCTCCGCTCAACAAAAGAATCGATGCAGTCTGCATTCATATGAAACCAGAGGACGATATTGCGTCCAGGATCAGGCGTAGCTTCACCCCACATCGAGGGCGCTACAGTGTGCACGATGAGATTGACGCATAGAAGGCGAGGGAGGGGAAGCTGAATCGCCGCTGAGCCTGCGCGGACACGCTGCAAACCTTGTCCCTTGGCCTCGTCAGCAAAGTCAAGCGCGCTATCGCCCCCGAGTGCGGAAAAGGTCCGTGCGATGTGACTCAGAAAGTCTTCCTGACCTTGTGGGGGACAGGTATAGTCGACGCTCAGGCACTTGTAGAGCCCAGGCCGACTGCGATCCTTTTTTCTCGTCGTCCCGTATCCACGTGTGCGTAGAAGGATTCCTGTACCATCGCACGGGCTCCAGCTCATCGCAGGAACATCTGCAGTCCTGGCACTATTGTCGGATGAGACGCTGTGCTCTCCAAATCCAGTGGAAGAGATCGCCTTGAGACTGAAGCCTGGGCGCAGTGCACCCAGGCTCTCGGTTATTTGGGTTCTCGCCATGTCTGCACCTTCGAAATCCTTCTGGGCATCAGAATCACCGCCGTCGACGCCCTCGCTCTGTACGCCAAGAGGGAGGGCCTCGAGGGCCAAGGCCAAAGAAGCCGCCGCTACGCTAACAGCCGCTGACCCAGGCATGTCGGTTGGCGCCGAGGATCCGGCGAGGCGCAACGCACGTAGTGCCTTGGCTTTGTTGGCTTTGCCCCCGGTAGCGGCAGTGGCCTCAAGAGACGATGACTTCACCGCGGCGTGAATGGTCTTGCACAGGCGTAGAAAACTTGAGTCTTTGCCCGTCACTGCGGCCGTCTTTTTGGCCGCGCCAGTAGTCATCGTCGTGGCTACGGCGTTGCAAAACGTGAGCGCCAAGAAGAGCCACCAGGGCGTAAAGAACGTAGCAGACGCAGTGGCGCAGCTGCCGATCGTTAAGTCGGCACCACTTTTAGCGTTGGCAAGAGTAGGCGAGATCGCCTCTGGTACTGGCCACGCTGCCGCCACGGCACATGCAAAGATCGCCCACGCGACGGCCCTTGCGGGGTACAGGGAGCCCATGCTGCGATTTTTTCTGCTCGGGCTAGAGGGCTTCGTTGCAGGTAGGGACGGGATTTGCGAAGCGCCGAGCCCGGGGTGCTCGCTGAGTCCGTCAGCGCTAGGCGCCGCATAGACCAGCGGCACCTCCATCGCTGCCAAAGAAGATTGCGCGGCTGCGGAGCCAGAGAGCGCTGCGCTCGCCCAGACGCCGGCTGCTGCCGCTGAAGCGATTGCCTTGCGCGCGTCCACAGCCGCCTTGTTCTCTGCTACCGTAGCACGACTGAGCGTAGCGCTAGAACTCTTATGCTGGAGCCCTGCCTTGTGCCTTTCCTTTGCCGCCGACACAGCCGCTGTCAGCACCGCAAACCACTCTGTAATTACAGCCTCGTTGACGTGACGCTTGGGTGAGACGTTGATGCGGATCCGGAGCTCTGTAGACCCTTCTCCGAAGAGATTGAGATTCTGTTGTGCGCTCATCTTGTGGATGGATTTTTGGCTCTTGAGCTTGATCAGGATCTCGCTGCTGCCCACGTTTTCTCCGCCGATTTCCTGCCCGGAAGATGACGATGGGTTGCGCGAGTGGCCGTCGCTTGTTACCGGAGCCACCCGCTCGCTCGATGTAGTGGCCACCGAAGATCCCGCGCGCGACACCCGCTCATGATACGAGCTCGGCCGTTGTATGGTTGCGAACGCCTCGTCTTCGTCCGGCCATGGGACCGGCATTAAATGGACGGATTCGACCTCATGCAGGACGAGAACGCCGCGACCGTCGCCAAGAAGGCCTTGCGTTGCGTCGTCGACACCAGATACGACTCCCACCGTGCTTCGTGTGGAGAGCTTCGGAGACGCCGACGCAGATTTCAGCAAGTTACGTCCGCTGCGTGACGCCTCGCTGGGACCGCGAGCTTCTGATGGTCCTGATGCGAGCTCGGAAAGCATATCATCTTGGGTGCGGTCGCAGTCGCGCGCAGAGTATGGCAGCGCGGCCTCGGGGATGTCGCTCACAGCTTCACCTCCAGTCGCGAGCACCGCGTCCGCGTAGGGCTGCAGCGCGAGAAAGTAAAAGAGCCGGTTGCGTGTGAGTACGAGCCGGCGCCGTGCCCATCCCTCGCGGAAAACACCGTCCCTCCTCTTCTGCGCGATGCCTGTGGCAAGAATCCAGTTGCTCGGCCGTGTGAACACGACGTTGGCTGCGGCTGCTGTGGAGAACGTTGAGGACTCCCGATATCTACAGTCAGAGGAGGACGTGGATCTCGGGTCGAACGGAAAGCCGTTGACAAAAGGAGAGCACCGTTGCCGCTGCAACAGGGACGCGTACACAGCGGCAGATATTGCATCTGTGCGTAGCCTGAGCGCTGACGATGAAGACGTCGGGGATTGTGCTGACGACGTCGATGAGGGTTGGGCTGGCATTGATGACGAGGAGGAGGAGGAGGAGGAGGAGGTTGGCTCCAGCGCCTTCAATTCACCGGTTGCTGCTGAACCTGGAGTAATCTTGCTCTGTGAAAAAACCCGCCTGCTGCCTCCACTGCGAATATCTGCCAGTTCCTCGACCTCGGATTCATCGCAGACGCGGACGACCATGATGCAGAGATCCTTCGGGCCCTCTGCCTTGCTCTTCCCCTCATCGGTCGACGGGGCAGAGGCGACAAGGCACGTCGTTGGGATGGCCCGCTGCGAAAGGAATTTAGCGACAAGCTGTGATGAGTGACCACCATCATCAAAGGCTGCAATCGTGTTCGCCTTCAACTCACAACGGGAGGAGCCTTCGACTTGGATGGCACGCTACCGCCGTCCAAAACTGTCTCCGGAGGCGGTGACGCGAATTGCGACGACGTGGCTCCGCCATGTGAACGCGCAGACTGAGTTGTGACACCAGATGTCGCAAACGCAGTCGCGAACGCGTCATGTCCCGAAAAGTCGCGTGATGCATCGCTCACCGTGCGGAGCTCTAGGGCACTGCGCACAGGAGAGTCAACAACTAGTGAAATGGGAAGTCGTGAGCGGCGGTAACGCAGGAGGCAAAATGAGAGACAGAGAGAAGTAAAACTCACCACCTCGAGCGGTAGCGGAAGCAGATGTAAAGCCGACCAAACAGCACCTGTCGACAACAGAGGCGGAGAGAAACTCGTCCAGCATGAGGGAGTCGCCTGAAGCATCCTTCGCTGCGGTCTTTGCAGTGTCCTGTCGATTCCAATCGAGAAGAGGTTGAGAGTCAGTTCTGTTTGTCCAAATTGAATGTCAACTTGTACATTTCCATCCGTACAATGTCAATGAAAACATACCGCGCCACCCTTGACGAGCTTGATTGCTTGGAGCTCTGCCACGGCGCCACGGATTGCGCGAAGGTCGCCCGAACTCGACCTCCTAAAACCCTTGGCATCGCCAGGGATAGAGAGCAAAGCCGAGAAGAGCTGCATGAGAGAAGAGGGTTCGCACTGCGACCTCGCAATGGGGTCTATGCAGACGACGACGTGCGGTACAAAACTAAAGTGGGTGGCAATTTGGCGCATGATGTGAGTGTGTAGGTCTGTCTTGTTATAATAGAGCACACGCCAGGCCATTTGAGGTAACAACACGGGATGCGGATACGTACGATAGATACTCTATTGCCAGCTCGATCCTCGTCAACGACGCCGCAGAGCTCCCAGAAGGCCACGCGAAAGGCCGAGCCGACACAGTGCATCGCGAGGAGGGGATATCATTGGCTGCGATCACGGCGCTCTCCTCGGCTTCTTCGACTGACGTGGAGTCGACCCCACGCAGCAGGAGGCCCTTGGACGCGCCAAGCGTGACGGCGAATCCGCAGATCGCCGCGTTCGCAACCCCAGGGAGGCTCAGTACGGTTCTTCCACGAACCACGCGGGGGTTGGCCTCCAAAAAGCGCATTACCGCGCGCGTCTGCATTTCATCAGACGGGGTGAGACCCGCGGGGAGGTTGAACGTGGCCGACATTATCATTCTTTGAGATCTGAGATCGATGCGAACTCAATTGAATCAATGGGGTGTTGGTGGATCGACCTCTTTTCAACTCTTCGCTCCTCTGCCTGAAGTTGCGGCCTTCTCATTATTGCGGAAGACAACGAGCGGCGAGCCCCCCCCAGAACCCCTCCCCTTTCACAAACAAATCATCTCAACCAGTGGTCAGTCGACAACCAGTACGCAAGCATGAAGATATTGAACGACGAGGAACTGATTAGAGAGCTGACAAGGCTTAGGGCAAGTGACTCGGATTGTGGCGCGAAGGTATTGCGCGCTAAACTCAGTAAGTTGCGGACCCTTCGCTGACCCTTCGCGCGAAGAAGAAGAAGAAGAAGAAGAAAAGAAAAGCACCTTTCAAACACCAAACGCTGACCCCACATCCTTCCATCGCACCACTTCCTTCGAACGCAATCCACTGCTCTCGGCGTTCACCCAAATAATTATTATTATAAGAGAGCGAGGGTTTTAACGTGTCCTTGAAGCGTGTAAAGAGCTCACTTAAGAAATTGGGAGAGGTCGAGGTGACGGAGAAGGAGGACCCTGGAAAGGAAGAGCCGACCTTGGAGCCGACAGTGACAGAGGTCACCCCTCCGAAGGCACCGACGCGCGACACGAGCTTAGGCTCAGGAGCAAAGACTTCAACCGAGGTTGAGATGCAGGAGATGCAAAAGGCGCCTGCCGGAATGAAAGATGGCGTGACACCTGTTACTCGTGGAGCCAGTGTCTCCTTCGACGAGAAGCCACCCGCGATAATCCAGCCCCTGCGCGGCGCCAAAGTAAGTCTACGTCATAATTATAAGCTCAACATTTGATTGAGACTAATGATTGAAACACCTGCAAGTTCATTGGAGACGATCTATGCGAGATTGAAGGTATGCGAGTCTGCGTAGGAGGCGGAGGCAAGAAAGAGATCGACGACATAAACTTCTACGCTCGGCTCGTGAAGATGGACTGTAATCAGCTTAGCCACTTTATGGCCAAGCAAGGCCTCGGAGATTATGCTCCATTGTTTACGAGGCACCAGCTCGACGGCAAACAGTTCATCCAGATTTCCAAAGAAGACCTCCGCGAGATGGTATGTATCCCTCCCTCCCTTCTCTCTTGCATCCCTGTA
>JACLAD010003992.1_pt1 | contig 18708 bp, 24 predicted proteins | sample 8027901 | NCBI WGS metagenome assembly JACLAD01 (sample SAMN15725071, study PRJNA655200) | protist metagenome | isolation source: fluorescence activated cell sorting (FACS) single amplified genomes of... | place: Spain: Blaines Bay Microbial Observatory, Mediterranean Sea | collected 2016-07-05 | reverse complement strand
TCGGCGCGGGGTACTATGACCCGGTGAGGGCGAGCGTGAGAGCCACTTGTGGAAACCGTCACTTTCGGCTGGATTGGCTCAGAGCCGAAAGCCACGAGACTATTTCCGAGTTCGTATTCTACGAATCCGTTTTCGCCGACAACGAGAACGTCCGCACGAGCGGAGCCAGCAGAAACGATAATTGCTAGTAAAAGTCCGGTGGCGCTAGTCGGTACTGTCCTTCGTCGCTGACTCAGGCGGCAGCGAGAAGACGGTTCTTCCCCCTCGGACGAACGGAATGTCCATATGCTCAAAGCCCACTTTTTGGAAGAATGAGCAAAGACCGTTAATGGTTTTGAACGCCCTGAATTTGATCTGTTCGGGTTCAGCGACGCCTCTCCGCACGTTAACGGAAAGGACTTTCCCAAAAGTCCGGTCGCTACTGACCACACGAATGATCCATTCGCCGTACCAGACTGACCCCTTGATGTAGGTCTCCCCCAGACAGACGATCTCGGCTTGGAAGCCGCTGGCAACCAACATCCGGAATTCTGCTTCCGTAACCACATTCGGCGCTTCTTTTTCTAGGTCCTTATCCACGCCTGTGGTCCTTCTCGACGAAGGGTCAGGCCACCCGTCAGGGTTGCCATGACCGTACAATACTATAGTGACGCACCACAACCTACATTGTTGAGCATCGTGGTACTTTTCTCTCTCGGAACATCCTTAGGGGTCAGAACTCGTGATTCAAAGAGACTACAGGACCAGAACATGCGCCGTGTCCTGACTACATCGGCTGTCTTTGTGCTGTTCGTGATCGAGGAAACACCGCATGCCTTCGCGCAGGGCTGCTTCCCGCCCGTTCGGCCGATCGTTCCCACCAACGCGAACGACGCGCGGGAATTTTCCAACATTATCAAGGAAGACTTCGAAGCGTACCTGTCGGAGGTCCCCAGGTACTTCTCGTGCCTAGACGCCGAACGCGCTCGTGCATTTGCCGAAGCACAACAGGTCGCGATAGACTACGGTGCGTTCTTAGACATTCTGGGCCGCTAGGCGGGACACGCGACCGGCGCCGCACGGCCACTCAAGTCACTCACGGCTTGCTGCTATCGAAGAGGTCGAGGATCTGATCGGTTGCCTCCTCACGAATTTCCGGCACCTCAGATAGCAGGTCATGGTGACCTTCCGGGACCGAGACGTAGTTGCCGTTTGGCCAATGCCCCATGCGGTTACGGATCGCTTCCCTGTCCACATCCCCGTCAGCCTCTCCGCACATAGCTAAACACGGGGTAGCAGGGGAAGGCATCGAAGAGAGCGCGCGACACTCTTTCAAAGCCTCGTTGAGCCATCCGAAGCTAACTCCACCGATAGTTAGCTCGGGATGAGCCTTCGCCTGAGACTGCCAGTAGGCATACTCATCGGCGTTCCCTGTCATAGTGTTCTCTTCGAAGGGGGTTCTCAGGAAATAAGCTTGTCCATCTTGTCCAGGCACAAACCGTTCTCCGAACCCGCTAAGCCGTGCCGACTTAGACAACAGGCTCGCTATGGGGCGAACAGCTGCCGGCAATGTGATGCCCCACATCGGCGCAACGAAAACCGTGGCACTCATTTCTATCCCACGGATCAGGCCGCGTAGAGCAATAGCAGCTCCCATAGAGTTGCCGATCAGCATCCAAGGCCGCGGCAGATCAAGATCACAGGCCGCCTGCATCATTGCATCGAGATCGTGTTGGTAGTCAGTAAACCTCCCAACGTGGCAAACTTTCCGATCCTCAGCCAGTCTATCCGACAAGCCGTGACCACGCCAATCAATCACATAAGTGCCGAGACCCGCAACGCGGAGTCGTTTAGCCAAATGCCCGTAGCGCTCGATGTACCCGGACCGTCCAGGCGCTACGAACACAGTCCCTTTTACTTGCGAATTCGAGCTGGGGATTGGCCAGTGAGCAAGCCGAAGCCTCACGCCGTCGTCAGCTCGAACCCAGAAGGCGCGACCTCCTTCCGGCCCTTCTGCAATCTCTGTAAAGAACGGTGCTTCTTCCATGCTATTCACTTCCAAGACGGATGCGAGGCCTCGTCAGCCACCAGACCGAGAAGGCCAGACAGCCGATAAGTGCCAGTGTGAAGCCCTGAACCTGTCCTATGGACAGAAGGCTGGCGGCGAGAACAACTTGACAGAAAAGAAACGTCTTCCAAGAAACATACCCAAGCTGGGAATGTGGTGGTCTGTCATCATCTTGATCCGATTGACAAAGCGCCACTTGACCTCGGCCGACCCGCGTAGCGCAAACGAAGAGTGCGAAACTGGCAACCGCTACCATCAGAAATGTCGTGAAGTGTGAGACAGACGTATTGGGAAGGCTCCCATTCGCTTCGTCAGACAGCCATAGGGCTGCGGTGAAGTCACGGAACAGCCATAAGACGATATTAGGCGCATCCGACGACAAATAAGCAGCCTGTAGCTTGATCGTAATAGCGGCCCACCCGATCAAGAGCGCAGCATCGAACGCAGCAAGCGCGATATACGAACCCTCCTGAATCGCGATCTTTCGGTCGATTTGAACGCCCTTAGCGTTCCTTGCTAGCATCTCATAATCTCCAGCCAAGATGAAGAGAAACATGAGACCCGTCAGAAACATGAAAACGTAAAGGGCCGAATAGAGGTAACCGAACATAGAAGTAAGTGCCGATGCAAATGGCCCAATAAATTCCGGTCGAACAAGCGTCAGTAGGTTTCTATCAATTTGGTATATCCCGGCTTCACCATCCGCGTACAGCCGAAGGCATATCCCGGCCCATTGCGCAAAGAAGACACCTCCTACACACAGCACGAGGATCATCCAGAATGGAAAGGAAGTTCCATCCAACCGTGCATCCCATGCCAAGGTATCTTTCGCGGTACAATTTTCTGAAGAAGCATTCTCTAAAAGCCGACAGCGGCCGTAGTATCGCCAGTGCGCGAGTATGTCGCTTAAACGCATGACAAACAGCGGCAGGATTAGTGCGGGCAGAAGCGTCCAGGTCGGGGCCCATATGAACCCGACCTCCTTCGAAAGAACGGGCGTAACACTGTAGCTCACCGATAATAAGCTCAGGATGCCGTTCAACAGCCCATTCACAGCGTAGGCAGCCCAAATCAGAATTGACAGCTTGAGTGCGTCATCGCCACTGAACAGAGACTCCCACGACCTCGCCAAACTAGGTTTTCTGGCCAGCTCCACATCCGACCACTTCTCGTCAGGAACGGGAACGCGGTCTTCGGAAGAGCTTTCGGTCGTGCCATTCCGCTGTTCAGCTCTTGTGCGTTCCCGCGCCCGCATCAGAGCCACCTGCCAAGATCGCGTCCGGCTGGGATCACCACCCCCGAAAACTAACGCAAGTCGGCTTAAATTGGGAACGCTCACGCCACCTCGACCATGAGGTGCGAGCCAACGCTGGACAGTGCGCAAGTCGATCGTGCCACCACGCGATTCATTTTGCTTGATCGCGGTCGTGAGCGCTTCAGCCGTCCAGGGCTGTACCGGTTCACCATTCCGCGGCAGTTGCCGTCCGACACCAGAAGCGATCGCTACCTGAAGTAGAGACTTGAAGTCATGATCGGTGGCGGGAGGATCGATGTAGTATTTTCCGTTAGCCATCAACCAGTTCCAATAACAGTCCGAGGTGTACTTCTGTGTCGATGTGAGGTTGCTTTGTAACATAGCACTGCATGAACCCTCACCCCCCTCACGGTTAATATTTTCTTAATTTTGTGGATCTGTTTTTCCTTTCATGCCAGTCGGTTACCGTTGCCGATGTCGTATCATGTCGTTGGCTGTTTCGTTCCGTGTCGTTCGTGTCGCCGTGTCACTAGCCAACGTCGAATCCGTGTGTCTATTTCGGTTCCATTGATTGTGCATGTCGCTACGAAAACCGAAGGACTGGAAGCAGACCGATAAGTGACATGTCATCAGTTTATCGGCGGTCTTGGTTCGCCGCGGCATCATGCTCGATCAATGGAAACTTTCATCGTTAGAAACCGCCAGACCTATTACTGTTTTGCGACTCCCAGGGTACCGTATGATGACAACGCCAGATAACAGCCCACAGCTTTCCGCCAATAAACCTGAGAACCGGTCTTCCAAAAAGAGACACGCACGCGCAATCAAACGCGTCTTAGACAGTAAGAGCCGTGAAATCGTCGGGTGGCTCTATGAGTGGAACACGGGTCAGATCGCGGTCATGTGGAAAGACCAACCGTGCGAGGACGTGATCTACGTTTGAAACATACTGGTATCGACTGAAGCCTCAATGTCTTTCTATTCGCTCAGTATGCGTGCGACAGTCTTTCGGTCGATACCTATCTCCGATGCTATTGATCTTTGGCTTCGTCCAGCCGCTGCGAGTTCACGAACCTTACGGCCATATTTGCGCATTACTGGCGCGTCGCCTTTCTTCCTACCTAGCACCTTCCCGTTTTGCTTCGCGCGCGCCAAACCAGATCGAACACGCTCTTTAAGCAAGTCTGCCTCGAATTGCGATATTCCCGCCAGCAGCGTTGCGACCATACGTCCGTTGGCCGTCTTGAAATCTACGTCGAAGCCATTCAGTGCTCTAAGCGACACCCCGCGACCTTCAAGTTCATCTAAGGTCGAAAGCAGGTCCGGCGTCGAACGGCCCCACCTAGAAATCTCCGTCACTAGGATCGCATCTATATCTCGGCGCTGCGCTAGCGCGAGGATCTTCCGACGTTCGGGGCGAGCATCGTTCCGGCCACTTGCAGTTTCTTGGAAAACGCCCACCACCTCGAACCCCATCCGATCCGCAAAATCGCTTAAGTCAGACACCTGGCGGCTTGTGTCCTGTCCGGCCGTCGAGACGCGCGCGCAGATGGCAACTTTTGGCCCCTTTGAACCCTGCCGTTCCGGGGCCTTCACCGTGCTTGATTTTTCAGTCACTTACGACCCTCCAAGGTTGGCCCTACTAGACATATGTCCAGAAGGGCCATCGGACCAATTCGGTGGGTTCGAGACCAGTCAACTCGTGATTGTCAAACCTCTTCACCTAGCGTACAAGACTATAGTATTGCGCAAAAGCGAGGGGCCAGGATGCTCAATTTCGTCGGATCGAGTGCGACCGCAGCGGCTCTGGCTTTCGCCAGCTCACCCTTCGGCGCAGCCCCTGCTGCCGCTTACCCAATCGACTGCGCGATCCTGATCTGCTTGTCGGGCGGGTTTCCTCCGTCCGTTCCATGCGAGCGCGCTCGTGCCGAGTTCATTCGCCGCATCACGCCTTGGCCCATCGAACCCCCGCTGCAAATCTGGCGCTGTCCGATGGGCATCTCCTACGAAGCCGATCCTTCGCAGACCAACGTGCAACGGTTTTTTGAGATAGCGATGGGACGCGACGTACCAGGGCAATCGTACCCGCAAGAACATCCACCGGCCGTCGATGCAGTCCCGCAACCAGCTGTCATGCGCTTGAGCGGAGGTTCCGCCGAACGGCTGCCCGAGTCGCTGATGCTACAGCTGGTGCAAGACTACAGTGACGACAACGGCTCGGCGGACATCGACATCAGCGGTGACGCCTTCAGTTTCGTTCGCTCTATCCGGGTCTACCACGTTCAAGCCAGTCAGCGTGAAATAGGTGACACTGATCCGCGGTGCTACCGATCCAGCGACGTGCGGGTCGGTACGTACGGCGTCCAAGGGGACTTCGGGTGGACGGATTCCAGCGTAAGTGCTCTGCCCGCCGCTCACGTCGGACTAGAGCGATACGGCCAGAACTGCCCTTCCACATCCAGCCGTTCCGTCTTCATGGAGTGGCGCGACTATGCGGGCCAGTACGGTTACGAGCAGGTGAACTACTAAGCCTAGCGCGCGGCGATCCGCCACACACAATAATCGCGGCACCGAACAACCCAAGCTAAGGGTGTTAACGACCGCGCAACGGAATCAAGAAACGGAGCAGACGCAAACCCTAAAAAGCAAAACCCCCGCGAGGCGGAAACCTGCGGGGGGGCTAGAACCGGGACGCCAATCCCAGAACGACCAACACTTGCAGGTCTTATTCTAACCCCTCCCAACATGGCGAGCAACCAAAAAAACGCACCTGTGCGAACCCCAAAACTTTGCTCGCTCACCGCCTCGCTTCATCGAGCGTGGACAAGACCAGTGACGAGACGACAACCTAAACTTCCGACCCCATCGACCGCGCAGTTTCACGACTACATCACCAGGCACGCGAAGCCACTGCTGTACCGGCAGCACTCGCGCCCAGTCGCGAACCAGCTCATGTTGGTCCTCTACTATCTCGAACATCAGAGGTATGATTTTTCCAAGGACCGCGCCTATCAGACGCGGCCTATCTGCATCCATGAGCTGGCAGAGCACTTCGAAGTCACGGATCGGAGCGTCCAGCGGTGGCTCGCGATGCTGGAAGCACTCGCGATCATCCGACGCGAGTATCGCAAGGATCCGGACAGCCGGTTCAGGAACAAGTTCAATCGGATTGCCCTCGGCGGGTTCAAAGCATGGTTCGCCAGGACACTCGAAGCCGCCAAGCAGGCTATGAGCGACACAGCGCGTCACCCTCCTAAGAAAGCTATCTTCGATAGCAGTTTTAGCACAGAAAAAAACGCAGAAGATAAGGAGACGCCACCACCCTTCCCAGCGTCAGGCGCCATCAGATACAGCCCGTACTGGTACGAGATCGCTGTGAAGTACCTGCCAGCCGGATCGAAGAGACCGTGCACGACGTTGGTCGCAGACAGGTTTAGGGCCAACTTGAGGGAGTATAGCGTCCCGTTGAACCATCAATCTCTGCCTGCGAGGTGGATCAAGTTCTGCCAGAACGCGAATCCCGCGTTCTAGCATCAAGGCGGGAGTTGGACCCCGCACCATGACAGCTAGAGGCAATGAGACATGTCTATCTACAGTGACCATCAGGCCCACTATGAGAAGGCGTCTCGGCACGCCGCCCTGTACGATAAGCGTATGCGCCGTTCCCGCCCCATTGATTTCTGCGGTTCCCCGACGCTGGCCGAGCGGCGAGTTTCGTTCTGAGCTTTCAGAAGGAGATGATGATGGCGGATGGCGGCGACGGGTTTGACGGCTGCATCGAGGTTGTGCAGCGGACACGCGGCTACCGGCGTTGGACGGAAGAGGTCAAGGCCCGGATTGTGGCCGAGAGCTTTCAGCCGGGCGCGCGGGTGGCGGATGTGGCACGTAGGCATGATCTGGCAGCGCATCAGCTCTCAGATTGGCGGCGTCAGGCGCGCGAGGGCCGTCTTGTCCTGCCCGCTGACGCCATGGCCGGTGTGGCGTCTGACGCTTTGCCGGCCTTTGTGCCGGTTTCGGTGGAGTCTGAGGATGTGTGTCCGTCAATGGTTGCCGGCCGGACCGGCGGCGTCATCACGATCGAGATCGCCAACGACCTCGTGCTTCGGGTGCCGGGCGATGTTCCGGCAGAGCGGGCAGCAGCGGTGGCGCGTGCGCTACGAGGACCAGCATGATCGTCGCGGGACAGCGCCAGCCGATCCTGATTGCGACGCGTCCGGTGGACTTCCGCTGCGGGCATCGGGCGCTGGCGCTGATCGTGCAGACCGAGCTGAAGCTCGATCCGCACTCCGGGGTGACGATCGTGTTCCGTTCGAAGCGCGGCGACAGGCTGAAGATTTTGGTCTGGGACGGGACCGGTCTCGTGCTTGTCTATAAGGTCCTTGAACAGGGCAGCTTTGCCTGGCCGAAGGTTCAGGACGGGACAATGCGGCTGTCGCGGGCCCAACACGAAGCTTTGTTCGAAGGTTTGGACTGGCGCCGGATCGTTGCGCAACGGGTCGCTCCACCCATTGCGGCGGGATGACTTACTCAGCTGTTTTGACGTTGTTTTATTGGCCTTTCCTGTCCGGATCGGCTATGAATCCGCATGTCTCAGCCCTTCGATCTCAGCCAGTTTCCGGACCTTCCGCCCGAGGTTGTGAAGGCGTTCGAAGCAGCGCAGTTCGAGTTGTCGGTCGAGCGTGCAGCCCGCCAGCATGAACAAGCGGTGGGGACCGAAAAGGACGCCTTCATCACCGAACTGAAGGCACTGATCGAAAAGCTGGAAGGCCAGGTCGGACAATACCGGCAGGCGAAGTTCGGGCCGAAATCGGAAAAGCTGGACCCTGCGCAGCTCGAGCTTGCTCTCGAGGATCTGGAAGCGGCCATCGCCGAGACCCAGGAACAGATTGCCGCGGTCGAGGAAAAGATTGCGGCCAGCGAGACCGATCCCGAGAAGAAGGCGCCGCGCAAGAAACGCAAGGCGCGTGCCTTGCCCGAGCATCTGCCGCGTATCGAGCGCGTCATCGAGCCCGACAGCATCGTCTGCCCATGCGGTTGCGGCGACATGGTGCGGATCGGTGAGGACAGGGTCGATCGGCTGGATTACATCCCGGCGCGCTATCAGGTGATCGTCACGATCCGCCCGAAATACGCCTGCCCAAAAGGGCGCGCGGGTGTGGTTCAGGCGAAAGCCCCGGCGCATCTTCTGGAGGGCAGTTGGCCCACCGAGGCGCTGCTGGCCCAGATCGCCGTGTCCAAGCATTCCGAGCACATGCCGCTGAACCGTCAGGCCGTGGTCATGGCCCGACACGGCGTGCCGATCGACCGATCGGTCCTCGCCGATTGGATGGGCCGAACCGGTGCGCTAATCGCGCCGGTGGTGGACCATATGGCGGTGCTGCTGAAACAGGGCAGCACCCGGCTCTATGTCGACGAGACGACCGCCCCTATTCTGGACCCCGGGCGTGGCAAGACGAAGACCGGCTACCTCTGGGCGGTGCTGCGCGATGACCGGGGCTGGAACGGTCCGGCGCCACCGGGCGTGGTGTTCCACTATCGGCCCGGTCGAAAGGGCGAATACGCCGATGAAATTCTGACCGGCTTCAACGGCACGATCCAGGTCGATGCCTATGGCGCCTATACCCATCTCGCCACGCCAAAGCGCACGGGCGGCGATCCCTTGCGGTTGGCTTTCTGCTGGGCTCACGGCCGGCGAAAGCTGATCAAGGCCAAGCCGAAAAAGGGCTCGCCTATCGTAGACGAGGCGCTGGTGCGCATCGCGGCGCTCTACAAGATCGAAGACGCGATCCGCGGGTCAGCCCCCGATCATCGCCGTGCCGTCCGTCAGGACCTGTCGCGACCGTTGGTAGATCAGTTCTTCGCCTGGCTGGCCGCCCAGGCCGCACGCGTCTCGCGGAAATCCGACCTCGGTGAGGCGCTCGCATACATGCTTCGGCGCCAGCATGGCTTTCGGCTCTTCCTCGAGGATGGCCATGTCGACATGGACTCCAACATGGTCGAGAACGCCATCCGCAGCCCGGCCATGAACCGCCGCAACGCCCTGTTTGCCGGCCACGATGAGGGCGGCCGTTCCTGGGCGCGCTTCGCCAGCCTGATCGGCTCCTGCAAGATGAACGGTGTAGAACCCTATGCCTATCTGCGCGATCTCTTCACCAGGCTTGCCAACGGCCATCTCGACAAGGACATCGATGCGTTGATGCCATGGGCCTATGCCGCGGCCCCAATCCCCTCAGAATGAGCTCATCCGGGAGTCCCCGGTGAGCTCATTCTGAGCACTCACGAAGGCGAACATGTCACCCGAGAGCGCCGAAACTCCCGCCCGCAAGCGAAATCCCAATGGGGCGGGAACGGCGCATACCGATAAGCGTCGCGAGACTGGTAAGGGCGGTGGCCACGGCCTTGCGCTCCTAGGCGGCGCGGCTGTCTTTGTCGCGCTCTATGTGCTGGTCCACGTCCTGAGCGTGGCAAGCTCTTGGATCGTTTCGCTATGGCCCTTCTGATCCCAAGACATCGACACCTAACCGCACTCGGACCCTATGATTTCCATTCTTTTGTTCGTCGTCGCAGGCAGTGGAGGCTTGTCGGCCGAGTTTGCGACTGAGACCGCTTGCCAGTCCGCGGTACTGTACCCTCAGGTCTGGAAATTTGCGTGAGACGCGGGGCGTGAGCTCGTGCTGGGGCGCGCCCCAGCACGAGCTGCCCATTCTGGTATTCCATGGAGTTGCAACACAACCATGGAGAAGAGCGAATGTGTCCTATCCAACAGCAGCGCGACGAGGTGCGTCGTCTACGGGACGAAGAAGGCCGGCGGACCGCAGAAATCGCCCGCTTATTCGATGTCAGCCCAAATACTGTTCGCCGGGCTTGATCGCTCCACAGCGGCCACTAGCTGTCCTACGGGGATGTGGCAGCAAGACATAAGGGAACCTCGACCGGCTCGGGGATGTGCGACCTCCGACCGTAGGTTGCCAATTTCGGGGGGTCATTCGCTAGAGGCGCTAAACTTGGTGAGCCGGCGGAGATTACTAACAAGTTGGCGCTGAACCGTATCGTTAGGCTCTGACCAGATCTGCGACAGCGCTTTTACAGCTTGATCTACATCCCACGGCCATGCTGCTCGACCGTCGACCTGTGTAAAGGGGCCGTCTGTCTCGGTAAGGACTCTTCCCCGCGGCATCTTCGCCGCCAACGCCCTCCCCTTGTTGCCGGCCAACATGGCTGGGCCAACGCTGAACCAGCAACCAAGGTCCACTGCGCGCTCAAGCTCGCGCTGCGTTCCCGAAAACCAGTGCAGGATCGCTACACCGGCGCCGGGCTCTTTCGCTAGCGCATCAAGGACTTGGGTGGCTGCGCGACGGCTGTGGATTGTCATGATGCGGCCCCCCGCGAGGGTGCACAGACTGAGCACGCGGGAGAAGACTTGCTCTTGATCCGGCCAATATTGTCGGTATTCCAGACCGCCATCCAAACCGATTTCACCCACATACCGCACCTGCGGCAGCAGGCGCTCAAACAGCGGAAGCTCGCCCTTGCGCTCGTGCGCGATCTGGGGGTGGAGTCCGAGCGCGGTTCTAATCCGCGGCGCATCCTCTGTCAGCGCCGCGGTTCCGGACCAGGCTGATGGCGTTGTTGTGACAGAGAGAACGAAGAGCTTGCGAACAATACACTCACGCGCTGCGGCGTGCGGGTCTGGATAAAGATCCAGGTGTGCGTGAAAATCTATCACTTGACGTCGTAAGCCTGATGAAGCGCGCGAAGCTCTCCAAGACCGCGCCCAAGCATCCCGACGAGGGCTGAGCGATTAGCGATGAATTGAGATGTCAGCGCGTGCCCGAGCCACGTCTCGACGCTGTCGGCCCGAGCGGCCGCGAGCGCAATCGCCACCGAGCGGACGTCGTCGAACGCCGAATGCTCCGCATCATTCTTTCCGATCGGTCCGTAGACGTAGGCGGTCGTATCCTGAGTGGCATCCCACGCGAGGAATGCCGCCCGGCGGACCTGACAAGGAACGCATCGCCCGCATTGGCGATAATTGAACCGCTGAAATCGACCACAGCTCGTCGAGCGCGCGGCTTCCGCTACGAGTAGTCCTTGGTCGGCGCAATCCCTGAGCATTTCGCCCTTAGTTTTCGTCGCGTAAGGGTTGGTGATCTTTACCCGGAGTCCAGCCACATCCAGCACGCCCTGCAGGCGAGCTAGGAATTCCGGATGAGCGGTGCGGGTGCTGAGACTTCCTAGCCGCCCGCCGGTGAGAGGCGGATTGATGGCAATGAAGCCATTCTCGCACACGAAGAGTGGTACATCCGCGCCATCCCGATAAGCTTTTAGGGCGGTGGCTGCAATCACGCCAAAGGTAATAAAAATGAGCGATCTCGCCCGTTGCGAGGCTTCTTGCACGCCCGGTGTGTTCACGTTGTGGTTCAGCTGGAGGTGATGGAGACCGCCCCCAATCTTTGAGGCAAAGTCGACCTGCTTATCGGCGTCGCCCCGCACCGTTTGGCTGATCGCGAACGGCTTGCGGCCCGCGGCGGCTAGATCAATCGCTCCGATCAAGCTGTCGAGTCCGCCGGATAGAAGTGCCACGCAGTTCTCAAGCGGCTGAACCGGCTTGCGGGGCGGCGCGGGCAGCATCCCGCCCTCGTGAAATCGCAAAATCCAGCGGTCGGTTGTGAGGAACGCCAACGCTTCGGCCAATGCCTGGGCTTGCCCAATCCAGAACGGCGCGTCCGCTACGGCAATATCGAGCTCGATCTCACGCGTCCACCCGTCCGGGCTCTGGTCGCGCAACGCCGCGAAGTCGGCAGTCACCACGCTCAGCGCGATCGACAATAGATCCCAGGCCCGTGGGGCTGGATCGAGACCTCGGCGTTGGATCTCGGCTTTCGCCGCAGCGCCAGCGCTTCCTTCTACCTCTCGCCGCGGCTGGCCGTAGAGTACGACGCGCATGATATCGTCGCCGCTCGGCAGTTCCGCCCCGTCTGGACCACAGGCCAGCCTCATTCCGCGTATCCTTCAAACACGTCGAATGTCTCCCCCAGGGCATCTCTGACAACTTGACTGATGCGGCCGCTAGTAAGGCTGCGTCCGGTGTCGCGCATCTTGCGAAACGCAGCCGCCACGCTCTGCTTCACGTAGTCCCGCACTTCCTTAAGCCGCGACAGAGCCATCACCGCGCTAGGCGCCCTCTCGACGATCGTCTTGCCGACATCGAGCTCGAAGCGACGGAAGACGTCAATTGCCGTAAAGCGCTCGATCGCGAAGGAGCGCTGCTCAGGGTCGAGGTTTAGTAGATCCACGTCTGGGAACCGAGTAAGGAGCTCCGTCAAGGCGTCCCGGATCGCCGCTCGCTCGGCTTCGGCGTCCTGAGTTCCGTCTGCTGGCCGGACTGCCTCCACGACGGCGTCCATTACCTCTTGAACATTTCGGCCTGCGAGCAGCGCTGGATCGAGCGCGCTGCCTGGCTCGGCCGGCTGCCCCCCGGCAACGCGCGCCAACGCTCCTCCGAGTGCACCCGCGGTCGCCGCCGTGCCACCGAAGCGCCGAGTCGCTGTTGCAGCTCCGCCGTAGCCGGACCGGATGTAATGGCCAACGCTGCGCCGCATGTCGCGGCTGTCGCCCGATCGGGCGAACTCGCCTAGCGCACGACGCGCACCGAGAAAGCGGGCAGGCGGCGCGACTGGCGGCGGCGAATATTGAGGGACCGCAGCGCCATCAGCAGCTGGCGGCTCTCCGCCTTCCGCCTCAACACCTGGCGCATCGCCCGTGGGCGGTGCCGGCGTCCAAGACGGAACCATTGGGACGCCGCTGCCTGGGCCTCTGCTAGATTGCGACGTTCCCATTTTCCCTCTGCCTCTTGATCGCGATCTTAACCGGCTTCGACACCTTCCCACGATCCCAGATATCAAAGACTCCCTTCGACCAAGGCTGATCTCCAATCTTCGGCACGATATTTGCCTGGATTTGCGCGGCGGGTCGCTCGCCGAGGAATGCGGCAAGTCTTGCACCCTGCGGTGGGTCGGCGTCTGCCACGACAAGGCAGGCTTCCAGAACAGCTGGCACGCCCCACTCCTGCTCCTGCCGCGCACGATCCAGCAGCCGATCCATAATCACGGTCGTTTCAGTCCGAGGCACTCCCAAAAGCCGGTCCTTCAGGCTCGACGCCATCTCCGGATGCTGTAGGAGCGCCGTTAGAAGCTCGGCCGCCTCCGAGGAAAGCCGGTCCTCAGGCGTGATCAGCGGCGCATGCTCGCGGCTCACATACAGCGCTCCGCGCAGGTCGGTATCGGCGATTGCCGGCGGCAGCGTCAGCCACTCGGCGAAGAATGGATCGTCGAACGGTGTCGGAAGTGATTGATCTTGGCCCGCGATCGCCTTCTCCTCCCATTCAGCGAGGAAGGTCGGCTTCCCGGTGTCACTGGAGCTTACCTGCCCCATCAATTCTGCAAACGCCTTCGGGCTTCCAAGGCGCTCGAACAAGAGAAGCTTGGCTAACACCGCCTCGTCGACGCCGACGCCCTGCGCGTTTGAGATCGTCATGCGAATTGCGAGCGCATTGAGAAAGCGCTTGATCAGGCGTGGATTGCCCAGGATCCCTGAAGCCGTCGTCATGAGGGGCGCTAAGCGGTCGGCGGTGTCGAAGCGGCCGACTAGCTCAGCTGGCAAGGGTTGGTGTAGCGACTGCACGAACCCGCGGTCGACGCGCTTGCCCGCCCACGTTTGTCGCAATTGGGCGACGACGCCGCTGCGGATCTTCTCCTTTACGTCCTCCGAAAGGTCGCTGTTCTCCACGAACAAGAGCATCATGTAAGCGCGCACTTCCTGGGTGCCCAAGGGCGGCACGCGAATTGGCACCTGAATAAGTTTGTCAAAGTAGCTAGTGACGAGGAGGTCGTCGGGGACTCCCTCAAAGTGCCGCCGCACGGCATGTTTGATCATGTCGTTGTCGGCGGCGATCACGAAGGCAGTGTTCTTTAGGAACAGGAACAGTCGGATCGCCTCGAGCGTCGAAATCGTCGTCTCGGGCAAGCAGCGATCGAGATCGTCGATCAGCACCACCAGCGTGACACCGAGTTCCTCGAGAGTCTCCTCGAAGTTGTCGCGGAGAGCCTGAATCTCTTTAGGCGGCGAGGTCTCTTCCTCAGGCTTCAGCAGGCCGCTCGCTGTGTTGGCGACTTCTCCTGCTTTGCCCTTCGCCTCGTCGACCAGCTTGCCGTCGACACCGCCCGAGATGAAACGCTGACCAAGGCCCCACACGTCGCCGATCAGGCCACCGGGTGGCAGACCTAGCGACATCGCGACCGTTGACCCCGCGACAAGTTTGGCAGCCCGTAGCCAGTTCACGCGTTTGACCAGCGCTCTGACCTTATCGATCGCCTTGCCACGCGCCTTGGCCTCATGCTCCAGCTTGGTCGCGATAACGTCCATGAGGGCGGCACGCGCGTCGTCATACCCTTGGTAGAGCCAGGCATTGAATTCAACGAAGACAAACTCCCGTTCATCTTCCTTACGAGGGCGGGTAGCTAGCGACGTTTGGGTGAGCTTGATTAGCGAGGATTTTCCGATGCCCCAAGCGCCGGACACACCAATAGAGATTGGCCGTCCTCGGGCCTGAACAATGATCTCCGCCACCGTGTCTGCGACACCTGAGAAGTTCAAGAAGTCGCGTTCAGTCTCATTATCTGGCCACATCGGCTCTGCTCTATCTCCCGCTCGGATTGCATCGTATGGGCACCCAACAAGCATGCCAAAGAGAACAATAACAGAACTGAAGGCAAGCGCTACATGTCCAACGCAGTTTCCATCGCATCGGAGCGGGCGCAGGCCGCTTTGTCCTCTATGCTAGCCACGCCGGATCAGTGCCGGAATCTTGGGTAAGGAAGCTTGCGTGAGGTACGGCAACCGCCCCTCTCCCCATCCATCGCCGTCCAGCAGCGATGGATTGCGGACAGTCCGATAAGTTGGCTATATGCAAAGCAAGTGCGGGATCAGGCAAGTCGTCGCGCCGAGAGCGGACACGATCTACTTTTTACCCTTTGAATTGACGGCGGGTTCTTTCTTCTTCCTCGGCGCTTTCGCAGGCTTCGTGCCACCGGCAGGACCAGCCGGAACGGCTCGGCCTCCGGGTGTCGGGCTGGAGGCGTCGTTCTCCCCACGCTCCGGGTGATCTTCGTCGCGCAGCTCTCGTTCGGCTTGTTGCCAATGGGCTTCGTGCCCGCCCTCCTGCCGGCCCTCACGCTCCCAGATCTCGTACGCCCGCGTACTGATGCGCTGCTCGCGGTCCTGATCCATCCGTTCCTCCAGAAGCTGACGATGCTGCGGGACACGCAAACGCGCGGCCTCGCCGGTTTGCGGCACAAGCCGCTTTTATACTGTAGATACCGATCGTCACTGACAATAGGGCACCTCGATTTTTGCCCGTTTTTGGCCGCGTGCGCCGACCCGCGGTCACCAAAGCAGGCAAAAATCGAGGTGCCCTAACCTGTATTCCCGCCCCGGTGGCGGGAAGCGAAGTCCCGAAGGGGCGGAGGTTGGTCGATCTCGCGCGGGCCGATGGGGTGCGGAGCATTCTGCACAACCCGAACCATACATTGGAGACGACCACCACCGGATACCATGCTGAGGCGCAAACCAGGCGACCTCGAAGAGAACCATGACCCCGGACGGACGAACTGCTTCCCGCTTGACATGGCCGCAATCAGAGAACGGGCCCGCGGCATGCTTGACGCCGCATCTTGAGGCCGGACACATGTCAGCACCCGGTGACGCGCTGAAGCCAGCTTTAAAAATACCTCTTGCGCACGGGGCCGTTACACATGTTGCAGAACTCGGGCTGCGGACGACTCACAACGCGAATGCATGCGGTTAGACGGGTCGCATGAGCAAGCCTCCACCCGCCCGCTACCGGACGACGAACTGGTCCAGCTATAACGCCGCGCTGCGCAAGCGCGGCTCGATGCTGATCTGGGTAGACCGAGAGATGGCTTGGCTGGCGCAGCATGAAGGTCGCCTCGGGCGCCCTCCCGTCTTCTCCGATGCCGCCATCCAGTTCTGCCTCTCGATCAAGGTGCTCTTCAAGCTGCCGTTGCGACAGACGGCTGGCATGGTGGCCAGCCTGCTCCAACTGGCAGGGCTGGATTGGCCAGTCCCTGATTTCTCCACCCTGTGCCGCAGGCAGAAGACCTTGGCCGTTCAGATTCCATATCGCCGTGTCGACGGCCCGCTCAATCTGCTCGTGGACAGCACCGGCATCAAGTTCCTCGGCGATGGTGAGTGGCAGGCTCGCAAGCACGGCGTGCAAGGCCGCCGCCAGTGGCGCAAGGTGCATATTGCCATGGATACAGCCACCTCGGATATCCGAGCGGTGGAATTCACTCCAAGTAGCGACGGCGACAGCCCGATCCTGCCTGAGTTGCTCGGCCAGATCCCTGAGGACGAGCAGATAGGCAAGGTGACCGCCGACGGTGCCTCCGACACCCGCCGCTGCCATGCCGCCATCATCAGCCGGCAAGCCACGCCAATCATTCCAATCCGGAAAAACGGGCGTCCCTGGAACGAAGACTGCCCAGCAGCAAAGGCTCGAAACGAGACGTTGCGCGCCACAAAACACTACGGCCGGGCGTTCTGGAAGTGCTGGACTGGATACCACGCCCGGAGCCGGGTCGAGGCGAAGATACGATGCCTCAAGGCGTTCGGCGAGCGGATCGCTGCAAGAGACCCCGACCGCCAGACCGCCGAAATCCACATCCGCATCGCACTCATGAACCGCTTCTCCGCCCTCGGCACCGCCGAGGTCGTTCGCGTGGCCTGACATCAACCGGGGAAGGGGAAGTCACACCTCAGGCCCGAGTTCCGCAACAGTGTGGAAGATCTCGACCTGCGCGCCCCTCGCGGCATCGACCGCGCCGTGATGGCTCACCTCGTCGACGGCGCCTGGATCGGCCGGCACGAGAACCTGCTCATCACCGGGCCAACCGGTCTCGGAAAGAGCTGGATCGCCTGTGCGCTCGGCCACAAGGCTTGCCGGGACGGCCGACGCGTCGTTTATCACCGGGTGCCGAAGCTGTTCGAGGCACTCGCCATCGCCCGCGGAGACGGCCGGCACGCCAGGATGTTGAAAGGCCTCGAGCGGACCGAGTTGCTCATCCTCGACGATTGGGGCTCTCGGTTCTGACTTCATCGGAACGGCGCGACCTGCTGGAAATCCTCGAAGACCGCCACGGCCGCGGCTCCACGATCGTTACCAGTCAGCTCCCGGTGGAGCACTGGCACGAAGCGATCGGCGATCCGACCTTGGCCGATGCCATCCTGGACCGCCTCGTCCACAACGCGCACCGGCTGCCCCTTGCCGGCGAGAGCATGCGTAAGCGCGCGGCTACATTGAAACCGCTTGACCCGACGGGCCGAGCCTGACTCCATGCACCAGTCGGTCAGACTGCCCGAGGCGTGGAATGGCTGCCCACGATGCCGTGGAATCGGTGCCCATCTTCCGTGGAATACGCAAGGGGATGGACCACGCTTGCCGCGCTGGCCATTAACGGGGTCAATATCAACTGGCGCGGGCGGCAACCGGCTGATGCTGAGCATCCCTCGAAGTCTGGCGCAAATATGCAATGAACCACGACGACTGAACCGCCTCAGGCAGCCCTGACTGATGCAGCGCCCATCCAGCGACACATAGGCAGACATGACCCTCTCCCAAATTCTCACAGTTGAGGCTGTCCGCACGATTTCCGCCGTAAGCAACAAAAGGAGGTTGTTCGAGACGCTGTCCCAGGCGGCGGCGCAGGCCTATGGGCTGCGAACTAAGACTGTGTACGGCGCGCTGATGGACCGCGAGAGCTTGGGCGCGACGGGCGTCGGGCAGGGCGTGGCGCTGCCCCATGCACGGCTCACCACCCTTGAACATGTCGTAGGGCTTTTCATTCGCCTTGAGCGGCCGCTTGATTATGGCTCTGCCGACCGTCAGCCGGTTGATCTGATCTTCGGACTCTTCGCCCCCACCGATACCGGGGTGGAGCACCTGAAGGCGCAGGCTAGGGTATCGCGGATGTTGAGGAACCCAGACCTATGCGCCAAGCTTCGGGCGAACAACGACCCACCCACGCTCCACGCGATCCTGACTGAGCCTCCGAACCTAAAATAACTTCTGGCGGTTCGCCCGCGGAGGTTTCCCAGGGTGCCGGCCCTGTCATAAGCGCTCGTCACCGAGCGGGCTGCGTCCCGCAGCCTGAAAGCGTCACCTCATTTTGAACCTGCCGTAGAAAATGAGCAGTCGGCGCAACTTCCAGGATCTCCCTGCGGGAGGGGAGATCGTGCGCGCCGCTTTCGTGAAGCAAACCTTCGGGTGCACGACTCCACCCGCTCCGTCGCCAGAAAAGGTAAAGGTGGATGACTGATACGCAGGCCG
>JACLAD010013177.1_pt1 | contig 18714 bp, 10 predicted proteins | sample 8027901 | NCBI WGS metagenome assembly JACLAD01 (sample SAMN15725071, study PRJNA655200) | protist metagenome | isolation source: fluorescence activated cell sorting (FACS) single amplified genomes of... | place: Spain: Blaines Bay Microbial Observatory, Mediterranean Sea | collected 2016-07-05 | reverse complement strand
TTGTTACTTCTAACTCTGCTGGTGGCTATGGAGTTTCACAATATTTATCATTGGGTCTGCCATCATATCAAGGAGATGTAGATTACCCGTGTGATCAGGTAGGTTTTTACCTCAATGGAAAGGCTTATGGTCCAGGAAATACTTTTCTTGGTGTCGCAAGTATCTCAGTTGGTTCTTTTCAGCCCTTGCAAGAGTTACTAGTTGATACAGTAAGTACTGGCTCGGCAACTCTCGCCTATGTCATGACAAAAATGGATGGAATTTTACTAATGACATCAGATGGTAGTGATGTGTATAAATGCAGCGACACCAGTGCATCTGATGGATGTGGAACAGTAGAAACTATTACTGCTATGGAGTCATCCACCTTACTGCTGTCTTCAACCGCGAAATTTATTATGGAAAATTACTTCAAGTCTGATGATACACACTTACAAACTGTAGAGGCAGTACAGTATGTTGTAACGACTAGACAACTTACTAAAAATAACTTGCAATGGTTGATTGTTGTTGTTCAAAATTATGATGCTGCATATACTGATTGTAATGTACAGTTAGAAAATACTGACTTATCATCTGCGAATGTTGACCTCAACATTCTCATGACGAAGGCAGTACAAGCTGGTGAATACATCAAAGGTGCTCTTAATAACAATGAATATGGAGTAATATCTAATGAAAATGGCAGCGCTTTACACGTACAAGCATTTGAAAATATAAACAATTACACTGTCATGACGCAACAGCAGTACATTCTTACTGTGCTTCAAGCGTACCCTCAGTTAGCTTTAGCCTATATAGGATTTCCGGACAAATCGTTTATTGGCTACATACAGTCGACAAGCGAAGGAGTTACTGGCACGATTGATACATTTATGTACAATATGAATACTAGTTCCAATGATATTCCCAATAGCGTTAGTTACAGAAATGATTACAGAACTAATCCTGGTTCAGGTTTTGCTCTATTAACAGCTGTCCAAAGCGCAAATGCTTACGATCCAACCGCACGACCATGGTATGTAAAAGCTAGCGATGAGAAAAAAGCTGTCTTTTCTTCTCTTTATCCCTTTGCTTCTGAACATTTAGGGATTGGTATCACTTATGCCGTCCCTGTCTATGATAATAACGGGAACCTTGCTTGTGTCATTGGGATTGATCTAATATTGGGCAATTTCAACCAGTATTTGGCTGCGTATGCTGCGCCAGGCAAAGTCTTATATTTGATGGAGACGCAGGATGAAGATGCATATGATATGATTGCAGCATCAAATGGTGCTCAATTGAGTTTGAATGGTACTCAAACAAAAGCATATAACGCTGATCAAGTCCTTGATGCATACATTGCTTCATCAGCATCGTACCTTCAGAGAAATTCTATTACTACTGATGGCGCTTTCGTTACCTCTAATATGACTATAAGTGTTCAAAATTATAACAATTATGGATTAAAATGGCGATTGGTTGAAGTTATTTATACAGGTTTTATCAATAGTGGTGAAGATGGGACTAATGAAGTAAACAATACCACTGTAGTAAATAATTATAATTATGATACGAACGACTATTATAACTATAACGAAAATGATGATGAAAATGATACAAACATTCTAGGCGTCGCTAGTACAAATTTAGCATTTACTTTATTTACATTTGTACCCATGGTATATATGGCCTATATGATGAAGCAATTGTCGGATACACAGAGAATAATGGCATCCAGAGGAGACCATTCTGTGTCAATGAACCCAATGCAAAAATAGTCGTTAAATATATAATAAAAATACGAATCATGATCTATTGATGATATTCAAATAAATGGAGTTATCAAACAAATTCTTGATATCTATCTAACAAGATATGGGACGGAGGAATGAAGCATTTCTATTTCTATCTTAGATCTTTGACCTGTGTAGGCATGTAGATTATCTGCTCTCTGCTTCGTCCTACTTCTACTTCTACTTCTAGCTTGCCTCTGGCTTCGTTCTATTTCTAATTAGCTAGTCTAATGGAATAATGGAAATAGAGGAATTAGAACTTAGAATTAGAAGGTCGTCTACTGGTACTGGCTGACTGCTGACTGGCTGCGTATGAGTATGAGTATTATTACATTTTAGTTAGAATTGGTCTTGTAGCTAGGTAGCTCATTTATAATAACAATTAATGAGCTACTTCTAGCTACTTAAGCATAATTATCATTATTAGTTATTATTACTTTACTATTCTATTAGCTATTACGTTCAATGTTGCCAACTGGCTGTAGATTTTTTTCTAAAAACTTCAAATCAAACTAAAAAACTGTCGAACAATACAATAGAGACAATAGGCACTTTGCAGTCACAGGTTTTTCATTTGATTTTTCAAATTCATAGCGCAGGTCAGAACACAAAAAATTCAACCACTAAAATTTTTTGTAGCACTACCATCTACCATGAAGTACATAGTTTCTAGCTAGCAGTCCTTGTTAGGATGTTAGGATTTTTACGCACTACTGTACATTAGTATGTAGAGATGATTGCCTACGCCAGCAAATTGGTTGTACCCGATCACAGTAAATTTTAAGTTTACTGTGATCGGGTACACCTAATTTGCTGGCGTAGGCAACAATCATCTTCTACAGGTTGCAACTATGCACCTGCGACATCAGAAGTAAACATGCATGACTGAATAAGTACGGCGTGTGTACGACCAACGATAGAACACATCGCTCCTGAATTTCTCGACAAACTAACAAAGTGCCATTCAAAAACTCTAAAAAATTTTTATGATACTTACACCAATTGAGAGTTGACGTAATCCCAGTTAACAAGCTTATCTAGGAAAGTATCAACATAGGTAGCTCTCATATTTTGATAGTTCAAGTAGTAGGCATGCTCCCATACATCCATTGTAAGAACAGGCTTATCGCCAGCATTGGTTAGAGGTGTATCAGCTCCAATAGTCTTTGCTACTTTCAATTTACCATCTGACCCTTGTACTAACCAGGCCCATCCAGATCCAAAGGCGGTATTTCCTGCCGTAGCAAATTCCTCCTTAAACTTATCATATCCACCGAAATCTCTATCAATAAGCTCAGCAACTTTACCAGTAGGCTTACCACCTCCATTAGGTTTCATACAATCCCAGTAGAAGGCATGGTTAAAGGATTGGGCGGCATTATTGAAAAGACCTTGATTACCAGATTCTTTTGCCTTTCTTAAAATGGTAATAACATCTTCCTTTTCCATGTCAGTACCCGCTATCATGGTATTGGCAACGGTGACATATTTAGCATGATGCTTGTCGTGATGAATTTTCAAAGTTTGTTCACCAATATGTGGCTCCAATGCAGTATAGTCATATGGAAGTGGTGGTAACTCAATGGCCATATTCACCTGCGAAGAAGTTCTTGTGGCACGAGAAGAGAACTTGAATGCTGATGACACAGCGGCGAAAACTACAAGAAGCAAAAATGCACGCATCATTTCAGAAATATTGAACGAGAGAAACACACAATGGATTCAACTTCGAAGTAATGCCTATCAATTATTCTACCATCGCCAGGTGCAACTCACGCGTTGAGTCAGTCAGAAGTAAGATCAGATTCTCGCTTTTGCTCCTCTGATAATCAAAAATAATCTTCATTGAAAAATTGGAAAAAAATAGCGAATGGAAATCCAAAAAAAACACAAAACATAATTACTTGAATGAATCGATAATAATGGTAATAATTTAATTAATGATCAGACAACGAAAGAAACAAATGAATCAAAATCTAACTGAAGATCAAATGGTAATAATAATATCGAAACAGCTAGCTACTTGATGTATTGTTTGATTTGACTATCATTTTCATTAGCTATGACCATTATCATTGTCGTCATTACCATCATCATCATCATCATCATCATCATTATTGTTGCCATAGTCATAATCGTGGTCATTCTGTGGTCATTATCATTATGATCATCTTCATCATCATCGATATCATTATCGTTATTTCATTGTTATCAAATTAAAATTATATGAATATTATGACCCCGAATGCACGGCAGCTAACAGATTTCATGCTTCAATTATTACTTCATCTTACTATGATTTCTCACTACATGTTTACATCATCACTTACGAAGGATGCATAAGGTACTTCACCTCGAAATTTTCTATACACTCACAACACTTCTTACTGTACGATATTCATTCGAGCACCTATTACAGCTACCCCTAAATTGCTTTCGTTACCTGGATCTTCCCTGGGTGTTCCACTGGAAGGTATTTCAATCGGAGGAACATATGATTTGTCGAAAGAGGCCCTCATTGCATTCTTCTCTTCATCCGTCAAACATCGTGACTCTTCGTTCAGTTTGCTAAGATGTTCTTCTAGTTGTTCATGATGCTCATTGATCATATCGACTTCCCTGACAACTTCATTGACAACATTACTAAGTGAATTCGATTCGTTTTGTTTCCTAATTTCTTCTAATTTACGTTCAAATTCATCGACACTCAAGACCGTAGACGAATTTGTATCTTGAATGCTCACGGGATCAGGTCCAGGTGCATCTTCAACACCCATATCTAACAGAGCCGAGATCACACTGTTCATATCTTCATTAGCTATATCACTTATAGCCAACTCATCCCCATGTAATTCATTTTTGCTTTCATCTGCTGTATTAACTTCTTTCTTTGCTGGGGTTGCTGGTGTGAGGGGTCTCAGGATACCTAGCCTTTCTCCTAATGGCTCGAATAAGTCTATGTGAGATTCCAATGCTTCCAAAGAAAGCCTTTGATTGGTTTCTGAATAATGGATTGTGGTTCAAGAAACAGATGAATTAAGCACATACGAAGGAAGCAAACGAATATGTTTGCAGAATGAAGTAATCTCAAGCAAACAAACAAGAGCCAGCGTCTTACCCACGTCCAACCACTGGAAATCATCTTCAAGGCGAGTATTTCTTCTGACTTTTGTCCTCTTTCCCTCCTTCATTTGACTAATCAGTGATATCGATTGGGCGATGGAGCTTTGTTCATCGTCTCCAACAGAACTTTCTAAATCAACCTCGTATCCACGACTTGACAATGTACGCCGAATATCTGGTAAATAGTTACTATTTTCCCCTTGCTGCTTCTCAGCTGTTGTTATGATATTAAAGCGATCGGTCAAATAATTAGACAAGGTCGATGGGTTGGGGCTCATTGATAGACGTGCCATTTCAACCTGAAGTATTATATTAGATATATAATAAATTTTGAGTGGCTATAATTGGCAAACATGAGAGGAAATGTTTACGCAAAAATGAAAAATTACCATATGTTTCGGATTTCTACATCTTGCTTTGACCATTCGGCGTAATTGTTGCTCATACGCCCCCGTTGATCGCAATGAGACGCGCTCGAGCTCTTTCTGTTTTGTCTTGAGGCGCTCAGAGTCGTACACAAAACCTTCCCCCTCTTTCATCTTCACCTGATCTATGATTCTGAACAACTTTCTCCTTCTACTTCTTGTGGTAAGTTTCCAGCCCATCATTCGTCCATGTATTTGATATGGTTGAGTATCCATGCCCATACTAGATTGACTTTTGCTGTACTTGTTAAGTAGCACAAGATGATCAGGTTGTTTCATGGTAACAGGATCACTTTTCCCAATTGTATGAGATATCTTCTTGGTAGCAGTCCTACTTTTAGATGCGAGTTTCCTAGCCAATGATCCGACAGTTGATAATGATATATCATCAGGTATAATCATCTCTCCATCATCGTCCTTCTCTTTATTTACCACACTCAAATTTTGTACACTGCCCTGACTGCTCCCAGCAGTAGCATCATCCTGCGATAAAATGGGGTGTTAAAAAGGAATCAGTCCACCCAAAAACAGAATGAACACAATATTATCACTCCACATCATCAATAAACATACCATTTCGATAAATATGATCCCCATGTTGTTGTTTGCTTCCTCTACAGGAGGTTGAAAGTAGCTGCTGCTCCAATTAATGTTCTGAAATCTGTCATCTAAGCTTGGCAAAGTACTTTCAGCCGGATCAATTGTAAACTTTCCGCCTTTTATTCTTCCCTTTTTGAAGTTTTTTATAGCGTTCGGACTATCTTGCATATACACTTGTGGCAGGTCCACTTCTCCCCCTGTGAAATACGAATGCAGACGAAAGGCATTGATAAGTATGGAGAGATGTCAGAGAGAGGGAGAAAAGACCCAAAGAGAAATATGTTACGCACTGACATACCTATTTGACGTCTCCTCTCTCTCTTTTCAATATGCTTGTATCTTTCTTTCTGCTTACATGCACCTATCTTTGCATGAAATGACGTACCCATACGACTCCTCTTCTTTACTTGTGCAGGACTGCCAAGTCGTCGATCCGATCCATGAAAGTAGCCAGTCATTGCTTTCTGGACCAAACTCTTATCGATCTCTAAATCATTCGCTGTATTTTCATATACACAAGATTGCACATATTAATGCACAGAACCATCCTTCGTCATGTCTGGCCATGTAGAAGATTTATAGCCATACAAATACATACATACGTTCATACATACCATTGTCAGATACAGCAGTGGATGTAGTAACAACTGATGGTGACTGTACAGTCTGTAGCGCTATATTAGACGCCACACTGTTATCATCATCAGCCACAGACTCCGTTGAGCCACATTTCATGCCAATAATGCCTTGCTCCTTCTCTGGACTGTCCGAGAAATCTCCTTGGATCAAAGCATTCGATGATGAAGGTGGAGATATTGTTAAACCTTCCTCTACCATTTGTCATATACCTGCAAAAATGTTTCTTAAATGTAATGTAACCTCTCGTTGAAGGACTATCGCATCATCCCATTGTCCCTCTCAACACGAAACGATGCCATACATACAGCAGTTGCTTACTGTCGAAGCTTTGCTTATAAAATGATCTTTCCTTTCTTCACACTCAAATGATCCTCTAATAGAATTATGTAATAAAACTGCGAATCATAAGTCTCAAATAATAACGATTCCTTCTATGAGAGGATCATTTTTCATAGTACATCTAATAAAACTACGAATTACAAAAATCATAATTCTTAGTTTTATAAGATACTTTTGTTGGAAGGTCATTTGAGTGTGATAAAAAGAAAAAAGATAGTCCTCTGAGATGATCCTTGACACTTCCTGATTACTGTTATTTACTTTTCCACATTTACTACTTCTTCTACACTAGCAGCGGCGGATACGGTAGCTGGCTGCTGAAAGTATTGGAAGGCAACAGAAAACTGTTCATAGTTACAAGGAGGATATACTCTGCTAGGATTTCTGTCGTAAAGACTGTTCAATTGTAGTCTTTTTTTTTGTGTCGTTGCTTGTTCCGTACTCATTGTGGCTGGAAAATCCTTTCACAAAGTACTCAGATACCATCGGACTACGGCAGTGACATCCAGCAAAGTATAACAAGTCCCTGTAAATAGGATTAGACAGTGTGGTAAAGAGTACTTAGCCGATCAATTGGAAGAGTGCAGGGAGTAAAACCTGTAGGTGCATCGAACTGTGCAGTGAAATAAAGTTTACGTCAGTAACTGGAGGCTTCGTGAGTAACATCGACAATATCAATATATCATCATGCATTCGACAAAAAGCATGCATAGCTCCGTCAAAGTTCAGACAATGGATGCATCCCATAGGACGGCAATCCTGACAGAAGATGGTATTCTCATCCTGTAACTTTATATGACATCCATATGTAAACGTACATAAATTTATGTATGTAAGTTCTCATCTTCAAATCTTCTCGTTCGTCTTGATAGGTGAAACCCACTATACATCACAATATGGTCTCAGTGAAAGGTCTTTTCCTTTGCTAATTACGAGAATCGAAGCTAGAGATCTGAAAAATGTGGAAATTATAGGTATTTGAGTGCCGTTGATCACATATCATCTTCTGTTTATCATATGTGTATGTTTCGCACATAGGCAAAAACGATCCCTTTGTTGTGATAAAAATGGATTATTTCGAATTCACATCGCATCATCTGGAAAGTGCTGGTTCTAGATGTGAGTGGGATTATAGTGCAAAGCCTTTATCAATTGATGTATCAGACGCCATGTTGAAGTGAGGAGACTTGACTGTATTTTTGTCTAATAAAACTACGAATTATAAAACGAATACATGTATAATCTATTCAACGCAACATCCATTATCTTTTCTCTCTCAAACCATTCACAGTAATGTAGCCATGGATATTAAAGTGTTTGATCACAATCATATGACAAAACATACTTTGATCGGCGAGTCAATGCAGTCATTGAAAAACTTGCTTTCAGGTAGAATGCATTATGTTTTTTTTAATGAATTATTACATGTGCACCTTTATTTAAACATGAATGAATGAATGATTGTAGACGCTCACGGCAAGGAAATACCTATTGATTTCAGTATCATTAATCGTAAGGGGAATGTTACTGGTTATGTTACTATGTACTTGAACTACATGAAGAAAACTAAAAGCCAGTGCGATCCACTGTGTGGTAATGTAGTTTTATCGTCATTCTTGTCATAAAAATTATCAACATTCAATTGTTTAATTTCTTTGTTCTGTTGCTATTGATTTTATAGGTATCAATGTCGCAGTTGCATGTAAAACTTCCTTGGACTTCGTGGCAGATTTCCTTATCAACCTAATGGAGTTTACATTCAACTTGGAGACTCCAAGTGTTCAAGATATTACAAGCAGTACCTTTGCCTTCAAACACGCCAAGTAAGTAAAATTCAATTATCATTTTATGCATACAATTTTATTGAGTTTATTTTCTGATGTTATGATAAACATTCGTTGCTACTAGGATCGCTGTTCATCGCATCGAGGTGAAAAATGCATCCGCTGTCGATGGACTTTCAAAGAATGACCTGTATTGCACACTTGTCTGTGCGGAAATCGATATAAGGTAGGTATACAATTGTGCAATATATATATATATGAGATGAAACGATCTCTTAACTTCTGACATATACACTTTTCTAAAAGAACGGATACGAAAGAAAATATTGGTGCCTCTGCTTTTTGGAACTTCCAAGAGAACAATTCATGTCAAGTTTCGTCCAATGATGTAGACACCACTAAATGTCGTGTGGAGGTATGGGATGAGAATACAATGAGAGCGAACACCTTGATTGGGGCAGGAGAAATCAGTATCAAATCGTTATTTAGTAGTATTGGCACTTCGCAACAGATTAGTTTCACTGCATTTAGTCCCAATGGCAAGCATTCTGCCGATGTCATCCTAACACTGGAAGTACTGAACCATTAATTACGAATTATATGTTAGACCGATATCATCTGCCCATTGTCGACAGAAAGATATATCTTTTGTCTGGTGAGAGTAGGATGGTCGTGTCGATTAATCGTTCCATTTTGTGTCAACAACTGAGAGGCCACCAGGGCGTATCACTTTTTCCCAGCTATTTCTACTTCTAGGTACGTGCATATGGACAGTATTAGTGTAGTTAGCTAGATTAATTTATGAATTTTATTAACTAATACTTCATAACTCTCGAAGTATACTAAGCTAGTTACTACCACTACTTAAATTAGGCATTTTCTCGTAAATTTTTTTGGAAAATTCCATAAGTGCTGCCACGCTCGCCAAAACTAACTTTCAACAACACTTCACGCCAGGTAAATCAATTACGATTTTCTGGAACGAACTGCGCTCGCTGCGTGGGGACTAGAGACCTCCAGATTGGCTCACTCACTACCTCTACCACCGAATGAGTTGCCTCAAACGCAGTCACTTTGATTTCCCTTCGCTTCGTTCATGAGAAAGCCCCTGTAGAGCAGGGTCAGGGAAAATCGCAGTTTTGCAACTTCTCTTTCGGCCAGAAAACTGCGCAGTCGAGTACCCACTCGATAGGTCCACTTGAGGCAACTAGGGAATAAATTGATCAAAAGATGGTATGATTGCGATTTCTTTGATTGTTTAATTTTTATTATCGAATGTTTTCCAGAAAAATTGCTTATTGCTTATTGTTCATCCTTTCATGCATAGGGTAGCAGGAGTAGGGATAGCGATGAGAGCTGAAACAAGAGCTTCTACAGCGAAAGAAAGGAAGAAAGGGTGAAAACATCAGATGATAGAGATAATTGATGAGTTTTCAGCTAGGTGGGGGGCGCATGGAGGAGGTTGAAGGAAAAAACCATGCACCCCTACCTCGCCGAAAGCTCATCGATTACCTCTATCATCTGATGTTTTCACCCTTTCTTCTTTTCTTTTGCTGTAGACGCTCTTATTTCAGCTCTTTAGACCCCCTATTGTGGGTATATATTGTTGGGATTTTCGGGATGGGTAAATGTTGGGAATTTCGGGAACGATAAATGTTGTATTGTATTCGTAGATATGAATGTTTCTACTAAGTAAAAGGTTACGTTGGCATCCACCAAGCCACCCACATGAGCTCTATGACTGCGCCAATGGGCATATGTTCATCCTCTATACATATTTGACTCATGCGGCGAGACTTACTGAAGAGTCTATCCCCCTTGTAGAAATGCAGCCGTTAATGTTTCTCAAAATTTCCAGTCAATTAGTGATCTACTAACTAACTGGAAATTTTGAGAAACGTTAACGGCTGCGTTTCTACAAGGGGGATAGACTCTTCAGTAAGTCTCGCCGCATGAGTCAAATATGTATAGAGGATGAACATATGCCCATTGGCACAGTCATAGAGCTCATGTGGGTGGCTTGGTGGATGCCAACGTAACCTTTTACTTAGTAGAAACATTCATATCCATGAATGTACAGCGACCAGTTGCAATAGGCGCAGATAAGGTTAATACATGGGTAATTTTTCGTGAATTATCGATTTTATATATCATGTAAGTATTAATCGTACATATTCTTTCAAATTCAGGCATCTAATGATGAGCTAGCCGTTGATATAGTCTATTGCAATGATTTTCAATTAGTAGAGTAAGGTGCCTGGAATTCGACCATTTTTGGGCACTGTATTCGCCATATCTTTTTATAGATGGGTTCATTTTCGAAGACTAAGTCATGTATGGATAGCTTAGACATGCATCTATTGAAATACGAACTTAAAATTAGTTGTTGAGGTATCTATGATGTGCTATTAGCGGAAAAGTAGCCGTTTTTTCAAATTTTTGAAATTCCAAAAACGTGAAAATGTAACGGTCACTTAGTAAAAATTTTCGAATTTTCAAAAATCGTTATAATGAATGTAGATCAGAATTGCATGCTTAGTCTAACTGTAAAGGTTTTATTTAGCTACTCTCATTTTCAAAATTTACGAGAAAATGCCTACTAAGGTACTAATACTAAGGTACACAAGGCTCCTCCTAAACTATGTCTATGTCCGATAACAGAATATAAAAGAATATAGCTAAGTAAAAGTCACAATTTTAATCATAGTGGTACTTTTTTTAATACTTTTAGCTACTAAGAAGAAGAAAAAACACAGGCGGTTGTGGTGTGGATTGCCAAATTGACCTTGAGCTTTGTGGGCCTCTGCTCTGCCGAAACATGTAACATGTTTGTACGATGAGGAGGAGGCTTGGCAGGCTCCAAAAAGCTTTTTCTTCTATTTCTTTTGTTTTCAGAAATGGAAGAAAAAGCTTCTTGAAACCAGCCAAGCCTCCTCCTCATCGCACAAACAGAATGATCCCACAACGCCACAACAATCAGGGTGTCTCTCAAAGAGACTTTTATTGGAAGAAAGTTCACATGATTGATAAATTCATATTCTTCTAGATCATAATATATGCATATAAGTAACATGTAATAGTATAACACAAAAATGCTGTGATTCTCTTGACTCAACGGAACTTATAATATATGCCAGTAATACAGACAGAGAAGTAGTAGTCAGCATGTCATGAGTGAATCTCAAAAATTTCAAAAAATTGGTGTAAATAAATCCTCTACAGTAAGCAGCTATGAATAGGGTATACAGCTTCTTTTTCTGTCTGAGAATTTAAACACGTCAATAAACAGTATCCATACTTATTGAGCTCTCTTAGGAGCAGCGACAGGCTTCTTAGTAGCAGTAGAAGTTGGAGGGACAGGAGGCTTTGCAGTGGAAGCAACTGTTTTCTTATTGTTAACTGGGACAACAGCTGGTTTCTCGGTAAGAATCATGGAGTCACATCCGAAGCAAGGGGCATCACAGCACTCAAGATAGCATCTACAAGTGTTGGAGCATGTTGGGCAACATGGGCACATACATTCATAGGTAGGAGGGCATGGAATATTGCATTCGCAATCACATGCACACTTAGGGCAGCCACATTCACAGCATCCACAGCATGTAGTGACTTCGTCGATAACAGCAGGTTCCTCTTTAATCGTCTTGACGGCTGCAGGCTTTGGCTCTTCGACCTTCTTTGCGGGGGTAGATTGTGCGCATCCCATTTTGATAGAGAAAATTAAATAACGTAAAGTTAAAGTACTTAGTTACCGGTAGATTGTGACTTGGTAGAGTGTTAATTGTGACTGCGCTGAGTAAGTTGATCAAACCAGAATGAGATCTTTTCGTCGGATCCACTCATTGCTAATAACTGCTCTACTGCCAACTCATCATCCAAAAAAACAAATGAAAATTTCACGGACAAATTCCAAAAAAATCAACAACACGTTTTCCAAAAAAAAAAAAAAAAATTGGAATTCCATTTTTATTTTTTTTGGAAAGTCTCATACGACTTACTTTCCAAAAAAAATCTTTTTACCGTTCTGTATATAAATGATACTTATAGGCTCTACTGTCTACCTACTTTTAGTATGCATGTGATGTAATGTATGTCGTCATACGTATGTATGTATATCATCGACGAGGACGACTCTTTCGCATTTATTCCCTCGCCTCCCTGACAACCCAACCCTCCTCACACAAGAGATTCAATCAAATATCATCTGTAATAGTAAAAAACAACATAAATAGATAATCTCATTAGAAAGAATAAGAAGAACAAGCTGTTAATAGGAATACACGCTTGTTCATCCTATCTATTTGTGTCCCTCCCAGTTCTACCTAAGTATATTTCTTGAATTATTTTTCATATTCAAAGATTGACCTTTTAAGGTAAGTGACTTCAGCTATATCCTATCTTCTTCTACTTCTTATTGATGCATATTCTTTTTCTTTACAATATTTCATAATTTGTATTGTATTGTTTTATATTTGTTATCAGTTGTTTGTTGGAAACACTGAAGCATAGATCTGTATATGGTAGATATTCACGCATCGACGAAGTGAATGTGAAAGAAAGAAAAAATTTGGAATATATCTACATATCGATATAAGTAGACAACTTTAGATTAAAGATAGAAATTACACATATATATATGTATATATATATCATATCAGCTTGAACTTGAATTGAATACTTCTTCAAATGAGTAGAGGAGTTCATAGTTCTACTACAACGTCAAGTGTTATCGAGCAACCATCATCTTCATCTACTAATGCAGTAGACACAACAGAGGAAGAACCATTGAATAATCCAATAATTATTTCATCAGAAGACAGAGTTATAGCAAGTTGGTTTGATAGGACTACTATACATGCGAAGGAAATGGAGCATTTCCCTGAATACTTCACACATCATAATAATGATAATGATAATAATAATAATAATAATAATAAAACACCAAAAATATATAAAAAGATTCGTAATGACATTATAGATTATTATGAAAAAGATACCAAAAATTATGTGACTGTTACTACATTGCGTCAGCATGTGATTGGAGACGTATGTATATTAATGAAGTTATATGAATTTTTAAATGCTTATTTTATTATTAATTATGATGTGATTCAATCGCCATATGTAAGGACAAGTACTATTAATGAATTTGTACCATTTAATATGTATGAAAACCCTCAAGAGGCTGAAAAGGTCATCATGTCTCTACGTGCTAAAAAAGATGAAGAGAACACTAGCATAGAGCATATATATGATATATATCACGAAAATAGTAATAAACCTAAAATTGCTATTGAAGAGATACAAAAATTAGCCAAAGGAAAAATTGAAGAACTTCAAGATGTACTACAAAATCAAATGGAGGAGTTTTTAGAATTTAAATATAAAATTTTGCAACAAAGACTACGATTACTAGACCATGTTGATAAGGGTCTTTGTTCAGAGTATGAAGAAATAGAGGCATGTAAGCGTGATAACCAGATCAAGAGAGCATACATTTCTTATATTAATAGTCATCAGTAGTGTGCTATGCTGTCTGTACTTTGTTGAAAGTAGAAGTACCAACAAGCACTTTCACACTCCGAAGTATGTACTTTCATCTTGGCTGCACTTGACGTATTTTGTACTTCTAGCCTGTAGCTGATGATCATTATCATTGTTATAGCTAGTTATGGCTGTGCTAAAGTCTAAAGTAGATGTCTTGTATTCGTAGCTTGTAGCTAGCTCATAATTATTAAATATTGTTATATGATAGTTATAGTTATAGTAGGCCCCACGCACTTCTAATTACGGTATCCAAAAAAATTGGATTTTCTCTATTTTTCTCTCCCCGCAGCACCAACCATGCGATCATCGAAGATCTGTGAGCAAGGTGCGAAATAACATGCCGTTATAGGTTATAGTTATAGTTATAGTTATAGTTATAGTTATGTATTGTTCATGTATTGCTGCAACCTGCAACCTGAAGATCAAATTGTTAGGCGCCTGGCCGCCCAGCGCTGATCTTTGGACAACACGTCAAATGATGAAGTTGTAGTTGTAGGTTGTAGGACGCTTAATTAGCTAGCTCAATATACTATTATCAAGAAGTTCTATGTAAGAACTAGTCTACTTTAAGAACTAAAAGAATAAGAAGAAAAAGCGGTCGCGCCGTGCGTCACGACGAGTATGGCCAACATGTATTTCAATCGTCAGCTAGTCCTAGCGTCCTAGCTACCTCCTCGCTAGGTAGGTAGTCTACCTCAACCTCAAACATAGGCAGACATAGACTAGCTACACATCCATACACATACACATATACATACATGGTACTTCTACTTCTACTTCTATCTTCTATGATGTTCGATGTTCTATGTATTATGTATCTTCCATTTCTATTTCTATTTCTATATATATATAGAAACTTAGACTTAGATTCATTTGTTTGATTCGTTGTTTTACGTTCAAGTACCTAGCTATACTATAATAATCTACATACTTCATACATAGAAGTACGTAATACATACTTACAGACACACAAGACACAGGCACATATACATATAGAAGTACAGACATACATACATACATACATACATACATACGTACATACATACAGATACACAAGACACAGGCACATATACTTTTAAGATTCACAGTGATAATCTACCGTCGCTCTGGGCATCCCTGTAACCAGGGATGCTCCAAGGCTTCCATGGGGGTAAATCTACCTTCAGCTAATAAGCAATCTCGTATGAAATCTTTGGCCATTTCACTTTTATCGTCCCATTCAGGCGAATGAAATTCATAGGAGACAGACTTATTTGCTTTAATCAACTCTTTATCATCTTCTCCATAAAACGGTTCATATCCACATAGCAATGTATATATCACAACACCAATACTAAAGATGTCTACATTCGGATTATATCCTTCTCTTAATCCTGCTTTTAAGATATCAGGAGCAACGTATCCAGGGGTACCACAACGGCCATACATTAAACCATCACTACCTCGAAACCCAGACATACCGAAATCTGCAAGCTTGATATTCATGTATCCATCATGATTGGTCTCCTCATGACCATGTGCTAGTGGAAATGTAATGTTTTGAAGTTTGATATCACGATGACTTACTCCAGACTGATAACACAGGGCCGCAGCATCTACTAGCTGTGAAGCTATATTTTGAACTAACTTTTCATTGAAATTTCCAAATTTACTTAGTTTGTCGAATAGATCACATTCATCCATTAGCTCTAATTCTAATACGATTTCATCGGCGGTTTCTATGACGTTATAGATTCGTACAATAGGTATTTTTGATAGATTATGATGATGACGATGTGATAATGTACTTCTGTATGGATCTTCTACACATTTTAACCATGAGGCCGCTTGAGCTAAGACTTCCCTTATAATACTATCGCTACGTTCTTTACCATCTTCAACACGTTGCCAAAATTTACTTTTACTAATAATTTTTAATGCACAATATCTTGCCAGTTTTGGATGATGATGATGATGATGATGATTATCATCATTCATTCCCTTCATTGGTGGTGATGATGGAGACGATAGCATAGATTGATTTATTCTTTTGTTCTTCAAATCTGATAACGTTGTACAACTCATATGTGAAGAAGTATTTTGGTAGAAATTGGTGTTCGTATTCCCTCCTCCACCTATGCCGATAGATTTGACTATAGTTGAAGTAGTTGGTGAATGAGATGATATCATGGTAGATTGTATATGATGTGTCAAATTCGACCCACTTCCGGATGAACAAGACGAAGATAAAGGTATATGTATAGACAGCGAAGTTGGAGTTGAAGATAGTGATGTCGTTTGAGGTGTATCTCTATAAGCAAGAAAATCAGATGATTCAGTATGTTTCAGTGATCCATTTGATGAGTGTGTGGAGGATTGATCTATTGATATATTACTACCCATATTCTGCTGTTGTCGTGGTGAAACTCCTACCGCCTGCTGCTGCTGCTGCTGCTGTTGCTGTTGTTGCTGTTCAGTTTGAATTGTTGTTACTTTTGTATGTAATTCGATCAACTCTTCTAAGAATGAATTATAATGAGTCTTTCTTTTTGCTAGTAAGACTTCATTACATCTTCCTTTACCTAAGACTTTTTCCTTATCTCTTTCTATATGATATATGTTATCTAAGCTTAATTTCGATGCAAATGTCAAATCTTGTAAAATAATAGGTAAATCCTCATCATGTAAAGTACGTATGTATATATATCCTCGTGTATTCATCGTTGTCTGATTTTCATTATTTTTGTCATCACTGAATATATTGAACTCGATTTTGACAGCTTTGCCTTTCTGGGAACTACCCGTATCTTTAATCGAAATTTTTGCATTACATAGTGGTATATATCCGATAATAGATGGACTATTTTCTACTGACATTAATGATTCGAAAAGATAATTGTCAGCTGCAAAAAGAAGACGTTGTTGAAATGCATCCTGATCAATATTACGGGTTACAAGGATTTTGCCTAAGCAAGTCCATGGATGATAAGTTGAAATATCATTGTTGTATGATGAAGATAATGATAATGATGATAATGATGATGTTGGCATATGTATTTCATCCTTGTCATTGTCTATTGGACTACTACCAGCAGTCCCTTCGCTACTTACCATACCGTCTGAGCTAGTTGTATTTAAACTCCCAAAGCTACTACCAACCAGTATATCATCCATGATCCCCCCATCATTTGTTTCTCCTCCTGTTGAAAGAGGAAAGAAGGGAGGAGTTCTCAAAACATGGTCATTATTACTGTTGTCTATAGAGGAGGTTGGAATAGGTAGTGCCTTAGGCTTTGTACTAGTAGGAGATCTTGGGATTCTCAAGGAACGTGGGCTTTTCCGAGGTGACGATGATGATAAATGTTTCTTAGAATGGCTTCTTAACCTACGTGGTGAGCCATATGGCGACGATATTGAGAAGATTGAGTTATAGGATATAGATCCTTCGAATATATTATAATTATAAAGGCCCACACGATTCATAGCAGTCACTAATACACGTGATATGAGCTCAGGTTTTGTATGCTTGATAATATGAGGTAACATCCATGAATGTCTTGTAAGAGTTGCTAGAGCTTCACCAGCTTCATCAACAAATTGTGTATGTGGTAATTTCAAAAAACATCTTTTATTGTTCATCACACCACTAGAAGAGGGTGAAGAGAATGATGACGATGATGATATTTCATCTACTTCGGACCATGGAGGTAGCGTTTTCATATCCATGCCTACTAATGAAGACATGACGCCAAAATCATTTACGCTAGATGCTTCACCTAAAAATGCAGAGGTGTTATCATTATATCCCCCTAATTTATCGTTGTTATGGAAGTCTGTGAATGTAGCCCTTAACAATGCATCCACAGAAGGAGCAACTTGTGTCTCCTTACACAATGATGACGATGATGATGATGATGATGATGATGACGACCTAGCGCTTGAACTAGCCCCAGCAAACAAGCTTTTAGCTACAATCATGTCCTTATTACGTTTTGGTTGTTGCCCCTCAAGATCATTTTGACGTGATAATGATGATGATGATGATGATGATGAATGAGTAGTAGTAGTAGTAGTAGTAGATAGTTGATGAGTGTATTCATTCTTCACGACAGCTTTCATAAGCTCAAAAGTAGATAATGGGATTTCTCTTTTCCAATCAAGATTAGCAAATAGATTACAATCATGAACAGAATATTCCAGTCTATTATCTATCCTTTTATTATCATCTACTTGAGATGATAATAATGATAATGATGTAAGGGAAAGAGGGGGCTGATGAGGCTGAGAATAATAATGATGATGAGCACTATTTTTCCTATCATAACTCATTCCAAACTCTTCTTTGTATACATCGTTTGTAATAGTAATAGTACTTCGTTTGCCTTTACAACTCACACTCCGACGATTTTTATCAATATCACTGTTACAATCAAAATGATGATGATGATGATGATGATGATGATGATTGTTATTATTATCATTATTACCCATCACATTTTC
>JACLAD010003325.1_pt1 | contig 18715 bp, 22 predicted proteins | sample 8027901 | NCBI WGS metagenome assembly JACLAD01 (sample SAMN15725071, study PRJNA655200) | protist metagenome | isolation source: fluorescence activated cell sorting (FACS) single amplified genomes of... | place: Spain: Blaines Bay Microbial Observatory, Mediterranean Sea | collected 2016-07-05 | reverse complement strand
GATGCCAATATATCCAGCGGCGCTGCTACCTATGCCTATCGCGCCAACCTCGATCTTTGGGTGAGAAAAAAAGCGAGGCCGAAAGCATGGATGTGGGCGCTGACATGAGCCAGCCTGAGCGGTAATCCGAGCATCGCGGTGGCCGAGATTGATGATGCCGTACAGCCACGCCAATAAAACCCAGCTGGATAAAATTGATGAGGTGGAGGGCCATCTGACCTGTGCAGTATCGGCGGTTAGCACCGATTAGGTATCAATAGGCTGGTGAGCGCGTTTCGAGCGTATAAGCTGGTTGCCGCCTTGCCTGATCCGCCGGAACTCAACGCGTTGTATTTGCTGCGCACGGATGCTGGGTTTGATCTTTATGTGAGCGATCAAATCAGCAGCGTGGCGCATAAGCTTAACGCGGCCGCTGGCGGCGTTGATGGTACCGGCGGCGGCTTTATACCGGCCCGCCAAAGCGCGGCGGTGCTTTGAGCGAATCGGGAAGGGTTGAGCTACGCATGAGTATTCGCACACATCTTGCACAAACGCTGGGCGCAACGCATCTGCTGATGCTGAATAATGCCACCACGCTGGGTGATGGCTTGCCAATCATTTTTGATACTTTGGGCGGTAGCTTTGAGGGTGCAAAGATTTGCGAAGGCATCAGCGTCAGCTATCGCGCCAGTGCCGATAAGTTTCAACGCGGCACTATTCCCCCCAGCGCTGATATCAATAGCAAAAAAGACCTCTATCAATCTGTCTTTGGTTAGCCAGCACCAGCGTAGATGCCCCAACGGTGATTTATGCCCAAGGGGGCGGGGGCAATAATTTTGCCATTATGGTCGGAATTGCCCGCGCCGTTACGGTGCAAGCAGCCGATGATGAGTAACCGTTTTAATCGCGCAATCACGGTTTCTGGCCGAGGTGGATCGGCCCTATTTTATCTGCTTTATCTGGCAGCGCCCCAGCGAATATCAGGGCGCGGGCACGCAGATTTTATTTTATATCAACGGCGTGCATCAGCATATGGTTGAAAAGGATGGCACTGAGCCCTTTCTGGGGCACAGTGCCAATATCGGCATTGGTAACTGCAAGATTGGGTTGAAAAGTTACAATGATGCGGGCATGCAAATGGGCGGGGTGGTCAAAGATGTCGCCATGTTGGGCATGTTCAATGATCGCTCTTTCAGCGCGGCTGAGTGCCGCGATCTGTTCGAGTGTAATGTTGTGCCGCTTCACGTTATTGAAGGCAATGTCGCGCAGCACCAAGCGGCTCTGGATGCGCTATCAGGTACAGAATTTGCGGGCCATAAATGCGCCATTCGGATTGTGCAGGCAACCAATACCACCGATTACCGGCCGATTCTTGATGATCTGCGCTTTAATATAAGATCCCAATCTGCGCGATATCGCGGTGCAATATGTCGGACCGCATGAAGTGACCTTGCTTAACGCCAATAGGTCAAATATAGCTGAGACCTGCACTCCGCCTGAAGTGGATTTGGATGGCATCACGGTTTTAAAGGGCGGTGGATCATTGGCGGTAGTGGAAAAGGTGATCCGCGCCGCCATGCCCGGGGCGGTAACAGGCGATGGCGATTTGCTGATTATCACCAGCCCCGGCGCTTATGTTTTAGATGGCACACAGATTCCGGTTGTGGAAAATATCAGCGGCGGGGCGGTGCAACTTTCGGTGATCAACGGCGCGCAATCGCCAGCAACTCTGCTGGAAACCTTTGGCAGCATCAGCTTGTCTTCTGCGATGCGTGTGCAGGGTTTTAGCGGCGCAGCCACCAAATTGATCGTTTAGAATGCCGAAGATCTGGCGCAAGGCAAAGAACTTTATCCCTAACAAGAGGCGATCAGCCATCGGTTCGACACCTCCGGGCTGACGCGGTTGAGGGTGGCGATTGATAAGCCTGGGCGTTATGCGCAGGTCAAAGAGATTGATGTGCGTGAGATTGATCAGCTTGAACTAATGGTGCTGAACTCAACGCCAAATCTGGATGTAAACGGAGAGATATCGGCGCTGATCAATGCGTCAGATATGGTGATAATTGCCGACCCTTACGGGGCTGGGTTTGATGTGCCGCGGGCCACGATTAGCGGCGATCGTCCTAATATCACCACGCAGCAATGGCTGCGCTTTACCGATTATGCGGCGGGCACAAAGGAGGGGCTGACCGCTTTGGGGCTTTATGGCTTAAGCGGCGATCATGTTTATCAGTCCACGCTATCGGGTTTGGCGGTGCTGCGCCCTATCATCGAGGCGCGATTGCACTGACCGAAGATTACGCGCAGATCGCTGCGCAAAATACCCAAAAATAAGAAGGAACGGATATGGTTGATTGGATGATAAATGCAGGCACGTGGAGCGGGGCGTTTATTTCGGCGTTTGGCGCTTTAACGATCAATTAATGGCTGGCGATTGGCTACTTTTGCTTGACTGCAGCGGGCTTCCTGGTAAATTTCTGGTTTAAATACTCGTTGTTGAAAATTGAGGGGGCAAAGCTAATTGAACAAAAAAAGTAAGTTAGGTTGCAGATATAAAAAAACCTTGTTGCGTTAATTGATAAAACCTCTCGATTACGGGCAGTTAGATGGACCCAAAAACAGATTATTGTTAGCCTGTTAGTCCTAAATCATTGCGCATACCGGTCGTTATGTTGTCATGGGCAAGCCTGCTTTCTTCGAAGCTTATGCCGATCGGTTGCAAAGCATCTTGTATTGCCTCGTGTACTTCTTTGGGACCGGCTATGTGGCACCTGAAACACAAGTAGTTCAAGTCTAGATATGTTTTTTCGTTGTGGGTGGATAGTTTGGACATCGGTTTGTGTTCTTAATAAATCCGAAAAAAACGGCACGTGTTTCTGCAAACTGGCGCGTGTTAAAATCTCTTCGCGTTGAATGCCAGATTTGAATGAAAGTTGTGACAATGGATCCAAGCCCAAACGAAACTTTAAACTCAATGAAAATTTGTATATTTCTGGTGCTTTTTTATTTTCCGATACTAGCAATCTAAATGAAAATTAAATAAACTGTCTGTATAAGTTTGTATTCGGTTCAAAAGGTTGGGCAAGTTTTCAAAAATTTAGGTGGTTGTTCAATAAAAAAGCTGCTGGCTTGTGCCTGGGTATTTAAAAGCGAACGTGCTTGATGAGAGTGGCCAGGCTTGCTGTTTTGTGGGGTGTTAGATGTCATGCTTAAAAGAGAAAAGGTTTTTTATCTGGGGTGATATTGGCCATTCTTGATTACGTGCCTGAATGCTTTAATTGGAGATTAGGAGAGCGATAGGCTTTTTCTTATGCCAGCAGGTTTACACTCCAAACTTTTTACAAAAGGCAAACCACATGAACATCTCACTTCCGAAGCTTTTGGATCAGGCATGGGGCCTTTTAGAAGAAGGGCAGTCGGATGGGCAGTCGCCCTTCCGGCTTATGTCTCTGGCCACGGTGGATATAGAGGGCCAACCACAGACACGCTATGTGGTGCTGCGCGGCGTTGATCGCGCGGGCGGAAATTTAGAATTTCACACCGATATCGGCAGTTCGAAATGCGCCGAGTTACAGGCCAATCCACGGGCTCAATTATTGTTTTGGGATTCTGATCGCGCGATCCAATTGCGGCTTCACGTGCGCATCGCATTGCGCCAAGATGCCCATCGCGATGCGCAATGGCAAAACGTACCCGGGCCCAGTCAAATTGCTTATGGCAAAACTCCGCATACTGGCCTTGAGATCTGTGACGCCTTTTCCTATGCGCTCACACCGTCCAGATCGCAGTTTATGGTTTGTAGTTGTGCGGTTCAAAAGCTTGAGGTCCTTTCGCTCAAAGAACAACATTTTCGGGCGGTGTTCCAAGCTGACGAGCGCTGGGCTGGAACATGGCTTTCGCCTTAATGTGATAAATTAAAGCGATGTTTGAAGCGGCAAAACCCGCGAAAGAACGCCAAGTGCCATTGCGGGATGTAGAGAGTGATTTTGCGACACCTGAATGCGCCGATATACAGCAACCGCGCAAAGCTGGGCAGACCACTCCCCACAAATCTTAGTAGACCGACACTTCAGTCGCGTGACCTGCTGACTGTAAAATCGTGATATGCGAAGACATAAGATCGAAAACAGGAGTGAGAGCGGCAACGGGAATATCGCCTCAAGTGTTGTTTTACTTTAGCTTTTTATAAGTGCTATTTTTTGCCTTAATGCGCAAACATATGTTTGAGGCCGGTCTACGCCATCAGGCTGCAAATCCTGTGAGGGCTGCCGTTAAATTTGTGCCCAATTCTGAGCAAATATACCCGCCTTCTTGAACCAAAAGGATCGGGCAGCCCAAAGCGCTGATGGCTTCACCAATCCGGGTGAAGCCCTAGCTGCTCACTGCAAGGCCTTGAAAGGGATTGCCTACATAAGCGTCAAGGCCCAGCGCAACCACCAAACAATCGGTGCCATAGGCTTGAATTTGCTCTAAAGCTTGCGCAAGGGTGGTTAAATAATCGTCATCATCGCTACGGCGAGTAAGCGGCAGGTTCAGGTTATGACCTTCACCCAAATCAGCTCCGGTTTCTGCTCTGTGCCACCAGTAAAAAGGATAAAACCGTGCTGGGGATCGGCATGAAGTGACACTGTGAGAACATCGTTTCGGCGGTAAAATATTCTGCGTTCCGTTTCCGTGATGTACGTCTATGTCCAAAATGCTGACGCGTCGGCCTGCCTGCTTTACTGCCAGATCCGCGGCAATAGCGGCATTGTTCGAAAAGCAAAACCCGCCAGCCAATTCGCTCATGGCATGATGGCAGATGGGCGGCATAACACACATTAGGCGCGGCTGCTTCTCTGCAGCATATGTTCTGCTCCAGCGATGATTGATTGAGCCGACCCATAAGCCGCCTCCCATGTTTGGGCCGAAATCGGGCATGCTGTATTGGCTTAATGAAATCCCGCCTGACCCACCGCAGAGGTTGGATGAGAATCTCTTCGGTTGGCGGGGTGGATATTTGGAAACACCTCCTCACCACTGTTTTTCATTGGCGCCCAGCGGGTGTAAATAGTTTGCAAAAACGTTAGATAACGCGGAGATTGGGTAGCGCCGATTGGGCCAAGCCCGTAATCTTGTGGGACCTCAAAGGCACAGCCTGCGGCTTCAGCACCTGCCTTTAAAATTTCGATACGTGCGGGGGTTTCAGGGTTTTCTGCTTGGCGGCCATTAAACATGAAATACTTTGGATTGTGCAAAGTTTGCCTTGGGTCTGAAAAACTTTTCATACGCACCCTCTTTTTGGCTGGGCCAAGCCTAACAGGCCCAGCGCAGTGGGGATGTCAAAATATCTCAGATCGTTTTGATGCCCCCATAATAGCTGACAGGTTCTTTTTGGGAACTATCATCTTTATTTAATAAAATCCGATTTCATCTACCCAAAGATCTGCTTGGTGATCTTTCCCGTAGGCGACGATGTCCAAGCTTGAAATGCTTGCAGGATCGATTTCTGTCCCCAAAACCTGGCCTGATCGTTCAAAGCTGGAAAACGGTATGGAAAAGTTTTGCCAGTCTGAAGTGCTGTCAAAGTTGGCTTGGTAATAATCTCAGGGAAGCCCCGTTTGTTTTGTCTGCAGATGCAGGTAATAGCGTTCTCTATTGCCCTTAACTTTTAGCGTAACACCTTGTGCATCGGGGTAATTTGAAGCGTTGATTTCGCGGCGTATTTGGATTAATCCACCATTATTCTGGGTCGTGACCCAACCCGATAAATGCGCGCTAAAGCGGGCATCAGTTTTAACGAAATTTGCTTGGCCTTGCGATAAACCGTCTATCATTTGATCGGAAAAATAACGCCAGCGGCGTTCCGGCTGGGGCTGATGAGCAGGCTAAGAATCAATCCGTAGATTCATTTTGTCATCTGCAAGTCCCGTCAATTTCGAAACCCTCATAAAAACTATTTAGCGCGCATGATACGATCGCCAAGTCTGGGCGCTGCGCCAAGTTAGGCGCGTGCAACGCGGTTTTTAAGCGATAGCTGTGCGCCAACTTGAACATAAATAAGATCACCCGGGCGCAAAAACGCTTTTGGGTTGCGTGCGCCGCCCGTCTCACCTGGAGAACCAGTTGCAATAACATCTCCCGCTTCTAGCGGAAAAAGATGCGAGATATAGGCGATTTGCGCGGCGACCGAAAATACCATTTCTTTGGCGCAATTCGTTATTCACAAAGGTTTTGAGGCGCAATTCATTCGGATCATCCAGCGCGTCTTTGTTTAGAATTGCCGGCCCTCAAGATCCAGAATGATAAAAGTTCTTGCCTGCATAAACGCTGTACTTTTGCCAATTGCGCACCGAACCATCATTCAAAGCGGAATATTCCAATACATGGTCCAAAGCCGTTTCTTTGCTGATTTGAAACGCGCGCTTGCCGAGCACCACAGCGATCTCGCTTTCATAATCAAAGCTCTGACCGACCATGCCTTTGGGGGGTTGCAACGGCTCGTGATGGGCCACCATGCTGCTTTGTTCTTTTCCAAAAAGAATAATATGCTCTTGGTCATGCGGCGCTACTTCATCAATCGGATAGGGTTTTCGATAATTGAGCCCAACGCAGATGATTTTTGAAGCATTGGGGATCGGTTGGCGCAATGTTACCATTTTTAAATCGATTCCTGCCTCTAGTTTAGCTTCTAAAACATCCAGCGCATCATTGGAGATCAGGTCTCTTAGGCTGGGCCAGCGCCCAAGAACATTTGCGGGTGCAGAAAAAAACAAGCTTAGCCCAAGTACGCCATAAACAGGGGTATTTTTTACCAAAGCTAGAGGCAAGCAGCATAGCGTTAACCTTTAAAACTGGCTTCTTTGATCCGGACTTTGGCGACCAAATCATCATTCACCGGGGTAGGAAGGCCCAGTTCTTTGCTCAATACAGGAACCATACCATTAATCGCGTCGAGCCCAGAAGGTTTTTTGGCTAAGAAATCCAGTAACATTGAGGGGCGGGCATCGGGCATCTGCGCTCCAAAGGCGGTTACATAGGCCACTGGATCCATGAAGCTAAACGTGATATTTTTGGCTTGCCCCAACCGATAGGCTTTTTGCATCGCAGCCAGCGCAACTATCCAATGATCCGGACTCGCCATCAAAGCGTCTACGGTTTGTTCATAAACAGTGCAGGACGCGCTGAAGGTGATGTTGCATAAGAATTTTTCCCAAATCAGCGTGTTGATATTTTCAAATGCTTTTGCGTTGAACCCGGTGTTTTGAAACAGCGCTTCCAGCGCGCTAAAGTGGGGGTTTATGCTGCCCGTGATTTCACCGATACGGATAAACTTCATCGCGTTGTGATGGGCCTGTCCGGGGCCTTTCATCGAGGCACTAAAGCCATCGGTCACCCAGAGCAGCACGTTATGCATCGGCATATGCTGGGCAAGGCGCCGGTCTGCATCCAAGCCATTTTGAATGGTCAAAACTAGATAATCTGGCCCGATGACAGGGGCAATGGCTTTTGTGGCAGCAGCTATGCCGGAGGCTTTCGTGGCGATCACGCAGATATCGCATCGCCCGATTTCTGATATATCAACGCTCGCTCGCAGCACGTTTATAACTCGACCACCGCTTGCCCCTGACAAGTGTAAGCTTCCAGCATTGGTCGCTGCCACATGCGCCGCCCAGGGATAAATGGCCCATACCTCATGCCCGGCTTCGCTGAGCATACCGGCATAAATTGATCCCATTGCCCCCACACCAATGATCGCAATTTTCATCTTCGGTGCCTCTGGCCTTTTTGTTCGCTTGTTGGCGGTTGCCTGGGAAAGCTACATCATCTCGGGGGACGAAGGTAACGGCCGTGATTTCTTTATCCAGTTGCTTTTCAACCCTAGGCGATAAAGATGCGTTCTTTGCGCTGGGTTTCTGCTAAAGACAACATTTGGGGCAGGGCACTGTATGAAATCTATACGGCCGTTCAGAAAGCATGATTTTCCAAATTCAAAATCAATGTGGCCGTTGCCCCTGCGCGCTTTTTATGTCAAAATGCAGACAATTGTAGATTGGTAGAGTGTCAATATGAGTGATTTTGCAGTCCGTCGTTTGATGATGGTTGATACCCAGGTCCGACCTTCGGATGTAACTAAATTTCCGATAATCGACGCCATGTTAACCGTTCAGCGGGAATTATTTGTGCTGCGGGACAAGCGCGAAGTCGCTTATATCGGTGACAATGTCGATTTAGGTGATGGCCGCGTTTTATTGGAAGCGCGCAGTTTGGCAAAAATGTTGGACGCTTTGGATCTTCAAAAAACAGATTTGGTGCTCGATATCGGCGTCGGGCTTGGATATTCATCTGCGGTGATGGCGCGTATGTCTGAGGCGGTTGTGGCGTTGGAAGATACCCCCGAGCGCGTCATAGAGGCGCAAGACGCACTCACCGCAGCTGAGGCTGATAACGTTATTTTACAGTTGGGTCACTTGTCTAAAGGGGCAGCTCAGCACGGCCCTTATGATGTGATCGTGATTGAGGGTGCTGTTGAGATGGTGCCGCAAGAACTTCTAGCGCAGCTAAAAGAAGGTGGCCGGATCGCATGTATTTTTTCTGATGCTGCGCTGGGTACGGCCAAAATTGGATATAAGTTGAACGGTCGGATGACGTGGCGTGCGCTGTTTAACGCGGGCGCTCCGCTCTTGCCGGGCTTTCAGGCTGCGCGTGATTTTGCCTTGTAAAGCGCGCGTCTTGGTCTAAACTTTGCTTTGAGCGGGGTGAATATGTATTGTAAGGATCGGTGTATGTGATGAAAGTTTTCAAAATACTAAACTTGATCACTTTATCGATTGTGCTGGCGGCACCCGCAGGGGCTGGAAGCCTACAGCAAACGCTTGTAGATGCTTATAATAACCGGAGCTTGTTATTGCAAAACCGCGCTTTGCTGCGCGCGGCAGATGAAGATGTAGCAGTGGCGGCCGCGGCATTAAAGCCGGTGCTGAGCTGGAGCTCGAGTTTGCAGCGACAGTTTGGATCCAGAAATGCCGCGCCACTCAATACCACGTCTGGTATATCTACGAATTCCGTAAACCTTGACGTAACGGCAGCATTAACATTGTACGATGGCGGACAGAATAAGCTTGCTGTAGACGCCGCGAAGGAGGCGGTGCTTTCAACGCGTCAGTCTCTTGTTTTGATTGAACAACAAGTTTTGTTTTCAGCGATTGAGGCGTTTGTTAAAGTGCGCCGCGATATTGAAATCGTGGGTATTCGTAAAAACAATATGCGCGTAATTAAAGAGAAATTGAGGGCTGCGCAGGATCGGTTTGACGTGGGTGAAATCACCAAAACGGATGTCGCTTTTGCCGAAGCGCGTCTGGCTGCGTCAACCAGTGCTCTGGCTGCGGCGCAAGCAAATTTGGTTCAAGCAAAAGAGGTGTATAAACAAGCCGTAGGAGCGGCGCCAGGAAAATTATCTGCGCCGAAAAAGGCGCCTAATCTGCCGCGCAAAGCATCTGAGGTGAAAGCAACGGCGTTGCGGGCGCATCCGGAACTGGTCGCGTTGCAGCATGATATCAAGCAGGCCGAGTTAAACGTGCTGCGCGCAGAAGCAGGCACTGGCATGACGGTAAAACTTTCAGGCTCGCTAAGCTATTTAGACAGTGAAGGAGATAATTTTTCAAATTTAAATTCTTTTGGTGTCTTTGCATCGGGCCCGATTTACTCTGGTGGAAGGTTATCGGCTTTGGTGCGCCAAGCCAAAGCGCGGCGTGATGCGCATAGGGCCAGTCTTTACGTGACAAAATCCAAGATTGAGCAACAGGCGGGCAGTGCGTTTGCACTGCTGCAGATGGCGCGTGCGAGCCGCGCGGCAGCCGATGAACAAATTCGTGCAGCGGTGGTGGCGTTTGAGGGCGTGCGTAAAGAAGCCGCTGTGGGCGCGCGCGCCACGCTGGATGTGTTGAATGCAGAACAAGAATTATTTGATGCCAAAGCAGACCGGGTGACCTCGCTTACCGATGAAGTGATCGCCGGGTATCGTGTGTTGATGCGTATGGGTCAGCTCACCACCGAATCTTTGAATCTTCCAGTACAAAAAATTGATCCGGCCGAATATTATAATTTGGTGAAATCTGCCCCCACCAAACGCAGCGCGCGCGGCAGGAAGCTGGATCGTATTTTAAAGGTTCTCTCGCCCTGAATGTAATGCGCAGCGCGCTCTGCTCTTGGTGCTTTCATGGCAGTTTCTGCCTTTAACCTGTGTCTAAACTCTATAAACGTTATATTTTTGTGAAGGCTGGTAAAGGCGATCTGGATGGACTGACCTGTTTCACAAGCCAATCAGAGCGATCTTTTGGTATCGCTTAAATAACTGATTGCGGATGAAGAAAGTGAAACGGCAGATCCAGTGCTGCAGAAGAAAGCCGAAAGGTTGTTTTTAGACCCGTTTCTGAGGATCAATGTGGGTGGGTAGGAACCGGCTGTCGAGCGCATCGTTCGAACCCTTAGTTTAAAAGACAAGGTCTCAAAACTGGAAGGTTTAATCGATTTGGGTGCTGACTTAGAGCCAGAAGTGCAAAAAAGTATTTTGGCTGATGACGGTCTCAAGCTTTCAACCCTTTCTTTTGCCATGCCGATGCATGCGGGCGATCACAGACTGAGAATGCCGTAAAATTCAAGCGTGATACACAGCCTGGATAGCCTGTTGCAAATGGATAACGAAGATCTTGAATTGATGATTTCTTAAATCATTCGGCGTGAGCTGCGCGGCGTGCTGGGCGAAAAAATTACTAATAATGTATGCAATCTAGTTACGCATGAGGTGGGTGAGGCGTTGAAAGCCGGTGATGAAGAGCACGCGGATAAATATTGGAGACCTTGCATGAAAAGAGCTCTAGATTCTAAGATCTAATGCTCACAAATTCAATTCATTGCTGCGGTGTTCATGCGGCCTCTGCCTGCGTTGCTGCGTTGCGTCGTTCGCTTTCTTCGCGCGAGAGTGCAACAGAGGTTCTGACGCCTTTGCCGACAAATTCCATCAAGCCGCTTACCACGCGCTCGTTCGGATCAATTCCAGCGCAAGACAAAACTTCACGCCCATCGCGCGAATGGGCCCAACGCGCAATTTGCTCTGGTCCATTGCCATATTTCTTATCATCGGCAATCGCATCATCTAGAGCGGCCAAAACCACAGCTGCAAATAACTTGCGGGCTCGATTTCCTTGTTCGCTGTTAAACGCTGTTGCATCCACAAAATCTTTCATTTCGCGTCCTTTATTCTTGCTCTTGCATTTTCGACGTAGCATTACCTATGCCCTATTCAAACCGATTCGGGTAGCTTTATTTTGGATATCTCCCATGCTCCATACGCATACCCTCTGATCCGATACCGTCTCCATAAATTAGGTTTTCAAGTCCTTGTGCAGTATATATAAGAAGACAAAGCTAAAATTCAACTTCTTTATATCAGGTGTGTGATGGCCAAAATAAATGGTAATGAAATTCGCCCAGGTAATGTTTTAGAGCATAAGGGGGCGCTATGGGCTGCCGTAAAAGTCGATCATGTGAAACCTGGCAAGGGCGGTGCGTTTGTTCAGGTTGAAATGCGAAATTTGCGCAACGGATCAAAACTGAACGAGCGTTTTCGCAGCGCCGACAAGGTTGAAAAGGTGCGGCTCGAACAAAAAGACCAGCAGTTCCTTTATGAAAGCGATGGCATGCTGGTGCTTATGGATGCCGAAACCTTTGACCAGATCGAACTTCCTGCCGAACTTTTGGGTGAGCGGCGGCCATTTTTGCAAGATGGCATGACAATCGTGGTTGAATTTTACGAAGAAGAAGCGCTGAATGCTTCGCTACCGCAAAAAGTGGTGTGTCAAGTGGCTGAAACAGAACCCGTGGTCAAAGGTCAAACAGCGGCAAATAGTTTCAAACCTGCCATTTTGGACAATGGCGTGAAAGTGATGGTACCGCCCTTTATTGCGCAGGATGAAAAAATCGTGGTGAACACAGAGTTGATGGAATATTCTGAACGGGCCTAAACCGCTGTTATTCAAGCTGCCTGAAGAGACGCGATAGCACGCTGAGACAGAATGCGATCGCCGGACCGATGCCAAAGGTAAAAAACAGCGTTTCAAGGCCAAGCGTGCCACCAAGGGCAAAGCCTGCCAGAACTAACATCACCTCTAAAGCGCTGCGCATCAAGGACAAGGAGCGGCCGCTTAGCGCTTGCAGCCCGGTCATTAAACCGTCGCGGGGGCCCGAGCCTAAATTTGCACTAAGATAGATCGCTCCTCCTAGCCCCGTGGTGAAAACACTCAGAAGTGCTAGGAAAATCTGCGGTAGTAAATCTTCGAACCTTAGCAGATATGGCAACGAAAAATCTAACATAAAGGCGACAATCAACGCATTGAGTAGCGTGCCAAAGCCTGGTGTTCGGCGCAGTGGGACCCATAAAATCAACACGCTGAGACTGATCAGGAAGGTTGTGATGCCAAGGCTGAGATCTGCGGTTTTGGCGATCCCCTCGGCCAAAACCGTCCAAGGGCTGACGCCGATTCCCGCCAACACCAAAAGCGCTTTTCCCAAGCCCAAAAGGATCAACCTGAAGACAAAACCCAGAAATGATCTGAGGGGCGGGCTCAATGTTAAAGTGCGCGGTGCGCTCCATCACAAGCGCGGAACCGATTTAACAGTTAAAAATTTGAAGGCGATTGGCATGATATGTTGCCCACCTCTTCAGGCGATCTAGAGGTAGCTCCCGTATCTGTTCGGGCAGAGGTCTGTGAGTCCATCGGCCGTTCGCAGATGATAATTTAGGTCTGTATGAAACACTAAATTTTCATTCTTCTGAGCGATCTATAACCGTGACGGGCACGCCGGCCGCCGTCATCTCATCGCTGATGCGGTCAAAGCGTAGATAGGCCAAGGCCTCACTACTGCTTTGGGCTCCGATAAAACCGACCTCTTTGCCTTTGGAAATAATAGGCGTGTGACGTGCAACCGCATCGGCACAGGTGACGCGGCACAGCCCTTTGCGTAATTTGGTCTTATGCTTCATTCTCGCGATGATTTCTTGTCCGACATAACAGCCTTTTTTGAAATCAACGCCGTTCATTTGTTCGAACCCCATTTCCAAAATATAGCTATCGGGTGTTAATTCGCTAGGGGCTTCGGGAATGCCTAAGCGAATGCGATGCGCCTGCCAATCAAATGGCATTTCTGGAGGCAAGTCTTGACCGTAAAGCCGCCAGCCCATCTCTGGGTGCCGTGGGTCTTGCAGCGCGCCCTCGGGCGCCCTCTCCACACCGCGCGCTAGGCCCAACTCTGTTTCCTCAAGGTGGACATCAGCGCGCAAGCGGTATAACATCAACTTTTTTTGTAACGCGGCCGCCATCTCTTGGTCAATATCTACCATTACATCTTCGCCATTCGCGAATAGAAAGAAATCGTACTGAAATTTTCCTTGGGCGCTTAGCAATGCCGCATATACTAAGCCGTGATCGATTTTATGGATATTATTGGTGATCAATCCCTGCAAGAAGCTACGATTGTCTTTCCCCGAAACCCGAATAATGCAACGCGCATTGAGGTTTTTTTCTGCTAGCATGATTAGGCCTCCAAATTAGCTATAATATAAGGCGCCGCGCCCAGAAAGCGAAACCTAGTTTTACCTGGTGTTTCGGGGCTTAAAGAGCCCTGATTGGCTTCCTGTTGTTTTTAGCCGCATAGACATCTAGTCTCTTGAGGGTAGTTCCATACATTGTCTGTGACAACAATGTGGCCGTATCTTATTTTCCTTTTATCGCATTTAATCCGGTGTCAATTGTGAATTGGATTAATGCTTAGCGTCATTAGTTTTAGCTCCGCAGCTGTCCCCGTTCCAAAGTGACGGTGCGATCCATGCGCGATGTCAGCGCCGGGTTATGCGTTGCGATCAGCGCCGACAGCCCGGTTTGGCGCACGATGCTCAATAATGCGTTAAACACTTGCTCAGACGTGGTTTGATCCAAGTTTCCGGTTGGCTCGTCAGCCAGCAACAATTTTGGGCTATTTGCCAAAGCTCGACAAAACGCAACGCGCTGTTGCTCGCCTCCTGACAATTCGGCTGGCCGATGTGTGGCGCGTTTCAGCAACCCAACCGCCTCTAATAAGTGTAAAGCGCGGGTTTTGGCCGCAGATTTCCGCTGTCCATCCGCCATTTGAGGCAACATAATATTCTCAACTGCGGAAAATTCAGGTAGCAAATGGTGAAATTGGTAAATAAACCCAATATCGCGGCGGCGAATTATCGTGCGGCGGCGATCCGATACGCCCGCCAGATTTTGCCCAGCCAACAGCACATCCCCGGTATCGGCTTGATCCAAAAGTCCTGCGATATGCAGCAACGTGGATTTTCCCGCTCCTGAAGGTGCCGTCAGGGCCACAACTTCGCCCTTTTTAAGAACCAGATTGGTTCCCAAAAGCACATCAATCTGATTAGATTTATTTTGATTATAAGATTTTTTCAAATCCTTTAATTCCAATATTGCATCACTCATGACGAAGCGCTTCCACAGGGTTTAAACGCGCCGCCCGGCGGGCTGGAAACAGGGTGATGAAGAAGCTAAGGCCCAAAGAAAGCCCGATGGCCGATAAAACATCCGACAGATATAATTCTGCGGGGATCGTGTACAGGCCGCGGATGCTTGGATCCCAAACGCTGCCGCCAGCCAGATAATTGACCAGAGAAAAAATCGTATCGATATAGATCGCAAACAGGCATCCTAAAACAACGCCAAATCCTGTACCAATTAACCCGGTTCCGGCGCCACAAATGAAGAATATGCGCATGATCGCGCCTTCACTCAGTCCCATTGTGCGCAATATTCCGATATCACGGCCTTTGTTTTTCACCAGCATCACGAGGCCAGAAATAATATTCATTGCTGCGATCAATACCAAGATCGACATAATAATGAACATCACATTATCTTCGATCTGCAAGGCGCGCAGGAAATTGCTTGATGCCTCTTTCCAGCTCCAAAGCTGCGCGCGCGGGCCTGCGGCGTGCAACAAATCGGGGATCAAGGCTTCAATCTGCCTTGGCTCGGTGACCATCACTTCGATTTCATCTGCTGCGCCTTCGGCATTGAAATAGGCTTGAGCCTCTGAAAATGGCATATAAAGGCGCGTTTTATCAATATCATAGCGACCGGCTGTAAAGATATAGGTGATCGGATAGCTTTTTACACGCGGGCTGGTGCTAAAGGCCGTTTTGACGCCATCGGGTGAAATAAGCTTTACGATATCGCCCAAGTGGGCGTTTAAAAGCCGCGCGACGCCTGATCCAATCGCGATGCCGCGGTCAAAATCTTCTATCGCCCCTTGAAAGTTTTCGGGGGCCGCGATGCGGGGCAAAGTGTTCAGATCCTCTGGAGATAAGCCAAACACTTGAACACCAGTGTTCTTGCCGCCAAAGCTTGCCATCACTTGGCCTTTGACTAATGGCGCGGCGCGCGACACGTGCGGAATGGCGCGCAATCGATCGGCCATGTCTTGATAGTCGTAAATTTTACGGTCCAACTTGCCCGCTTCATTGGCAATGGGAAGCTGATAAACCGTGATATGGGCATTGGCGCCCAAAATAGTATCGATCAGCTCGCTGCGAAAGCCGGAGCGCACCGCCAATGTAGCGATCAGTGCAAATACGGCCAGCGTGATGCCGATCAGGCTGATCCAGGTCATCACGCTTACACCGCCCCCGGCGCGGCGCCCGCGCAAGAAGCGCCAAGCGATCATCCATTCAAAACTAGCAAACGGGGTGGGGTTGGATGACACTTAAGCCTCTTTTTTGGTTTCCTCAGCAGTACACGGCTTGGCAGAAGATCACAAACCTTTGCTGTCGCTTTCGCGAAAAATATATCACTGGCGCAGAAAATTTAATTTTGCGGCGTGGCGGGCCATTGTGCTTTTGATGCTTGAGATAAAATATTCCTGAAATGTTCGAATGACATATGCGCGTTTCACCTCTCTCTTGTCGCAATTGCCGGCAAGTGTTCTGTTGGCCCCGAAACCCAAGAACGTGCGCATGGCCGCGTGTTCGATGCGCGCCTTGGCGCCAATGAAAGCGTGTTTGGCCTATTTCCGAAGGCCATCGCCGCGCTGCAAAGCGCAAGCACCGAGATTTGGAAATACGGAGATCCGACCAGTTTTGAATTGCGGCGGGCTTTGGCGCGCTATCATAAAGTCAGCTCTGAGAACATTGTGGTGGGTGAAGGGATAGATGGGCTTTTGGGCTATCTGGCGCGCATGGTGATCGGCCCGGGCGATGCTTTGGTGGCCTCGGATGGCACTTATCCAACCTTTAATTACCACGTTAGCGGGTTCGGCGGGGTTTTGCATAGAGTGAACTATAAAGAGGATGGTGAAGATCTGCCGGCTTTGTTGTAATAAGCAGACCGCGTTGGGGCCAAATTGGTGTATTTTGCTAACACGGACAATACGATGGGCACATGGCATAGCGGCGCTTTCGTTGTCGAGTGTCTGGCTCGCCTTCCTAAAGAAACATTGCTAATCTTAGATGAGGCTTATATCGAGTTTGTTCCGGATGGTACGAACGATCCGCGTGTCATCCACATGCGCACTTTTTCAAAAGGCTATGATTTGGCGGGCGCGCGGGTCGGCTATGCGCTTGGTGCGCAGGACTTGATTGGTCAACTTGAAAAAAAATCTGCAACCATTTTGGGATAAACCGTGCGGCGTAAAGCGCCACCGAAGCGGCGTTAAACGATCAGGCTTGACTCTATTTTGTGCGCGACAAAGTCAAGGCGTCGAAACAAGAAATTGCGCGTATTGTCGCTGAAAACGGACTGAGTATCGTTGAGTCGGCCACCAATTTTGTGGCTATTGATTGCGGGCGCGACGGGGCGTTTGCCCAGGCCGTTTTGACGCATTTGGTGCAGGCGGGACTGTTCGTGCGCATACCGTTTGTCGCTCCGCAAAACTGCTGTACCCACGTTAGTGCGGGCCGGCCAGAGGATATGGATTTGCTGCGCCGCGCGCTGCCCAAAGCTTTCGTTGCTGCCTCAGCGGGCTGAGCCAATCACCCGGACGGCAGCCTCTGGTGCGCCTGCCCCATGCGGCAGGGACAAGGGCGCATAACTCGGCTTAAACGCTGCCCAAGAGCGCCATAATCATTTGTACATTCATATGGCCTATATGGCCAAAGCGGAAAAATCCTTTTCCGTCTGGATCTGTTAGCGTTGACATGCCCAAACCGATGCCCACGGTGACCTCGGTGTTTTGTTCAAGTCATTGCCGAAGATTTTGCGTGGCGGGAACCCCCAGATGCATGGCTGTGACGGCATGGCTGCGCTGTCTGGGATCTGTGATATTCAGGGCCATCGTTCCCCCCGCTTGTACCCAAATATCAACCGTGCTCCAAATCGCCTGCGCCAAGGTTTCATGGCGTGCCCAAATATGCGGCAGACCTTCATGTTTCAACATATCAAGCGCGATGTGCAATCTAAATGGGTGATGGGTGGACGCTGTGCCGCAGAAATATTCGTAAAATAATTGCGGGGTAACGCGCGTTGCCCAATCTCAATACGAACTGATATGGCGCAAAACCTTTTGATGTTTTGCGGCTTGTTCGCTGAAAAACACGCAAAGACAAGCCTGGTGATACCATCAACCCTTTTTGGCAGCTCGCCACCATCATATCAACGCCCCAAGCATTAAATTCAAATCAGTCACAAGCCAACGATGCGATACAATCCACCGCTAACAGGGCAGGGTGGTCCACCGCATCCATCGCCTGTCGTACCTGTAGGATATCATTGCGTATGGAAGTTGAGGTATCGACATGGCAGATCAGCATGGCTTTGATCTGCCGGTCGCGATCGTTTTTGAGAGCCTGCGCAATTTAGGCCGGCTCTGCCATGCTTTGCATTCCAAAATCGGTCAGCTCTACGCCAATTCCCATACGGCGCGCCATCTTGGCCTAACCATGCCTGAAACGGCCCGTTGCCGCCACCAGCACTTTATCCCTAGGCTCAGCAATATTAGCCAAAGCGGCCTCCCATGCGCCATGGCCATTGGCAATATAAATCGCTACATGCTGGGTGATGCAGGCTGCCCATTTCAGATCCTCAACTATGCTTTTTGTCAGATCGATTAGAGGCTCCTCGTAAATATTAGGCGCAGCTTGATGAAGCGCTTGAAGCACCGCATTGGGGATCACTGAGGGCCCAGGAATTGCAATATAGCCGTGGCTTTGGGGTAATGTCATCGGTTTAATCTAATTATTTTCTTCATAGGTAATTGTTTGGCGTACAAGGTCAATCCATGGTTTGACTTGTCACTCTGGCGCATACGATCTACACCTCGACAACTTGCGTGAAAAGGAACCTTAATGCTGAAAAAGATTGCTCAGCGGCTGAAAGCCTCGCATCAGCGGTTGCGCCGCGCCTATGCGGCCAATTTATCTCCAACGCAGGATAACTTTTGGGCGCGGGTTGATTATTATTGGTTTGACCACGCCATATTGCGCACGTTTTGGACCAACTTTTTTGAAATTGCACCGGGGATTTACCGATCCAACCAACCCACTGAGCGGCGTTTGGAAGACTTTAAGAAAATGGGTGGTAAATCTGTTTTAAACTTGCGTGGTGAAGATAGTTATGCCCATTTTCTTTATGAATTATGGGCCTGCGAGAAATTGAACCTGACATTGGTCTCTAGAAAGTTGTGGGCGCGTGATGCACCCGCGCGCGAGGCTATTTTGGCCGCCATT
>JACLAD010013930.1_pt1 | contig 18723 bp, 26 predicted proteins | sample 8027901 | NCBI WGS metagenome assembly JACLAD01 (sample SAMN15725071, study PRJNA655200) | protist metagenome | isolation source: fluorescence activated cell sorting (FACS) single amplified genomes of... | place: Spain: Blaines Bay Microbial Observatory, Mediterranean Sea | collected 2016-07-05 | reverse complement strand
CATCTCGACCTCGCTCGAAGCGCAGGCCGATTTGGTGAAAACACCCGCGACCGCTGTCCCTTCGGCCAGTTCGGCAAAGGTCAGGTCAGCCCGGTCCCAATCCTTGTACCCGGCCCGCGCAACGCGCAACGTAACCCCGTCGATCGACGGCAGTTCGGGAAAGGTGCGGGCGAGTGGGGAAGGCGACAGGTCCATGCTGTTCCCGATAGGCGCACTGCGGCCTTGGGTAAACGGCGAAGCGGGGTGGACGCGCGGGGTGACACGCCCTATCTGCACGATGCAATGCTACGCCGCATTCTGACCCTTCTCGCCTTGCTTACCGGCCTTGCTGCTGTCGGCACGCCGGCGCATGCGTTGGTCCACCAAGCGGAAGCGGGAGTCGAGCTGGCTTCGGGCAGCGAACGCGCGATTAAGCGTGAGGCGTGCGCACGGGTCTCTGCCGTGCGTCAGGCGCTCGCTGCGCCGCGGCGCGAACCCGATTGCCGGAGCGTACGTGGTGTCACGATCGTTATTCCGACCGTGCAGCTGGGCAGCGACCGCGCCTTCGAATAGGCGCCCATTCGCTCGCATATCCGATTGTTAGCGGCCGCGCCCAAGCGCACGCCTGCATCCCGTCACAGAACCCATTCCGGAAGGCTCGAAGGCCCCTCTTATGTTCAATACGCTCATGAAAACCATGTTCGGTTCGTCGAACGACCGCTACGTGAAATCGATCGGCAAGATCGTCGACCAGATCAATGCGCTTGAGCCGCAACTGCAGGCGCTGAGCGACGAGGAGCTGGCAGCACAAACCGACAAGTTCCGCGGGCAACTGGCCGATGGCAAGACGCTCGACGATATCCTCCCCGAAGCGTTCGCCACCGTTCGCGAAGCGTCGGTCCGCGTGCTCGGCATGCGCCATTTCGATGTCCAGATGGTGGGCGGAATCGTGCTGCATCGCGGCGAGATTTCCGAGATGCGGACGGGCGAGGGCAAGACGCTGGTCGCTACGCTGGCCACCTACCTCAATGCGATCGAGGGCAAAGGCGTCCATGTGGTGACGGTGAACGATTACCTTGCCGCACGCGACGCCGAATGGATGGGACGCCTGCATCGCTTCCTCGGCCTGACCGTGGGCGTGATCGTGCCCAATCTCAGCGAGCCCGAGCGGCGTGAGGCCTACAATTCGGACATCACCTATTCGACCAACAACGAACTCGGCTTCGATTACCTGCGCGACAACATGAAGCATGAGCGCGGGCAGATGGTGCAGCGCCCCTTCAACTTCGCGATCGTCGACGAAGTCGATTCGATCCTGATCGACGAGGCCCGTACGCCCCTGATCATCTCCGGCCCGACCGAGGACAAGTCGGACCTCTACATTGCGATCGACGAGGTGGTGAAGACCTTCCCCGACGACTGGTACGAAAAGGACGAGAAGCAGCGCAGCATCCAGCTGACCGAGGAAGGCACCGAGGAAGTCGAGAAGCTGCTGATCGAGAAGGGTATTCTCGAGACCGAGAACCTCTACGACGTCGAGAATACGCAGGTCGTGCACCATCTCGATCAGGCGCTGCGCGCGGTCCATATGTTCAAGCGCGACACCGATTACATCGTGAAGGACGACAAGGTCGTCATCATCGATGAATTCACCGGTCGCATGATGGAAGGTCGCCGCTGGTCGAACGGTCTGCACCAGGCGGTCGAGGCCAAGGAAGGCGTGAAGATCGAGCCCGAGAACCAGACGCTCGCCTCGATCACTTTCCAGAATTACTTCCGCATGTATCCCAAGCTGTCGGGCATGACCGGCACTGCCGCCACCGAAGCGGCGGAATTCTGGGACATCTACAAGATGAATGTGGTCGAGATTCCGACCAATGTTCCCGTCGCGCGCATCGATGAAGATGACGAGTTCTACAAGAACACGCAGGACAAGTTCAAAGCGATCGCCAAGGCTATCGCCGAGAAGAACGTCATTGGTCAGCCAGTGCTGGTGGGTACGGTGACCATCGAGAAATCGGAAATGCTCAGCGAATTCCTCAAGCAGGAAGGCGTCGAGCACGAGGTCCTCAACGCTCGCCAGCACGAGCGCGAGGCGCATATCGTGGCGCAGGCGGGCCGTATCGGCGCGGTGACCATTGCCACCAACATGGCGGGGCGCGGCACCGACATCCAGTTGGGCGGCAACGCCGACTTCCGCATCGAAGACGAGCTTGCCGGCATGGAAGACGGCGCTGCGAAGGACCTCGAGATCGAGCGGATCAAGGCCGAAGTCGCTGCCGAACGCCAGAAAGTGCTCGACGCGGGCGGGCTTTTCGTGCTCGGCACCGAACGCCACGAAAGCCGCCGGATCGATAACCAGTTGCGCGGCCGTTCGGGCCGTCAGGGCGATCCGGGTCTCAGCCGTTTCTATCTTTGCCTCGAGGACGATCTGCTGCGCATTTTCGGCCCCGACACGCTGTTCTCGAAGATGATGAATTCGAATCTCGAAGACGGCGAGGCGATCGGTTCGAAATGGCTGTCGAAGGCGATCGAGACCGCACAGAAGAAGGTCGAGGCGCGCAATTACGAGATCCGCAAGCAGGTCGTTCAGTACGACGACGTGATGAACGACCAGCGCAAGGTCATCTACGAGCAACGCGCGGAAATCATGGACAGCGAAGCGGTCGACGACGTGGTTGTCGCGATGCGCCACGATGCGATCAATTCGCTGGTCAGCGAAGCCTGTCCGCCGGGATCCTATCCCGAGCAGTGGGACATCGAAGGCCTCAAGACGCGGGTCGATGATGTTCTCGCGTTCGATGCGCCCATCGAGGAATGGGTCGAGGAAGACCAGGTCGAGCCCGAGATCATCGAGGAGCGACTGGTCGAAGAGGCCGACCGCATCATGGACAACAAGATCGCTGCGGCCGACCCGGCGTTGTGGCGTCGGATCGAGAAGAGCGTGCTGTTGCAGGAGCTGGACGGGCAGTGGAAGGATCACCTCGCCACGCTCGACGCGCTTCGCCAAGTGGTGGGTCTGCGTGCGCATGCGCAGAAGCAACCGCTCAACGAATACAAGCAGGAAGCTTTCAGCCTGTTCGAAACCATGCTCGACAAGCTGCGCGAGACGGTGACCAACAAGCTGATCCGTCTCGAGCTGGTCGAACCCGCGCCACTGCCGCCGGTCGACCTTCCCGAATTGCCCGATTTCCTCACCGGCCACATCGACCCGCTGACCGGGCTCGACAATTCGAACGATGGCGACGGTTCTTCCGAGCGTCCTGCGTTGTTCGGCGCGCTGGCGGGAAGCTCGCGCGCAGCGGTAGGCCCCGGCGGGGCGGTGAGCGAGAACCCCTATGCGGGGATGGATATCAGCCGCAACGCACCTTGCCCCTGCGGTTCGGGCAACAAGTACAAGCATTGCCACGGCGCGATCAGCGGCGGTGTGAATGCCTAAGTGATGGCCGGCTCCGCGGTTACTTTCCGCGGGGCCGGCGCACCATCGGTACCAGCGGCGGGCTGCCTGCTTCGGGATAGATCGGTTCGCCGTGCGGCTCGAACCCGCAGGTTGCGTAGAAACCCGTGTTCGCGGGATTCGAGTTCTCGAGATAGGCGGGCACTTCGTGTCGGTCGCAGGCGTCGAGCACGGGCCGGATCAGACGCCGCCCGAGCCCGGTTCCGCGCGACGTCGCGCCGACGCCGATGCTGAACAGATAGGCATGCTGGAAGCGAGGGTGCCTGCGTTCCATCAGCTCGCCGGTGCGTATCCCCCGCCTTACCGCGCGCGGGCCGCAACGCAGCAAAGTGGGCACGAGAAACGCCGCGTAGTCTGCCAGACCGAAGCTATTGTCGCCGCCGGGCAGCATCCACATGCACGCACCCTCGTTCCCTGCAGTGTAGCAGAAGCCGCGGGGCGCGTAGATCCGCTTCGCTTGGAGCTGGAACAGGTTCTCGATGCCGGCAAAGTTCCCGAACAGCCAGAGATTGAACGGATCGTGACGAAAGGCATCGGCGGTAATCGCGCCAAGCTTGCGCGCCTGCCGAGGGCCCGCGCGGTGAATCCCTTGGGGCAATGCAATGTCAGTGTCGCGCATTCGGCTCCCCCGCTGCAGACCCGGACGCTAGCCCGGGAACCGAGAGCGGTCTAGGCGGGGGCATGGTTCCACTCGCTATCGCCTTCCTGGTCACCGCGCTGCTGTACGCCAGCGTCGGCTTCGGCGGCGGCTCGACCTATACCGCACTGCTCGCACTGGCCGAGGTCGACTACCGCGTGCTGCCGTTGCTCTCGCTAGCGTGCAATCTGGTGGTCGTCGCAGGCAGCACGGTGCGGTTTGCGCGTGCGCGGGTCACACCCTGGGGTCGCGCGCTGCTGCTGACCGCAATCGCCGCGCCGGCAGCTTTCCTCGGTGGGCTGACCCCGATCGCCAAACAGGGCTTTCTCGCGCTGTTGGGCACCAGCTTGCTCTTCACCGCGCTGACCATGATGTTGCCCGTCGCGAAGAGGCCCGAAGGCGAAGGTGAACGCGGACGCGTTGCGCGATATGCGCCGCTTGCAGCATTGCCGCTCGGCTATATCTCGGGCTTGGTCGGAGTCGGTGGCGGGATATTTCTTGCCCCCTTGCTGCATCTTGTGCGCTGGGACAGCGCCCGCGCGATCGCTGCGACCGCCAGCCTGTTCATCCTCGTGAATTCGCTGTTCGGGCTGGCGGGTCAGGTGCTCAAGGGCGGGGAAGGCAGGTTCGCCGCTGCAGTTGATCTCGGACTGCCGCTCCTGATCGCGGTCGCGATCGGCGGGCAGATCGGCAGCCTGCTCGCGCTACGCTATCTGCCGCAACGCTGGATCCGCTGGGGCACGGGCGCGCTTACCGCCTTCGTCGGCGGGCGCTTGTTATTGAATTTGTGAGAAAAGTGGCTCCCCGAGTTGGATTGCAACTGTTGTCCACCGGCGTAAACGGAAATCCATAAAGCCTAGTGAATCTGGCCTCTTGTGGTGGGGGTTTGTCAATCGGCGTCCATTGACGCGCACCCCTATCTAGCCCTAAATGTGGTGCAAAGTGTGGTAAGGCATCGCTATGGGCAAACTGACGAACAAGCAGGTCGAGAACGCGAAGCCGGGACGACATAGCGATGGCGAGGGTCTAACCCTGCTCGTTCGCAAGCCTCCGAAAAACTCGGACGCCAAGGCGGGTGGCAAGTCTTGGGTTCTCCGTGTGCAAGTTAATGGAAAACGCAACGACTACGGTATCGGTTCGCTTGCCGCCTATAGCCTTGCAGAAGCTCGGGAGCGTGCTCGGGATCTGCGCAAGGCAGCAAAGCAAGGACGCGACCCTGTTGCGGAACGGGATAAGGACGCAAATGCGCCGCCGACCTTCAAAGTTGCTGCACAGCGCTGCCATGATGCAAAAGCTCCAGGGTGGAGCGATAAAACCGCATCGGCGTTCCTCTCGTCCCTCTCTACGCACATACACCCCAAGATCGGTAATTTGCGGGTCGATAGCATTACTGAGCGCGATGTAGCGGCGGCTCTATCGCCTGTCTGGCATGCCAAGCCCGCGCTCGCCAAAAAGCTGCGTCACAGGATCGGGCTAATACTCGACTTCTCGAAAGCGAGCGGATGGCGGTCTGAAGGTGCGCCGCGTCAAAGCCTGTCGGCTCTGCTGTCGAAACAGCAAGAGGGCGGCAACTTCCCCTCAATGCCCTATGAAGAATTGCCTGCGTTCATCGCCAAGGTGAAGGGCAAGACTGAAACCATGGGGCGGCTGGCGCTCCTGTTCACCATTCTGACCGCTGCGCGCAATGGCGAGGTTAGGGACGCGATGTGGTCGCAGTTCGATCTAGACAACGGGCTTTGGCATCGGCCCGCCTCGATGATGCGAAAGAACGGGGACGCGCACACGATTACCCTGTCACCGGAAGCGTTAGAGGTTCTCGACCGTGTGAAGCTCTGGCGCACTGTGGAGGCTGACTGCCGCGTGTTTCCGGGCAAGGGTGGCAAGCGCCTATCCGATATGACGATTGGCAAGGAAATGGCGGCGCTGCCGTATGTCGTCCATGGCTTCCGCTCTACCTTCCGCACTTGGGCGGCTGAACGTATGCCCTCGGTTCCTGAGGCCGTGGCTGAGGCCGCACTTGCGCACCGCATACCTGACGCGGTTGTGCGCAGCTACAATCGGGCGAAGTTCTTGGAGATGCGGCGCACACTGCTCGATGCTTGGGGACGGTATGCCTCGGGCACCTCGGGCGATGTGGTGCAACTGCCGCTCGGCCTGCGTCAAGGCTGATTCGGGGGGTGCGCCCCTAAGAACAGATTTAGAACAAAACGAGCCTATTTGAGGCGAAGCGTGCATGGCGCGCGCCAAGGCGACGTGGATAACCCCACCCCGGCCTTCCACCGCTGTCTTTCGTCGGTTATGGGTAAATACGGCTACTCCGAGAGGGATCATACATGACGGAATGCAAAGTGCAACAAGAAAATTCGCAAGCCGCGAACCATGTCGGCGGAATGAAGACGCTTGCCGACTTCTGCGCGGACAACGGGGTGTCGAGGTCATATTGTTACATCGCCAACGCTGAGGGCATCCTGCCCTTCACTAAGGTAGGGCGCGCGACCCGTATCAAGTTGGAAGATGAACAGGCTTGGCGTGACAGCCTGCCTGTCGTGTCGGGCGCGGCGAATTGATCGCTACCGCCCAAATGGAAAACCCCCGCCCGTGGTGGGGCAGGGGTTCAATTGTCTGCGTGGCAGCAAACGGCATTCACGAGGGTCTTATAGCAGGGGGTTCCCCCCGTGTCTATGCGTCCTGCCTGTTTTCTCCCTCGCAGCGCACTGCACAAGGGATGAAGTACATTGCAAAGGCAAATCCTGACGCGCCGCGATCCCGGCGTTGAAAAGCTGCTGGTTGGGCTTCCCGACTACGCCACTCCTGACCGCCTAGAACCGACCCGACGATGGGCAGTCGCCCTCATGTCGGAAGTCTCGCGCTGGTCGATGAACAAGCGCAGGCGGAATGCTCTCGCACGGGGAGGGCGCGCCAATGACTGAGCAGACAAAGCTTCGGGCGCTCGCTCTGGCGCTGCTCGCCAATGGTGAGGGCATCAATCGCCGTTCCGGGCAGTTCCTCGGGCAGCTCTGCGCGCCTGACCACTACCCACTGACCCCCAAACAATACGACTGGCTCGGCAAGCTGGCCGACAAGGGGGGGATGTTAGACCAATTCGAGGGGATCGCTTGTGTCGAATAGTAGCGAACATAACGGAAACGAGGGTGTCCACTACGGGCGTGGGACCGCTGCTGGTTCCAAAGGCAACACGCCCCTTGCACGCGCCAATAGCGAGGCAGGGGCGAGGGAGGTCACGCAAAGCCTTCCGCGCCGTCATAGGCAGGTTGTCGAGGCGTTCGCCGCATATGGTCCAGGGGGAGCGATCCCCGAGGACGTGGCAAACGACTTGGAACTGCCGGTGCATGTGGTCCGCCCGCGCTGCGGTGAACTTCGGACGCGCAAGCTTTTGTTCGAGGTTGGCAAGCGTCCGGGCCGCATGGGCTGTGACGTCACCGCCTTTAGCACCGTCAAGCCTGATGGCGAGGCAGCTTAGATGGGCGGCGACGTAATCTTGTCGCGGGAAGGGGCGGGCTATCTGGTCCGCTTCGATCCTCCAGACGCGGGCGGCATCCATCCGACTGAACAGCGATTTACCGATATTCGGGAAGCGCGCGGGGCATGGGGCGGCCTGCGCCTCTGTCTCGGTCGGCAGAAAGTCGATTTGTCGGGGGAGGGGTAGGCAATGGGCGTCTTTGCAGACTGGCAACCCGCCTATGCCGAAGCGGGGATTGCAACGTTTCCTGTCGATGTTGAGAGGAAAAAGCCCGCAGTGGGAAACCCGCTCAAGGCTGGGCGCAATGCCTCCGCGCAATGGGCGATCAAATTCCCTCAGGTAAATGCCTTGGGCTTTGCCTGTGGTGCGCGCAGTCGAATAACCATTCTCGATGTGGACACGTCCGACACCAACGTTCTGGCGGATGCCTTTGGCAAGGTTGGTGCTTCTCCTGTCGTGGTCCGCACAGCGTCCGGAAAATTCCATGCCTACTATCGGCACAACGGGGAGCATCGTTCGCCGCGTCGTGCAGCTCGCGAAATGGGGCTGGCCGGGCCGATTGATATTCTCGGGACAAATGGCTTCGCAGTCGCGCCGCCCTCGTGTGGCTCTAAAGGTGCATATGAGTTTCTGGAGGGATCGCTCGCGGATCTGGCGACCCTGCCCGCAATGCGGCTCCCCGATGTGGCAGGAGACGCGCAAGCGGCAATATCTGACACACTCGCCAAAGGCGAGGGTGAGAGGAATGACAGGCTTTGGCGCTCGTGCATGGCCGCTGCACGGGACTGCGGTTCGCATGACAACCTGCTGCGCTTCGCGCGTGCGCTCAATGACAGCGGTGAATGGTCGCCTTTGCCTGATGACGAATTGCAGCGGGCAGTTTCCAGCGCATGGAAGTGTCAGGTCGAGGGGCGCAACGGCTTCGCGGGAGATCGGTTCGTGCAATATGACCGTGCCGCGTATGATGTTCTCAAAGCCGATCCCGATGCGATGTTTCTCTATAATCTCTGCCGCGCCGAGCACTGGGGCCGCGATTTTCTGATAGCCAATGGCTGGCACAAGACCCTGCCGCTGTCACTCGCGAGGCTCCAGAAGGCGCGCCAATTTTTGCTCGATCATGATTTGATCGTTTGCGTTCGGGCCGAAACGCGCAATCGGCCCGCCGTTTACCGGTTTTCGACGCCAAACGTTGTCATGGAAGGGAAGAGGGGGAGAGGGGTGTAGTGTTTATATTACTATCGGAATGCCGACACCCATTAGCCAGACAATTTTGGGTCATTATGCGCCCCGCGAACCCTGCGGGGGCGACTGTCACGCAATGTCACGGGACACGGGGGATACATGGGCAAGCCTGAACAGCAACAGCAATTCGTAACCGATGCTAACGGCAGGATCTCTGCTCCGATAATACGGCGAAAGAACGGGACGCTGGAGAAATGGATGCGCCAGCCGGATTGGCCAGCCGAAGCCACACTTGGCGTTGAGCGCATCGAACGCCTTTGGGCGGCGCAACCGACCCTCGGCAAGCTGAGTGCTTCCTACGGCGACCATCGCCCTGGAGGGGCCACATCCCACGAAGAGCGGCTTGCGGGCAACGCAGCCGATGAGCTGGCGCGCATACGGGGTCGCTTCTCCCCTGCCTATTGGCGGTGCTTCGAGGCGGTTGTGCGCGATGGCGAGGGGACAACGGCTGCGGCTCGCTTCCTCAAGGTGAAGTCGGGACAGGCGAGCGCATCGGTCAAGGTGGTTTGCGGCCTGATCGCTTCGAGCATTGCGTTAGGGTGATAGTTTGTAGAAGCCTTTACGCGCGGGCACGCCGAGCTTTGGGAAATCAGCGAGAATCTGCACCGGCTCGACCTCAGCAAAGAACAGAGGGACGAGCATCTGCGCCGATATGTTGCGCTGATCGAGGCTAGACGGGAGGCCGAAAGAATTGTTTCCCAAAATGGCAAACAATCCCCGCGTCCGGTCGGGAGGCCCAAGGTAAAACCGGACAAAGTGTCCGATTTTAAGGAGGTCGGTGCGGGACGCGGCAGATTGCGGAAGCGATGGGGCCTCTAAATAGAAAGGCCCGTCACCTTGCTACGGGTGACGGGCCGTTAGGCTAGGGGTTTGGGTTAGGCGGCCTTGGTTCTTACGTCGCAACCCGTAAGGCGGGCCACGTCCTGCGCTACGTGTTCAAGCAACAGCTTTGCTTCTTTCTCGTTAAGCCACTCCGCAGAGCGGCATAGCGCTAGCTTCTCGTGCAGCTCGCGGAAGTTGCCGACCGGGTAGGTGGCAACCTCGCGCCATGCGGCGCAAGTGGTGTCAAGCGCGGCTGTCCAGTTGGCGTCTGCCTCCTTGAGCGCGGCGGTTACCTCGGCCCCGTCCTCTTCCCACAGGGCTACCTCTTCGACGTAGGCGAGAAAGTCGGGATGCTTGGCGTAGTCTGGCGAAGGGTGCTTGACCCTGTGCAGGTTGAGCGTGTCGGTGCGTTCGTAGCTGTCGAGCGTGACGGGGGCTTGCGTGAAGCCCTCCACGGCGTAGGTGATTTGCCGCGTCGGCGCTGTCTCGCGGAAAGCCTGATAGGCGGTTTCTGCCTCGTCGTGCTTGATGGCCAGCGCTTCCTGAGCGGCGCGGGCGTTGTTGAACTTCGCAACAAGGGCGGTCCAGCGGTTATGATGGCTAGTGGTGTTCATTGGTCATTCTCCCCATGCTGGGAAGCCCCGCCCTCGCTCTGGAAAGCGGGGCAGTGTGTCAGGCAGTGCGGCGCGCTGGGAATGCGACAATTTCGCACTCGGTCGGCTCGATGTATCGAGCTTCAATCACTGCCTTGGAGGCTTCGCGGCAGGCGCTCTGCCCAAGGCGCATTGCCTCGTGGACGGTCAGGCGAAGCGCTACGTCGTCCTGCACAGGGATGATGATGTGTTCGCCATCGCGGGTTGCGACGGGGGAGGTTGTCAGAGTAAGTTGCATGATCGCTTTCCCTCTTACTAGGGATTGTCGAAGGGCCGATGTTGGAATGCCAGTTCCGCGTCGGCCCGCCTTGGCTTGATTGCTTTGGCACTTCGTTACGTAACGACTTGCAATCTCAATGTCAACGCGTTACTAACGATGCATGGCTATGACAAACGCAGAGCGCCAAGCGCGCTATCGCAAGCGCCTCAAGGAAGGTGTTGACGGGACGCTGGCTTATGAGGTCGATCTGTTAAAAAAACAGGTGGCCCTATTGGAGCGGAGCCTGAACGAGGTCCGCGCTCATGTAGGAAAAGCCGGAGTGCAGCTCCCAAAGTCAGCATATAAGCCTCATCGATAGGTATGGCGCTTCCGCCTGATTATCTTGCGGCCCTCGGGCCTTTAGCCGACGCCTTCGCCGCGTATGAATCCGCGACGGGTTCGGTCGCCATCCTGGTCGGTGGAGCTGCAGCCGCTATCCATACGGACGGGGCATTTATGTCGGCTGATTTTGATGTGGTTGCTCCCTATGACAGAGCGTTTGCAGAGGCTATGGCCACTGCGGGGTTTGTGGATGATGAGAAGGCTGTTCACGGCCTCGGCGGCTGGTACCACCCCGATCACCCCCAATTCGCGGTGGAGCAAGTCTCGGGTGGATATTTTGACGGCCTTGGCGAGAAAGAGCGATGCCTCAAGCTTTCCATGCGGGAAGGCGCGGCGATCGTACTGCCGGCAATAGAGGACATAATAGCGGACCGGCTCGGACAGCATGAAGTTGCAGGCGGAGATACGTCAATGTTTGAGCAAGCTAAGGCGCTGTATGCCATGGCCAATGGTTTAGACATTTCTTACCTCTTTCGCCGTATAACGGAAGAGGGTGGTAATCCGGCTCTTTTGGGACTATCTACGGACTGATGCGAACGCTTGACCTCAACAGCTTCCTTGGCGACGTAAGGGCGCGCAAGGCTGCAATCGGCCTCGATGAGAGCGCCGTAGCTGTTGACGCGCGCCGAAATGGCGGCGCTCGTCGCACTGCCAGCAAAAGGGCGGCGCTTGCCCGTGCTGAGCGTCGGGCCGTGGCGGCAGGTGTTGCTCCTGTCCCGGCCAACTATTGAGCGCTTTTCCCGAACCCCTCTTATTACTGGCCGCATTGGCCGCCTTCGTGGCAATCGGGCCATGGGTCAAAGTGGCAATCGCAGATACGGACTCTCTGAAGTTACGGGCCCTTTCTCAAGCCGCGATCCCCACAGCAATCGCGCTAGGCATTTTTGTGTTCGGAGTTGCCAATAATCTGATAGCGCAAGCAATTTGACTGTGAAGGGTGACTGGCAAACCCATTTCTATGAAGCATGCGACAGAGGCATGCGGATCGAGTTTGGAATGCTGATTGCGTTGAGCATTTTCTACTTGGGTGTAGGTGTGTTGGCGCTTTTGGGTTGGGCTGTCCTATGAAGTTAGTGAGTGAGAATAGTGAGGCGGAAGTTGCCAAGCAGCGTGCGCTTGATGATCTGCGGTGGCCTCTCCTTGAGCTAGCCGCCAACCTCGTGCGCGTGGTTCGTGGAGCGGGGCGCGCGTATGAGTTATTGCCTCAAATGGCCAAGGTGATTGAGCGGGCAGAGGACTATCGATCGGTCGTTGGATACTATCCTTCCGACTACGAGATCAGTGAGATTCTGAGTGTGCGTTACTGGGATCTGCCGCACGAGGACGATATGTCGCGTGCAGTTGGCAAAATTGTGCAGGGCGCGTTGCAGTCCGCAGCCTCCACGCTGGTCAATCAATCGACGCAACAAGCTGCTGGCGACAGCGAAATATTCGAGGGCATAAGGTGGGTCGAAGAAGTGAGGGCCGCCGACAGAGCCCGACATACGGAAAGTTTCACGGATCGCCAGGCGAGAGAGAAGGCTGAGGCCGAGATGGATTTGCGGGCAGAGATGCTGGGTCGCGCAAAGATGATCGCGAAGCGTAAGCCCAAAGGGTCAAAATAGGCGAGAGAACTGAATGGCCTTAGCCCTGCTCGCATCTGTAGCACTTTCCCTCTGCGCTTCTGGCCCCCGAGACAATTGCGTGCATGATGGTGACACGTTTTGGCTCGATGGTGAGAAGGTCCGCATTGCCGACATTGATGCTCCAGAGCTTCAGGCTCGATGTGCCCGCGAACGGGATCTAGCTTTGGCCGCTCGCAACAGGCTGCTTGCCCTACTCAATGCCGGACCCTTTACCCTCCGCCGTTCTGGCCGGGATCGCTACGGCCGAACGCTGGCCGTGGTCTGGTCGGCTGGCAGGTCCGTTGGTGGTGTACTGGTGGCAGAGGGCCTTGCTCGGCAATGGGATGGGGTAAGGCGTTCTTGGTGTTAGGGGCATAGAATGAGAACAATAGGGCTTTTCGGGGCGTCTCTGGCGCTGTGCATTCCAGTCAATAGTCAAGCTCAGTCGGAAGCCCTCGGCATGATTTGGGGCAAGGACGCTTTGGCGACCTGTGCCAATATCGAGGATCACCCCCGCCGCGATGTTACAGCGGGGATGGTGTGCCTAAGCTGGGTCAATGGTGCGACACAGGCTGCAAGTTCATCGATCTCGTATGAGACGGAACAGCCAAACTATTGCACGCCAACTTATGGTGGCTCCACTGGCCAATATGCGGCAGTCTTTCTAAAGTTTCTGCGTGACAATCCGGCAAAGCTGCATCGTCCGGCTATCTACCTCTACCATCAAGCGATGGCCGAGGCCTTCCCCTGTGCGACGGATTAACTGCTTGTTCCCGGCCCTATCTGCTTAGGCTTCGATCCACAGCGCTGGCACTTCAACCGCATTGCCAAGCCCTCCAGGCTATAGTGCGGCCACCCCCTCGCGGCGATGGCAATAGCCATTCGTTTGCGGCTCAAGCTGTCTTGCTTGCCGAGACGTTCGCCAGTGAGGGCGACGATAGCCTAGCGGTCTTCCTTGCCACACGCTCCGTTTAACGGCGTGGATGATTGGCGGGCTTCAACGCTCGGGGAAAGTGATAGACTAGTTCACCTTCTCCATTTCTGACTTCCGCACGTTGCGCGATGCCAAGTTCGACGTGTTCGCGGGCGCTGCTTTTTATCGTTTCGAAAGGCTCATTGCTGGTGCGGACTTCGCGCACGCGTTCAGGGCCGTCATATAGGGTAATTTCATACATCAAGCCGCCTCCAACGCCTCTACCTGCTCGATCTTGGCGCGGGTTTCCGCGTCAATGGTGGCGAGGTCGAAAGCCTGTTGCATGTTAAGCCAAAGCTCGGGCGTGGTGCCGAGAAGCTTAGCCAGCTTCAACGCAAGCAAGGTGGAAACCGCGCTCTTGCCGGAGAGGACATTGTGCAGCGCCTCGCGGCTCATGCCGACACGGCGCGCGAAGGCGCTCTTGGACAGGCCCGATGCGGGCAATACGTCCTCGCGCAATACGTCCCCAGGGTGTACGGGGGGCAGACCTGCTATCATCGGGTTCGTCATGTTACCTTCGGCCTCCTTTGCCGTATCGAGTTACCTGCCGCGTTCGGGTGCGGCGGTCCCTTAGTGATAGTCCTCTAGGTCAACGTCCACGGCGTCCTTGTCCTCCCATGCGAAGGTCAAGCGCCAGTTGGCCGTAACTCTCACGCTCCAACGGTCCTCGCCCTTCAAGCCATGAAAATAGAAGCCCGGTAGGTTCATATCTTCTGGGCGGATTGCCGCGTTAAGGGTGGCGAGCTGGCGAGCAAGGCGGGACATATTCGCATTGCCCTGCACTGGTAGCCTGCGCACCTCGCCTTTCGTGGCGTAGGCCTCTAGCGGCTTGCTGGTGAAGTTCCGTATCGGCATGGGTGTTAAGTGTCACCTCACGCCCTAACTGTCAAGTACCACTTCACAATTCGCGTGATTTAGGCCGAAACCTATTCCTCCTTGGTTCCGCCACCTCCCGTCTCCCCAACGGCGGCTTCGACCATATCCGCGACCTGTCGAAGGAGCGGGGCTAGTTGATCCGCTGCCAACCGCTCGACTTCACTGTAGGGAGCATCATGATTCGCGCCCTCGACGACAACAGACAAAAACAAATTATTGCGCGCGATTAGCGTGTCGGCTGCGGCATCGAAATTGATATTGAAGTTTGCAATGTAGTGCGCGGGACGTGCGGGTGTGCCTTTGTTGTTGATCGTCACGTTACCTTGAACTTCGGTTCGGTCGGGTGTGGCATCCCTCGCGCTGTGAAATGTCAGGCCACCAAACCCAAAGTCGAGATTCTTTCCTTCAGCCACTGAGGCCTCCTCATTCTTTAGCTTCCTAATCCTGGCCCGATCCGGGCGGGTCTCTCGCCGCAGCGGTCACACCTTAGTCGAGTTGCCAAACCCTCCATAGAATAGCGGGGCCACCCCTTCGCCGCAATCACCGCTAGGAGGTCGTAGGGGTCCAGCATGACAACTCGCCCACACTGGCAATCGACCCTCAACTTGTAGCGGTGCCTTGCGTAGTCGGCGAGGGAATCAAGGCGCTTGCTGCTCATTGACCGGGCGCTAACACGGCGTTCCCCCTGTGCCTATGTTCTTCGTTTGTTCTTGACTTTTTCGGAAAACGGTGCTACGTGCGGAACACAATAGGCGGTCCCTGCGGGGGTCGCCTTTTTCGTATTAATTGAGACGCGGGCAACGGCGGTCCTTCAGGGCTTCGCCGCTCTACCCGCTGGGAGAGCATCTGAATGGAAGTTGCCGAAACGCTGCCACGCAATGCGGAACACCTGACATTTCGTGCAAGCTCTGCCTTGAAGGCCGCGCTGCACGAAAAGGCCGGCCGGGCCGGGTGCTCTCCCTCTGAATTTCTGCGTTCGATCCTGCGCGAAAAGGTCGGTCTGCAATGACGGCTATCGCCGAGGCGGGCCTATCCCTTGGCGACACCTTGGGGGCCGCTCTGCGTCAGCAAGCCGAGTGCGAGGCCCGCAATTACGCATTTGCGCGACAAGTTGCGGCAATCGAGCTGGCCTCCGGTGTTGCGCAGGCGCTCGGGGCGGATTGGGGCGATGTGTGGGATGAAATGACGCACGTTCCCGACAACATGCTGGCGCTGCTTGAAAGTCCGCAGGGGTGGTCGGTTCTGGCGTCTTACGTCGCGGAAAGTATCGGGCGGGCGCTGCATAGCTACTCGCCCACTGTTCACTAGGGGGAATAAGCAATGAGCGGTATCAATTGGGGTCTGGCGAACCAAAACGGGTTCTACAACGCCTTGGCGGTCGGTCGTCAAATGGGTGCGGACATAGCGGAGGCGCGCGACCGCAAGGAATATCGCGGCGCGCTGGCGGTTCTGGCGCAAGACCCGGAAAACCCGGACGCGCTCTCGCGTGTCTTTCAACATGACCCGCGCGTCGGCGTGTCCCTTATGGATCGTGCCGACGAAAAGGCTTTTGGCCGCGATGCTGCGGCCATGATGGTTCCCAATGGTGCCCCCAATGCACTGCTCGGGCTGGGGTCCGGTGCGCCCCCTCAAACCGGACCCCAGGTTAATGCACTCGCTCCAATGGTGGCGGGTGCGTCTGGCGGATCGCCAGCGGAACAATCTTCTCTCGTCGCCACGCCTGACCAGCGGGCGGAAAGCGCACAAGTCGAGCGCCGCCTTGGTGTGGAAGGCGTCACGGTGCAGGATGATACGCGACCCGAGGTTGACTTGTCCTCCCTTGGCCAGCCGCGAACGGAGGCGGATCAAGCCTTTCTGCGCATGGTGCAGCGCGACCCCTCCAAGGCCCTCAAGATACGTTCGGAGCTACGCGACAACTTCGTTGCGCAGATGGAAGCGGAGTCCGATTTCTACGGCCTCGCCATGGGTGAACTTTCACGCGCTACCAATCCGCAAAGCTGGTCGCAGGCGGTGCAGGCCCTCTCGGTTAGGGGGCAGGCTCTTGGCATGGACATTAGCCGTGTTGTCCCTGCCGAATATCCCGGCCCTGATGCGGTGGCCGATCTCATGCGCCGCGCCCAGCCGATCAAGGAACAGCTCGACCTCATGGTCAGAGAGGCGAATATCGACGCGGACAACGCCCGCGCGGATCGCAACACCGATAGCATGATTGAGACGCGGGAGCGCCGCGCTGCCGAGTATGAGCGCAACAATCGAGAGCGCCGCAACCTGACTCGTCGCGGGCAGGACATGACCGACGCCCGCGTTCGCTCTCGTGGCAAGTCTGCTCGTCCTACGGCCACAGGCCCGAATGGTGAGAAAGTCGAGTTCGACGGTAAGAAGTGGGTGCCCGCAAAATGAGCGCCGATACTGCTCGCCCTTTCGAGGCCTACACCGCCTTGCACCATGCCGCGCGTGGTGACTTGGAGGCGCAACGCGCTCTGGCCCGTGAAGCCCTGTCCTGCGCAGCTGAAGGCAAGGACTCCCGCGCCGCCACTGAGGGCCTAGTGTTCGCCCGCATGGCTGCATCGCAAGGTGACAACTCGGACTTGGGCTTGCTCCTGCAATTGCTCTCGGTCGCGGCTTCTCTCGCGGAAGCTGAGGGCGATAGCGACGATATGCGAGGCGCACTTGCTGCTGAGCTTGTCGCATACCTCTCGCGCGGTGTGGATCGCCAGCCGGAAAGCGAAGGCGACCTTGCCCCGTGGCTCGCGGCTGTAGTCGCGGAATGCTCGCCGGAAGAAGTGGAACTTGGGAAAGATTTGGAGCGGCAGCTAATCGCCGCTGAGAGGGTAGGATAATGCAGAATATGATGGTCGCCGCTCCGATGCCTGTAGGCAAGCCGGGGCGCAGCCTGTTCGGTGCCAAGCGCCGTAGGCCCGTGCCTGCGGTCGATGATGGCACGATGGCCCACAAGGGTATGCCGATGATTGCCGGTCGCGCGGGTGCTGCCGCGCAAGAGGGCAACATGCTAGCGCCCGGAATGATTGGCGGTTACGGCGGCGGCACGTTCAACATGGACGGCTCGCAGGCAACGCCCGTTGGCGGCTGGTCGGTCGGTGCCGATGGTGAGACTACGGGCGACGGTGCGCCTGCCCGCTCGATGCCTTCGCAGCGAATGCCCCAGGGCGGCCCGCTTGGCGGCTCGATGCGCCAACCCTTCGACTATGAGGCAGCTAAGGCCGCGCTTGTCGGTGAAGCTCCCAAGGTCAAGGACTGGCAAAAGGTTCTTGCTGTCGTCGGTGACGCACTCGTTGCGCATGGCGGTGGCCAGCCGATGGCGATGCGCAATATCACGGCCCGTCAAGACGACTATTCGAAGCGCCAGTTTCAGGCCGCGCAGCAAATCCTCGATTGGCAGTATGGCGACTATGAAGCGCAGCGAGACGCGGACCTTCGCGCGGCCAATCCCTACACCATCGGGCGCGAGCGGCTGGCCTATGATCCGGCAACGGGTCAAACCGATGTGCTTTATCGCGGTCGGCAGGATGCGGAGATTTACGCGGACTCGCTCGGCTTCGACCGTGACAGCGAGGAATGGGGTGCGGTTGTCGAAGACTACGTGCTGCGCTCGTCGGGTCCGTCTGCGCATCAGCGCGATATGGAAATTGACGATCACCGCACGGCTAACGATCGCTCGCTAGAAGGCTACCGCCAGCAAAACCGTTTGCAGATGGAAGGCGCACGCCAGAGCAACCGTCGCGGCATGGTTGATTATCGCAATGCGAACCCGCCCCCGTCGCGTAGCTCGCGGGGTGCTGCTCGCCCCACCGCTACCGATAGCAAGGGCAACAAGATTGAGTGGAACGGCAAGGCATGGGTGCGCGCTAAGTGAGTATCCCTCCGCCCCCTCCCGGTTTTACCCTAGACGGTGGCGAGCCGCCTAAGAGGGGGAAGCGCCTGTTTCAGTCGGGCGGGCCTAGTAGTGCCCCGGCGAAGGTTCCCCCGCCTCCTGAGGGCTTCGTGTTGGATGATGCGACCGCAACCGATGGTGACACGGTGCGCTCCGGTGACGCCCGCGTGCGTGTGGTCGGGGTCGATGCGCCTGAGCTTCGCCAACAGGGTTGGGATAGGCAGGGCAACGCGGTCCCCATTGGGGAGCAATCGCGCGCCTTTCTGCAATCGACCTTGGACGGTGGGCTTGCTGCTGTAGGTCCGTCCTTCGGAACGTCTTGGGGGCGTCGCGTTGCTCCGGTCAACGTGGGAGAGACTGACGCAGGCCTTACAAGCCTGCGCTATGGCCACGGGTTCGCCGCGCCTGAGTATCTTGTAGAAGATCCCGCGCGCCGCTCCGATTACGTGCAGGCGGAAAGCCGCGCCCGCACCAATCGCCTTGGTGTGCATGGGGCCTACACGCAG
>JACLAD010015497.1_pt1 | contig 18744 bp, 27 predicted proteins | sample 8027901 | NCBI WGS metagenome assembly JACLAD01 (sample SAMN15725071, study PRJNA655200) | protist metagenome | isolation source: fluorescence activated cell sorting (FACS) single amplified genomes of... | place: Spain: Blaines Bay Microbial Observatory, Mediterranean Sea | collected 2016-07-05 | reverse complement strand
ACATCCTGATGCTGCATCAAGTAGGAATGTCGGATTTCAGCCTCTCGCCCTAATGCATCTGGCCCAGCTCGAAGTTGGCGGAGAGCTAGACAGTGTCCATGCCCAGATGGTCTTTCATGAAGTTGGCGATAACTCGATGGGCCTGTCGGTTGAGTGGACGAAAAGTAGAAAAACAGCTGCTCCAATTTGGGTGGCTTTTTCGGGAGTTAACCGAAAGCCGGTTCCGGCAGGTTTTCCACGTTTCCACTCTTCAAGATGCTCGTCACAGCAAAACGCCAACATGGACTGGCATTGCGTTTTAGCAGCACACCCGTTCACGTCCGATACTTCAGCCCAGATGACGGTAGCTTCGGGGTGCACGGCTTCTACTTCCAATCCATCCCGGTTGATTGAAACCTTGATCTGCCTTTCACACTCCGGACAGGCTGACTGAACAGTCGTCTCGTGGCCAGTCATCGCAGCGGTTCCTAATGCATCAATGACACAAATAGCGTTGATGCGCCTGCCGCCCAGTGAAACTCGATGCTGCGTCGGGGTCGCGGAGAACGGATAGGCTGCTACAATCACGTCGTCTTCAAAAAGGACCAGATCGCGTCGTTGCAGGCTCCGAAGTGATGATCTTAAATCCACCAATGTTTGCCCAGTGGACATCTTGAGGTCGTTCAATGTTGGGGGCATTCCAGCCCTGACGAAACCGAGCAGCACCAGTCGGTGAATGGCAAGCTCTTGCGGAGTAATCCCATCCCATCGATCTGCCATCAGTTCCGCTGTCATTAACGCCTCAAGAGCCTTGGCAACATACCCATCAGACACCACTGACCAGTCGAGATAGCTGCTTCGCGCCATGACCGCCTTCATCCTGCACAGCAGGACAGTTTGGCTACATCCTTATCAAATGTTTGTGCGGCTAGCTTCAGCCCCTCGACTGTTGTGAGATAGGGAAAGATCATTGCGCCCAGATCGTCGTAGGTCATTCCCATTTTGATAGCCATCGCTGCGGTCTGGATACTGTCTGCTCCTTCCGGGGCAATGATATGCGCGCCCAATAGCTGCTTAGTGTCCTTGTCCGCGATCAGTTTGATAAGACCGCGCGTGTCGCGGGCAGCCAACGCACGAGGCACGTGCTCCAGGCCCAAGACCGATGTGGCCACTTCATGACCAGCGGACTCGGCCTGCGCCTCGGTAAGGCCGACACTGGCGACCTGTGGATCAGAAAAGACAACAGCGGGCATGACGCTGTTGTCATAGCTGAGTGTGTTTCCATTCATCGCATTCTTGGCGGCGAGCTTCGCGCCATAGGCCGCCATATAGACAAACTGATCAGTCCCGGTCACATCGCCTGTCGCATAAACCCCGTCTCGGGTACTGCGCATCTGCGGGTCGATGACAATTCCGCCACGCGCGTTGATGTCGATCCCAGCGACATCAAGCCCCAAAGAACCCGTGTTCGGGATGCGACCCGTCGCCAACAAGAGCTTCTCGGCTTCGATCCTGACCGCCACGCCGTTATGTGTCGCGTGCAACGTGACAACCCCTCCCGTTTTTTCGAACCTGTCGTATGATAGCCCGTCCAGCACCTTGATGCCTTCATCGACAAAGGCTTTCGTTAGAGCTTCGCTGACCTCTGGTTCGGCTTCTGGAAGCAAGCCACGACGCGTGACAATGGTTACTTCGACACCTGCGCGGGCAAATATCTGAGCAATCTCAACGCCGATGTAGCCGCCACCCATCACCATGAGTGACTTGGGAAGTTCTGACTGTTCAAGTGCTGAGGTGCTGTCCAGCCATTCGACCTTATCCACTCCGGGGATATCTGGCACATGTGGCGAAGACCCCGTTGCGATGATAATTTTTGGCGCACGAATGGTGCGATCTCCAACCTCTAGAGAGCCATCGCTTGCGAAACTTGCCTGGCCTTCGATGTAGTTGACACTTTCATAGTTCGGCAAAACATCAACGTATTTTGCGGCCCGCAGATCATCGACCAAGGCTTGCTTTTGGGCGACCAGGGCCGCCCAATCGGTCACTTTTGCGGTGGCTTCCACACCATCAAACCGGTCAGCGGTTTTGGCTGAATGCAGTGTTTCCACTGCGCGGATCATTGCCTTGGACGGGACGCAACCGACATTGACGCAAGTGCCGCCGATGGTTCCATATCCGATGAGCGCAACGCGGGTACCGTCTTCGGCTGCCGTGATCGCGGCAGAAAATCCAGCAGATCCAGCGCCAATAACAGCAAGGTCAAATATATCGGCATCTGCCGAATTCGAAGAACAACAGTCGGACATATTTTTGGTCTTTCGGTATCAGGTTTTCCGCGCACGGCGGATGAGAGCATAAATCGTGACCAGCGCGAACACAGCAAGAGCGGGCAATAGGACATAATCGAGATAACCAACTACGGCCGACAGCCCCACAATGCCGAAAAGCACAGCGAGAATTGGCGTGAAGCAACACAGCGCGGCTATCACCGTGCCAAAGATGCCGAGTTTAAGAAGTCTGTCGTTCACCTCGGTCGCCCTCTCTGAAATCTCGATCTTGCCTGCGCAACCGCATGAAGGATCGTGCTGCCAGAAACGCGATTCCGCCAAGTGTTGCCAGGAGGGATGCGGTCAGCACATTGGCGCCAGATAGAAAACCAGCGGTTCCGAAAAGCGCAGTTCCAACCAGAGCCAGTTTTCCACCACAGCAGATGACGACAACCGGGGCAGTCACGATGAAGGCCAGCAAACCTCCTGTTGAGCTATCTTTCATTTTAAGCTCAGGAATTGCTGTCGTTAGAAACAAGCTCGGCTTCGTAGCCCGCAGCCGTTGACGCAAACGCGAAATCTTCTGCATTGGCTATGGCGTCGTCAAAGACTACAACGGCCGTTCGAGTGTCTGCATCGGCGCTCACTTGTATAACACCTTCGACGCCGCTCATCGCCGATTCAACAATGAATGGGCAGCTGGCACAGGTCATACCTGGGACCGAGAATGTCACTGTCTGCTCAGCCGCAAACACAGGAGCGGCGGCCATGAAGCCAATCAAGGCCAAAACTGGTGTGTAGAGTTTCATTATGGTTCCTTTCACAGACCAAGAAGAATGGGGGCGACGACCGGCGCAATCCAATTCCAGAATAACGCGATCACAATGAGAATGGTTGATGCCCAAAGTGCAGATTTGACCAGCCGATTGGGAAGTGGTCGGGCACAAGTCTCTCCATCCGCACAGGCTTTAGGTTTGCGGTAAACCATCCAGTAGCCGTAGCCAAGAAACCCAAGCGTGATTGCGATGAAGATCGGCTTGTAAGGTTCAAGCGCCGTCAAATTGCCAATCCATGCGCCGGATACGCCAAGGCTGAACAAGATCAACGGAACAATGCAGCAGGTTGAGGCCGCAAGGGCTCCAAGAATGCCGCCCGCCGCAATCATGCGAGCCTTGCGGCTTTCAGGGTCGTGTTTGTTCAGGTCAGCGTTTGTTGTGTCAGTCATTCAAGTGCTCGCAATTCCGGTTTCTAGGTGTAACATGCGATCTGTAGGGGCTACAGATGCAAGGAGATTCTTCAATGCCTGAGGTCACAAAAACGCGAGGCTACGCAATCGGCGAGATGTCCAGACGTACCGGCGTGAACATTGAAACGATCCGCTACTATGAGCGTATCAAACTGATGCCAAAACCGGATCGCACGTCGGGCGGCAACCGGCAGTACAATCATGATCAACTCAAGCGGCTGTCCTTCATCAAGACGTCGCGAGAGCTTGGGTTCAGCATTGATGAAATTCGAGAATTGTTGGAAATGGTTGACCGGCAAGACTTTACCTGTGGCGAGGTACATGGATTGACCATCGGGCACTTGGCTTCTGTGCGTGAAAAGATCAAAGGGCTGCGCAAGTTGGAAAAGGCACTTGTGGGTATGGCAGCGGAGTGCAGCCAAGGTGACGTTCCCGACTGCCCTATTCTGGAGACATTGTTCGAAGCGCGGTGAAAGCTAAGTTCCATACCGTGAGCAACCAAATTCGCAATATGGAGTACGACGCAAGAAAACCTTGAAACACGAAGAGCCAATTTCCGTCTTCGTCCTTGTCCCGCACTGGCAACCTTCGCCGCTGTCTTATTGAACGGCAGCTTTCTCAACGTGAGGACGGGCGTTATTTCCTCACGCCCTCCACAAGTTCCAAGACGCGCGCGTACTCTTCGCTGATCTCGCGCGCCTGCTCGAAAACCTCACGTCGTTCCTGATCTAAGCACCGAAAGTACTGCTCGACATCAGCAAAGTAGATCTCCGCATCGCGCCTTAACAGATCAGCATATTCCTGCACGTCATCCGCATTAGTCGGCATCCAGGGCTGCACAGGCGGCAAGCAACTGCCCGCATTCACGGCAGACCCCCAGCTCAAAACGACCATAACCGCCCATGTTTGTTTCAAAAGCCCCATATTATCTTGGCTCAGCCACTCCGTTGCAGTAAATTCGTTTCAACGCATGAAGGGCGCAATAACTCAAATTGCACCTATTGATTGCAAGATTATAATATTGTATCGGTTGGGTAGTCCATGAGGGACTGCCGGGCCAATGCACAATTCTGTAAGGCTCGATCCTATGAATTTGATGCAAGACGCCCCCAATGTTGTCAGTGAAGACGGGCTGCGCACGCTGCTTGCCGAGGGTCATTCGGCGGATGTTGTGTGCCGGATTACGCCCAAACGTACAGGTGCTCAGTGGTCCGGAGTTTGGACCGTGCATTGCGTCTCGCCCGACGGTGAGGTACGCCGCCTGCTTGTCACCGCGCGCAACAACATGGCCGCTCGGGAATTCAAGACAATCAATGGCTTATCTAGCTTCCTTGCGGGCCTTGGTGTTTCGATCGTTTCGATCCCCATGCTCGAAGGTAAGATCGCCTCGCACAAGCTGGACGACGCGGGCTAAGCCACTTGCCGTCCTCGCAGCATTCCTTGCTGCCCCCGCCTATTGTGAAGGCTTCATTCTCTCCATGCGGGCCAACGGCCAGCTGGAGACCAAGCCACCTCAATCCAGTTTTGCACAAAGCTATGTCGACGGGATTGGTGCAAACTCACCAGAGCTGATCGTTTTTGCAGCGCCAGAGCTTGAAGCTCCCCCTCCTGCACCCGCCCGCGCAGTTCCCCGCCCCGAAATCCTCGCTGCCATTGAAAGCACCGCGCATCGCTATGGCGGGCACCCTGCTCTGCGCGGCGCAGGTCTGTCGGTGACGGAATGGCAGGCGCTCTTCCAAGCCAATATCGAGATCGAAAGCGCCTATCGCCCGAATGCACGCAGTTCTGCAGGTGCGATTGGCCTCGGACAGTTGATGCCAGCGACGGCCGCAGAACTCGGCGTGGATCCGCATGACTTGCAGGCAAACCTCGATGGCTCTGCCCGTTACCTTCTGATGATGTTGGCGCAGTTCGGCACGCCCGAACTCGCGCTCGCTGCCTATAACGCGGGACCAGACGCGGTCGCGCGCTATGGCGGCATTCCTCCCTACCGAGAAACCCAAAATCACGTGCGCCGGGTCACGGCCGTGCGTGATCGACTGACTGGAGCCTCCTGATGCAAATTCAATTCCGCACGATCCTGTCGCTGGCTCTGGCCAGTTTGATGATTGCCAATCCCGCGCTCGCGCAAAGTATCGACCTCTCACCGGTGCAGAACCTTCTCCAAGGCATCGTCGACACGATCACCGGCCCCTTGGGCATAGTCATCGGCACCTTGGCCTTGATCGGTGTGTTCCTCTCCTGGCTCTTCGGCATTCTCGACTTCCGCCAGGCTCTCTGGGTTCTGGTCGCCATTGCAGGGATCGCAGCTGCACCGACCATCGTGACCGCCATCTGGGGCGCATAAATTCGGCATGGCAACGCAAACCCGCCTCTTCCTCGGTCTGATCCGGCCGCCAAAGCTCATCGGCTTGCCGATCATGTATGCCATGGTTTGGCTCTTCGGGTTTGTGTTGCTGTTTCTGTGGGTCCAGAGCTGGCCGGTGATCATCATCGCCGCTCTGGCCTATCCCGCGCTTTGGAAAGCGGCGGATTGGGACCCGGCCTTTCTTGAAGTGATGGTCACTGCCCTGGAGCGCGTGATCGAGGATCGCAAGCCCACGCTGATCATAATCGATGAGGCCTGGAAGGCGCTCGACAACCCGTACTTCGCGGACCGCCTTAGCAACTGGCTTGTCACCGCCCGCAAACAGAACGCGGTCGTTGTGATGATGACGCAATATGCAAGCCAACATTCAGTCCCTCCTCGACGGGCGCACGCCGTCGCATGACCCGCAGGCCGAGGCCTACCGCCTCCTGCTCGTCCACACCTGCAACCAGTGGCATGGCCCCATGCCGTTCCTGTTCGAGGAAATCGACGACTAGCCATCTTTTGATCCTCACTTTAAGTGTTTCGATGAACATGGCCAAAGCGGGCACCAAGGGACTGTCAGCGCGAAAATTGGCTCGCGAGGAATGCGCTGGCGCAGGGGAAGTTTCTTGTTGAAGCGGGGCTTGCACCGCGTCTGTCACGGCTGCCCACTTATGTTCAGCAATCAGAAGCACGGCGTTGAGGATCTGAGTTTGGTCATCAATCTCTAGGCTGGCCCGTCAAAGCTGGCCTGGAACGCCGCAACCACTGTACTGGGCCTGCAGATTGCTCGCAGTCAATATGATCTAACGATCATAAAGCGGAAATATGATCTGCGGATCATACGGCATGGAAGGCAGCCGCCCGACGTCGTATTCCAGCAACAATGGCTTCCGCCAATGGCTGTGGAAACCCATCCGGCAGGTCGGCTAGTGCCTTGTCCATGGCGGGTTCAAGCTCCGTCGCGATGTTCGACAAGGCCTCTTCCGCCAGCGCCACACCAAAACCTGCCGCCTTCGCAGCCTGTAGGAAATGGCGCGGCACCACCTCGTTGATCCGGTAGTGTCCATCGACGGCCATCGCGAGTCGCATCCGGTTCTGGCGGATTTGACCGTCATCCACGGCTTTTTGTGCGCTCAGGACGTCATAAAGCGGGGTCATAAGGAAACCACCAGGGCGCAAAGCGATGCTGAAATTCTTGGCGTGCCCGTCCGTCGCTCCCAGGAGCCAAAACAGCACCTGCGCGCGGAAGAAGGCGCGCTGATCCAGCTCGGGGTCATCACTGCCCTTCAGCAACCCGACCCCTTCGGTGATCCCTGGCCCGCCATCCATTTGGTATTTTTGACTGGGTGGGACCGAGAGCGCCTGACAAAAGTCTTCCTGCGGGAGGCGGATCAATCGGCCATCCTTGGTCCAGCGCCGATCGAACCGCGTCACGACAAGGCTTCGCACGTCTTCGAAGTCGGCAATCTCGACCTCCGCCACATCCATGCCCATGGCGCGGCAAAAGCTCATGCAGAAATACTCGTTTTCAACGCTGTCGGATAGATCAATCCCTGCGGGCAAAACACCCAGCTGAGTCTTGAGGATATGGGTCGTTGGGGTGAGCCCCGATGGACGGATCCACGCGCCCTCATGGCGCAGAAGCGCCGTTTTCTCCTGCGCCCCTGCGATGGAAATGCGGAAGTCGTCTTCCTCGTCCAAGCCTAGCGGAGCGCTCGCGAGGTTGCGCAGCATATCCGCTATCTGCGCTTCAGATATGGGTTCTCCTTCGAATGCGCCAACCTCGGGGATCTCACCTGAGACGAATTGCAAGGCCCCCACGCAATCGCGCCCGATTTTCTCCAGCATGTGCCATGCGTCCGTGCCGCCCGCACGCACACGTGCCGCAACTCGTTCTCGTATCGCCTGATTGTCCGGCAGCAGGTTTTCCAAGTAGGCGATAACAGGACCACCTTGGTGCGCCTCTTCACGCAAAGGCAGCGAAAGCGAGATGGGCATGGCGTGTTGCCACGACAGCCAGTCCGGATCATAGGTGAAGTTGATTGCGCCCGAGCCTGCGAGACGCAAAGCCCCCACCAGCCTTCCATTTAGAAGCACCTGCATAGTGCCGCTACGCCCGCGTTTCGCCATCAGAAGATATCCTCGATCTCAAGCGAGCCACCGCGCTCCACCAATCGGAACTCAAGCCCAAGAGCCGCCATGACAGCGAGCACAGTGGCGAGCTTGGTTCCCGCGTCGCCATTCTCGAGCGACGAAATCGTCGCGACGCGCAAATTCGTGCGCGCGCTGATATCGCTTTGGGTCCAGCCGCGCGCTTTGCGCGTCCGGCGGAGTGCCTCGCCGATCTGTTCGGCCGTTCGTGCTGTGAGGTCCATGATGCGGCTCCTTTTACGGCGCAGCGTAAATCAAAACAAATTACGCTGCAACGTAAAAATTTAAATTTTGCGCCACAGCGTAACATGCGAGCTGCACTCACACCTGCAGCCCCGCAGCGCGGACCTGTTCGGGCGTCACCATCCTTGAAGCGATCAAGTCCTCGATCTGGCGGTTCGTGATATGGCGGCACAGGGGATGGCGCTCGTGGATCCACTCGGCGAGACTGGCGCGGCCTTTGGCTTCGGCTTCTCGCGCCTTCTTGCGGTCGGCCTGGATCTGGGCCAGTCCCTTCTCCCACCGGCGCATCTTGAACCAGTTGTCCGAGAAACAGACCTTGCTGCGCGTGTAGCCTTCGCTTTCCTTGGCATAGGCTTTAATCGCTTGCTTCAGGTCATCGGGCTCCACACCGGCTTTCACAGCCGCTGCGATCAAGCGCAGACTGGTTCGCCGGTCTCGGATCCTGTCCTCGGGATAGGCCGCCAAGATCTTCTCAGCTTCAAGATCTTCAACCTCCTCCGCCGCCTCGCGCGTGCGCGTAGGTGGTTTATGGATGGTTTTAGGATGGTTTGGGGTCCACCGTGAACCCCGTACCCCGTTCACCGTGGACCCCGTACCGGGTTCAGGCTGGACGGGGTTCACAGTGACCCCCGTCTCAATATCGGGCTCGGCCGTGGGTTCGAGCGCGGCCACGCGCTCCAGAACGATGCGGTAAATGACGGTGTAGCCGTTCTTGCATTGCCGTCGCCCTGTCTCGATCAGAATGCCTTCTCGCAAGAAGTCGATGATGGTGCGCTTCACCGTGCTTTCGCTAAGCTCTGTGTGGCGCTGGATCGTCCCCTTAGAACACCAGATGCCCGAGCCATCATCGCTCGCCTTGTCGGCCAGGAACATGATGATCTGCTTGCGCGCGGCGCTGCCAAAGCGGCGTTCGGCGCATTCGTTTGCGATGCGCCAGCTCATTGGACCACCTCACCGGTCAGAGACCACGAAAAAGCCGACTGAGCGTTTGCGGTGCGGCGCTGGCCTGTGCTAATGTGCTTCGAAAGCTGACAGGCTTTTTCTATTTGGCCCCGGTTCACAGTTGCCGCTGTGACGGGGCCTTTTTCGTTTTGAACCGGCGAATTTGGCTTTGAAACTTTCGCTTTTTGTTCACTTTTTGTCAGGGGGTGTTTTGCACCCTTAAGCCGTTGTTTTCGCTTGCGCTCTTTCTGGATTGCAAATCCGTGTACACCGGTTCGATTCCGGTACTCGCCTCCATAAGCTTCCACTCAATTTGACGCTGATTGAACAGTCAGGTTGAACGTTTGGGTCGGTGGCAGGGCGGCCCCTCGCGGTGCGCGACACAGCCCATCAGGAAAACCTTGAGGCCAAACGCCAGCTGATCCATACGACGTGCGACGTCGCGACTGCCAAAGCAGACTGAAACGGGCACGGAGGAGCCGCCATGAAAACCGTCATCTTGATCCCCGCGCGGTACGCTTCGACGCGATACCCCGGAAAACCGCTGGTCTTGTTGGATCAGCCGGACGGCACGCGCAAAAGCCTCATCCAGATGACATGGGACGTGGCCCAACAGGTGCGCGGTGTGGATGCCGTTTATGTGGCCACCGATGACGATCGCATCGCCACTGCCGCACGCGCGTTCGGGGCGGATGTGGTGATGACCTCTGCGGCCTGTGAAAACGGAACGGCGCGTTGTGCCGATGCGCTGACCCGCACGGGGATCGAGGCTGATTTGATCGTCAACCTGCAAGGCGATGCACCGCTGACGCCTGCGTGGTTTCTCGAAGACCTGATCGACGCTATGGGCAATGACCCTGCTGCTCAGGTGGCAACACCGGTGTTGCAGTGCGACGCCCAGACCTATGGGATGTTTATCGAAGATCGCAAAGCAGGCCGCGTGGGCGGCACGACGGCAGTGTTCAACGCCAACAAGCATGCGCTTTATTTCTCAAAAGAGGTGCTTCCCTACATCGACCCTGCCAAAGTGCCGGACACCGACATTCCCGTTTTCCATCACGTGGGCGTTTATGCCTACAGACCCGCTGCTCTGGCGCAATACACCTCCTTTGCGGAAGGGGCGTTGGAACAGCGCGAGGGTCTGGAACAGCTGCGCTTTTTGGAGAACGGCGTGACGGTCGCCTGCGTTATAGTGGACGCCAAGGGCCGCGTGTTTTGGGAACTGAACAACCCCGAAGACAAGCCCCGCATCGAAACAGCCCTAAGGGACATCACATGACCGACCCCAAAATCGTCCACGTTGGTGACATCGCCATCGGTGCCGCCAATCCCATAGCCTTTATCACCGGCCCCTGCCAGCTTGAGGGGTTGGACCACGCCCGCATGATGGCAGAAAAAATCGCGGAGGCCTGCGCGCCCACAGGCACGCAATTCATCTTCAAGGCCAGCTATGACAAGGCAAACCGGTCGTCGATTACCACACAGCGAGGGCTGGGGATGGACGAAGGTCTGACGATCCTGTCCAAAATCCGTGATGAATTCGGATGCCCCATCCTGACGGATGTCCATGACACCGCCCAGTGCGCCCCCGCAGGTGAGGTGGTCGATGTGATCCAGATTCCCGCCTTCTTGTGTCGTCAGACCGATCTGTTGTTGGCCGCAGGCGAAACCGGTCGCGCCATCAACATCAAGAAAGGTCAGTTTCTGGCCCCTTGGGATATGGGCAACGTGGCCGAAAAAGTCGCGAGCACCGGCAACGAAAACATTATGTTGTGTGATCGGGGCACGTCCTTTGGCTACAACACGCTGGTCAGCGATTTTCGCGGCCTGCCGACCATGGCGGCCACGGGTTACCCTGTTGTGTTTGACGCCACCCATTCGGTGCAACAACCCGGGGGCCAAGGCACCACCTCTGGCGGCCAGCGACAGTTTGCGCCGGTTCTGGCACGGGCGGCCTGTGCGGTTGGCGTCTCTGCTTTGTTTATCGAAACCCATCAGGACCCCGATAACGCGCCCTCCGACGGGCCGAATATGATCCCCGTGGATCAGATGGGGGATTTGATCGCCAATCTGCGCGCCTTTGATGCGCTGCACAAAGGTCTTTAGCCGCCAAACGCCTCTGACAGCATTTTCACACCGCTGATCGCCAGAAATACGGCAAAGGCCAGCCGCAAGGCGCGGGCATTCAGACGGTGGGCGATGTTGGCCCCAAGGGGCGCAAAAATGAACGTCGCGATTGAGATGATGATCGCGGCGGGCAAGTTGATGAAGCCCACCGAGAACGGCAGCAGCCCTTCAATATTCTGACCTGCAAGGGCATAGCCAAGGATGCCAGGCACAGCGATCATCAGCCCGAACAAGGCGGCCGTCCCGACGGCGCGGTGGACCGGAAAAGACATCAACGTCATGGTCGGCACGGACAAAGTCCCGCCCCCGATCCCCATCATCGCAGAAAACGCGCCGATAGGCCCCGCGATGGCCGCACGCGCCACGGGATGGGTGGGTGGTGCATCAGCCAAGACAAAGGGTTTGGGATTCAGCATGTTCACCACCACAAGAATGGCGATGATTCCGAACACCGCTGACAAGGCAGCCGCGTTCACATTGGCGGCCAGAATGCCCCCGATAAAGGCACCGATGAAAATGTAGGGCGCCCATGCGCGGAACATCTCAAGGTCGATCGATCCTTTGCGATGATGTGCCCGCGCCGAGGAAATGGATGTCGGAATGATCGTCAGCAAAGACGTGGCCACCGCAAAATGAATGGCCACAGTGGGGTCAACGTCCAGCATCCCGATTTCGGTCAGCCAATACAGAACGGGGACAATCACGATGCCGCCGCCCACGCCCAAAAGCCCCGCCAGCGTGCCAGCGACCGCGCCCACCGCCAGAAGAATGGGCACCAAAATGGCCAATGTCGCAAAATCTGTCATGGTGATGCCCTGCCCCGGTTGCCGAATATTGGCACAGACAAACCCCCATCCGCCCCCGATTGCAACCAAATGGGCCGTGCCTGCCAAGCGGTTGCACGGCGCGGGGCCGCCTCACCTTTGACGTTTACCATAGACTGGCTTATGGTGTTGCGGTGGTGTGTGTTTGACCGGTTGCGCTCCAACGGCCAAAGGTTTCTGCAGGATGCCAGGCATCGTCAAAAGAAAGACTGAGGGCCGACGCATTGACACTAGCGCTTGCGGGCCGGCCTGAAATCAAGGGCGTCAATGCGACGGTTTTCGGACTTACGGCCACCTGCGACACAATTTGATCCACAGTCCGATCCCAAGAGACGGGTTCATATGTGTCCCTAATGAGCTGTTCTCTATCACTCCGGGCGACCGCGCTGCTGGCGTAAAAACCAATCTTGTGATTGCCACGTCGCGAAATCTTCCGGGTCAATATGCTCCACCAATTCCGGCGCAATCTCTGGTACGGAACTTGAATTCGTCGCAAGACACAGCTTCCCTGCAACAAGGCTCTCCGCGACGGGCAATCCCCATCCTTCGTAGTGCGAAGGAAAGACTGTAAACAAGCATTGCTCGTAAAGCTGTCCAAGCACAGAGTCGTCGATGTCGCTGAGAACATGTATACGACTGGCAACCCTGGGGTCACGTGCGATCATGTCTGAAAGCGCTTGCCCATTCCAGGCCACACCCCCAACGATCACCAAATGCAAATCCAGATGCGCCCTATCGTCTGCAAACCGCGACCAAACTCGGTACAGCATCTCGTAGTTCTTCCGAGCGTGCATCGCACCAACAGCAAGAATGAATCTCTTCGACGACAATTCAGCGACCGGGCCCTCTTTATCCCCGGGCCGTTCACGATCCTTTGAGGCGAAGACCGGGTCTGCCAAGCGCAAAACAAACGGTTCTGGCAGATCGATGCGTGACATCCCACCGATGTCTTTCAGATCGCTTGCGCAACTTTTGGAGTCCGTAAAGAATCCGTCGGATATCTGCAGCAGTCGTTCAAAGTTTCGCTGGAAAACCGGGGAATATTCCGGCTGAAACCAGTGTGGAAACTTCAGCGGAACCAGATCGTAAACAATAGAAAACAGTGTCGCATCATTGCGCAGCTTAAAGTCTTCAAGGCCCCGAATGTATCTTTCATTCTGCATCCAAGCGCTTCCGCCCATGACAATGCGGCTTCCTGGGTCCAGTTGAACGGCTGGGGTATCCGTCAAACCATCGAACCGTGAGCGATACCGGAACGCGGCACCAAATCGGACAAATTTCTTGGGCATTTCCAAGAAGCGACGAATACTATCTTGCCAAAACACGAACTGAACATCGTCAGACACTTTGGTGAAATGCTGTGCGAGTTCGCTTTCAACCCTGCTGATACCGGTCGTTCGTCCCGTGTGATGGGCAAGGGTCGTCACATCCAAGACAATACGACCTTCCGGCGTTCGTCTGCTGGGTGCAGGCGTTTTCGCGGCGGGGAAGGATCGTAGTTTCTGCGCCATTGTCTTTTCATAGACGTTCGCTGTGGCCCTGCCGTACTGTTCCCATGAATGGTTTTCCGCTACATGAGAGGCCAGCTTTTGCCCGTTGGCGTCTCGATCTGACCGGTTGCCGTATCACGACGGCGCCTGTTCAGCCAAAATCCTCGACCACAGGCGACACGGCGCGATGCTCCGCCATGTCAAAGCAGGCGGATGGTCGTCAAGAACGGTGATTGGAGTGACATGCGGCGGAAGTATTTTAAGAGCGTCTCAACATAAGACCGCAACGTGTCGCCAACTGACGTACCCGCCCGTTGCGCAGTAGCCCAGCCCGCGTTCAACCTGTCGGCGGATACTACGGCGAGATCACCTAAATCACGTCTATGTCCGGCCACTTGTCCGGCCGCCTTAACCGCCTTCTGGGCCACGGTGGCTACAGGCAAAGCCGACATAAGTATGGCCCGTTTTCTAACCCCAGCGGGTCGCCTCCCTGGCTGTTCCAACGGCGCAAACGTCAACGGCAGATACACCGGTGCATCGGTTTCGCCCCGTAAACACATCGGCGCAAGGGGGCCCCTTTTGCCATCAATTGCAGATGGTCAAAAGTCCAAGCCAGGTTCGCGGCCATGTCCTACACAGACCCGATGGGCATGAGACGATCTATTTCGCGGCGGACGGGATACGGTGTTCGACAAATGCATCCACAATCTTGGATCGCGGGAACAGTTTTCTGCGATTGACCCAATGACCAAGACGAACCGTGCGCGTCGCATTACGTCAGATCGTCACGACCCGCGCTACAAGGTCGCTTTTGTCTTCGGGCGGACCATCGAGGTCTTCCGCTGTAGCGACGGCACCCATTCCTGCCCCGCTGCCGCGCGAATACGGACCTGCTATTGCGAAATCTGTCTTGTGTTCATCAAACTGCGCAGCGTGTCGTTGCAGTCCCTAATCGGTACACCCCAACTCTTGTCGGTTTAAGCGATGAAACAAGCGAGACGAAGGTGGTCAATGTCTGCAGGGCCGGAACCTCTGCAAAGCGGAGCGATTTGGGTTTGCATCCGATGGTTCGTGTAGCGACATATTCGGATCCGGCTTTGGCACCGAACTGCGTGATGTCGCCTGCGCGATATACCTCATCACCTGGCTTGGACAGCGCTGCAGCGGGGTCTAAGGCCTCTATCGCGCCACTGGCATCCTCGCCAAGACTGCAAGACGGGCCTGATCTTGTCGCCGTCCACTTTGCAAACTTTCGCGCACGCGAGGTTGATCAAAATAGCCTTGGTGGCCACGCGGACTCTTACCGAAGGGGGAAAAGCTGGTCAGTACGACGTCAATTAAGGCGTCTTTGTCGTCTATACGGGGGAAAACGAGTTCTCTGCGCGTCCAACTGAATGATCGGACAATATGTGGATGGTTATGCACAAGGGTGACATGCTGGATAACTATTGGGCAATGGGGCTTGGCGCGATAACGGAGACGTGGGGCGTCCCTCGACGGCGGATTTCCGTTGACGACCATTAGGTCAAGCGCGTGTTTCGCCGGAGCAGGGATCGCGTTGAAACCAGATTTCGATGTTGCGAAGGATTTGACGTCCGGCGGACTGGTCCGCCTTTTTGAAAATTGCGAACCGCTATATGCGCAGTTCTAGCTGTTGTTTCGAACCACCGGCGACATCTCTCTCCCATCAATGCGCTATCGGACATTATGACCCATGATGCGAAACCGCCCTTAAAGACAGAGCGATTCAGGTATTTCGCCCCCCCCCGTAACAGGCCCCGTCACTTCGGGGACGCGCTGGACTTGCGGATGATCAATTGCGGCGCGCAATGCAGGCTGGTGCCTGACGCGTCGTCCGCCTGTGTGATCAGATGCGCCAATGCGCGGCCCGCCTCTTGTCCGATGGTGCGCGCAGGCAACCTGACCGTGGTGATCGCCGGTTCGATTTCCGCCGAACCTTTGAAGTCACCGATCCCCACAATTGTCACGTCTTCCGGCACACGCAGCCCGCAGGCCGCAGCCCCATACAAAGCCCCTGTCGCCAGAATATCATTCCCACAGATCAATGCTGTGGGGCGGTTTCTCGGTGAAAACAACGCACTGGCGTCTTTTTTCGACGCCGAGATGCTGTAGACGGTTTGTAAGGACCACGCCTCAGGCAGGTCGATACCTGCGGTTTGCAACGCGCCCAGCACGCCTTGGCGCCGGTCTTGGGCGCGGTCATTTCCGCCCGTGGGCGGAAACATGCAGGCGATGTTGGTATGGCCCAGCGACAAGACATGCTCGGCAATCAAACGCCCTGCCAAGGCATTGTCCGCCCCGATCGCCGGATAGCGAGACCGTGGCGCGTAGTTCCACATCAGCACGGCGGGAATATGTTGGCTGTCCAGCAATTGAAACACGGCGTCGTCGTGATCCAGACCGGTCAACACGACCCCATCGACCCGATGTTCCAGAAACTTCCGCAAAATCGCATATTCACGTTGTTGGTCGTATCCGTGGGACGCCAGCAGAATGGTGAACCCCTGCTCGGCCACGGTGTCGGAGAAGGCCTGCACCACTTCCGCAAAAATTGCGTGGTCCAGGGTTGGCACGATCACGCCAATCGTGCCCGACCGGATGCCATGGATCGTCTGCGCGGCCCGATTTCGGATATACCCCGTCCGCCGGACAGCGGAATCGATGCGTTTGCGGGTCGCCGGTTTCAAAAGCTCGGGGTGATTGAAGTAACGCGACACCGTTGATGCAGAGACGCGCGCGGCCTTTGCCACATCCAGAATATCCGCTTTTTTCTGTTTTTTATCAGATGTCTGGGCCACGTCTTTCGCCAATTTATGAAAACATTTGCAAAACTATTTTCATCCCCTAGAGTGGATGGTCAAGCCGAAGTGTGGGAGGCGCCGGGGCGAGATGGACTTTTTGTTCTATATGGGTGACGTCTTTACACCCATCAATTTTGGTCTGCTGTTGCTGGGAACCATCGGCGGCTTGATCCTTGGGGCGACACCCGGTCTGTCGCCCACCATGGCTGTGGCCTTGTTGATCCCGTTCACCTTCAAACTGGAACCCCAGCAGGGGCTGATCCTTTTGGGGGCGGCCTATACGTCGACTGTGGCAGGCGGCGCGGTGAGTGCGATCTTGCTGAAGATTCCCGGAGCACCTGCCAACATCGCCACCACTCTGGACGGGCACACCATGGCCACCAAAGGCGAAGGCGCCAAGGCGCTTCAGCTGTCGTTCATTGCCTCCGCAATCGGCGGATTATTCGGGGTGTTCTTGCTGATTTTCCTCACGCCTGTTTTGGCCCAGTGGGCGCTGGCCTTTGGCCCGTCGCATCTGTTCTGGCTGGCGATCCTTGGGGTGACAGTGATTGGCACCTTGGACAGCAGTTCCGTCGTCAAAGGTTTGCTGTCGGGCTGTATCGGGCTGTGGCTGGCGACCATCGGGTTTGACGACATTATGGGCGCGCAGCGGTTCATTTTTCACCCAGCGGTGTCTGGCGGGATCAACGTGATCCCTGCCCTCATCGGGCTGTTCGCCATCCCGCAGGTGATCACCATGTTCACCAAAGGCCGCCGGTCCGACGATGCCGAGGTGATCACCGTCAAGAAACACCCCATCCGGTTGGCGTTTGTTGAGGTCTTCAAACGCAAGACCGCACTGGCCATCGGCACCATCACAGGGTCCATCATTGGGCTGATCCCCGGCGTTGGTGGGCAGATCGCAGGGCTGGTGGCCTATGACCAATCCAAGAAATTCAGCAATGAACCCCAGAAATTCGGGACCGGCCATTCCGAGGGCGTCATTGCCGCGGAATCCGCCAACAACGCGATGGTCGGCCCGTCGCTGGTGCCACTGCTGACCCTGTCGATCCCCGGATCGCCCACGGCCGCCGTGTTGTTGGGCGGGCTGTTGATCCACGGAATTTTCCCCGGCCCGGACCTGTTCATGAACTACCCCCAAGTGGCGTGGACATTCATCGACAGTATGCTGATCGGCCAGCTTTTGATGTGCATCTTCGGGCTGTATATCGCAGGGCTCGCCGCGTCGGTCGCGCGGGTGCCCCATGCGGTTATGGCCGCGATTGTGTTGGGCCTTGCGGTCTTCGGCAGCTACTCGGTCCAGAATTCCATGGGCGATGTCTACGTCATGGCGAGCCTTGGCCTCGCCATGTATTTCCTTGAACGCTTCGGCTTTTCAGCAGCGCCCTTGGTCCTCGGCCTGATCCTTGGCCCCATCGCTGAGGCGAACTTTATCCAAGGGTCGATGATCGCCAATGCCACCGTAGGACAAGCCACCTATTTCTTTACCGGCTGGCTGAACTGGCTGCTGATCGCGATTGTGTTTGCCTCGGTCAGCTATTCGATCTGGATGGAAATCGCCCAGCGCCGCTACACCACCAAAGACGATGCCGTCGCCAAAGAGGAGGCCCTGTCATGAGCCGCGGCACATCCGACCTGCCCCGCAACCAGCACATCGCGGCCTCAGGCGTGATTGCCGCCGTCGGCGTCACTGTTGCATGGATCAGCTTCACCCAAGAGCCCGCTGACGCCTTCATCTTTCCGCGCCTGATCTCATCGGTTTTTGCGGTTTTGGCGATCTGGACCTTTGTGAAAGCCCTGATGGGCCGCACCAAGGTCGGCAACGGTCTTTCAGCGACGTCCATGCGCAATATGGCCCCCGGCCTGATCGTGGCCGTCATCTACATCTTCTGGGCGGCCAAGGGGCTGGGGTTCTACACCGCCACGACGATTGCCTTTTTCATCCTTGTCTCGCTCTACGATCCGGCCCCGCATGGGTCGGCCAAAAGCTGGGGCAAACGCATTTTGATCACCGCCGGGTTTATGGCGGTCATGTATGGCCTTTTCGCGCAACTGCTGAACGTGTTCACACCGCGAGAGGTCCTTTTCTGATCGTCCATCAAGGGCGGCAGATTTAACCTTAGGGAGGAGAAACCAATGAAGAAATGGATCGCAGGGGCCGCATTGGCCCTGATGGCCGCAACCGGCCCCGCCTTTGCGGACGGACATGCGGATTATCCGGACCGGCCCATCATGATGATGGTCAGCTATGGTGCGGGCGGGGCCACGGACTTTCAGGCGCGCATCGTGACGATGAC
>JACLAD010010380.1_pt1 | contig 18751 bp, 8 predicted proteins | sample 8027901 | NCBI WGS metagenome assembly JACLAD01 (sample SAMN15725071, study PRJNA655200) | protist metagenome | isolation source: fluorescence activated cell sorting (FACS) single amplified genomes of... | place: Spain: Blaines Bay Microbial Observatory, Mediterranean Sea | collected 2016-07-05 | reverse complement strand
GCAGCCTAGCCTGCCTACCGCCGATGCGATCATGGGATCTTTGATGAATTAAGCGTGCTCGTACATTCTTCTTAATGACCTGCAGCTGTGAAGTTTATGACAGCGCTGCTTGCAATCATTGCGACGCTGTCTTTCTGTCTCTCATTGCTTCCAAGAGCCTGTACGTTCCCGGCTAGATTATCTCGAGGAAGAGTCAAGAAAGTTTACTCCCAAGTGAAGATGTCTACTTCATCAAGTATACCAGAAAAGATTTTGCTGGGCACAGGATCAGCGTCCAGAAAGATGATTTTGGAAGAAATGAATATTCAGTTCTCTGTTCACAAAGCAGATATAGATGAGAGAGCAATTGGTGATCGTACGTCTGATAAGAATGTTCAAGAATTGGTGCTTCTACTTGCAAATGCAAAGGCGGACGCTATCTTACCAACCCTACCAGAGGATACAAAAGGATTGATCTTGCTCACAGCAGACCAAGTTGTAACATGTAATGGTCAAATTCTTGAGAAACCATTGAATGAAGCTGAGTTTCGAGGGTTTATTTCGGAGTATGCTATTCATCCTTGTCGCACAGTGGGTAGCACTGTTCTTACGAAGACAGATACGGGGAAGCGGGTAGAAGGAACGGATAGTGCAACTATACATCTGAAGCCAATACCAGAAGATATTATACAAAAACTAATAGATGAAGGGGAAGTATTTTACTGTGCAGGAGGATTGATGATAGAGCATCCTTTGATCCAACCTTACATTGATCGCATAGAGGGAACCCTAGATAGTATCATGGGTCTAAGCAAATCATTAGTTTTTGACTTATTGAAAAAGATTTCCTTGAATTGACAATATACTATTCCATGTATTGTCTTGATTTGGTGTCTAGCTACGTATGTCTACTATCTACTATCTGGCCTTGCTTATACTTGTACTTAATTATAGCTTATTATAGCTTACCTCTGTACAATGAAGTACTACAGTACATACTACTTGCTTTCGTGTTCCTTATATACTTCTACTTCCACAGTACTTCTACCTACTTCTAGATTTTATGACCAAAGTCTAAATGCTTTTTAGCTAAAAGTTGAACTATTAGCTAGAAGTACTTATTAGTATTAGGTTTTTACTTTTATGAAGTTAATCTCCTGCGGGATACTTGTACTTGTAGACTTGTACTTGTACTTGTGGTTTGTAGCTTGTACTTCTAGCTTCTACTTTTCTACTTTTCTACTTTTCTACTTCCTGAAGTAGTTACTAGAACTAGACGCTACAAGTAGTTTTAGTTTCTTCTAGTTTCTAGTTTCTAGTTTCTAGTTTCTACAATAGACTGAAGAGGGAAGCATGACAGATGAGAGTGGCAGTACGTAGCATTTCCGCTTTCTTTGTACTCAGTACCAATATCAGGATTAGCATTTGAGTATTAGCATTCGTAGTTAGTTCTACGTAGTTATAGTCATAGATACTCACTAGAGGTAGAAGTACATCCAAAATATTGGCTGTGAATGGAAAAGACAAACTTTTATCCTATAACTATAACTCATAAAATTTATGATTACATATAGAAATTGCTAGGAGGACCAACACAAATTCAAACCGCTCAGTCTCAACAAAGCGGTCAGTAGGCTGGCAATCGTAATTAGGTATAGTATTAGTATTATGTGTTATGTATATCATTCGGTAGGAAGGTAGGTAAGTAGGTAGGTAATGATATGTGCTGCTTTGGTAGTTACGACTTTTATAACTTATATATGTATAGATAGAAATTGAAATGAAAGTGAAAAAGCGCGAAATCTATATCAATATCTGTACCATTCATCAGGCATAATACATGATCCTTCCAATATTTATAGGTATAAGTACAACTATGAATTATAAGTTATGTCTTTTCCATTCAAAGTCTACAGAAGGAAGACTTTTACGTTTACTGACGTTATCTCCTAAGCCTTCATTATTAATAATTTCAACAAGACGTTTATTATACTCCTCACCTTTTTCTTGATTTCCTGTAGATAGCCATATTTCTAGCTTATAGATTTTAGTTCCAGATTTAATTTTAGATTTGTCGACAACTCTACATCCACATATGATATCTTCATCTAAATCTATAGATTCACCAATCAAAGATAACACAATACATTCCCAATAAATATCTAAGAGATCAATGTTTAAATTGACTTTTCGATACACGAGTTCGCTACCCTTAGCATTGATTTCATCTTCCCAACCAGGATAAATATTTTTTTTGAAAATAGCTAACGATTCTATTTCTTTGCCAGCCAAAGATTTCCTGGCGTAACCATCATAGAATAAATTTGAAGGTTTGGGAAACACTGAGTACATTCTCCAGAATTCTTCCACACTAGAAAATTCACAAATTTCATGAACCTTCCAAGAATTAGGATCATCGGACAGATCTTGCATCCAGAATACCCATGTATTTTGTAATGGATGCTGGATGTTGCTCATACTTTTCCCTGATATTTCAAAAAATGATTTCCCGTTTCTTTTGAAAGTCAAGACCTTCTCCTGCGTTGTAAAATTATACCGACCGAAAAGAAAAATGACATACTTAGTCTTATACTTTATTCGTCGGTGTAATTCAAGCTCATTTTCATTTTATCCCTTTTTACGATCCTTCAATTCTTTCTTTGAAGGTTAAAGTTGGCAAGCAACATTTTTGGAATTCCAAATCCCAAAAAGTCAAGGAATAAAAATGCCAAGAGATTGGGCTTGTCGCTGCGAGCGACACACAGGACATTTAGTCTTCTTGGATTAATTAGTTATTTTAGGTGCTTACGCACGTCTAGTAAAAGGTCGGGGCCATTTTTGTTTCAGCGCCCTCCCTGGTCTTTCAAATCCTTTGCGATCGAATACTTAAAAGCTTCCAAGTAATCCATAGTTGATTCAGCGACAAATATTCTTTTTGTGAGCCTCGTATTCGTTGGCGTTAGCGTTAATAGTCTTGACTAATTGGCGGACTGTAGGCTGAAATAAGATAAGACTCGTTGACTTAGGCAAAGTAGCGGTAGCTAAATGTATTATATTAGCAATAATGCGATTAGATATAGCATCAGGTTTAACATTAGCGCTAGCGCTAGCGTTAGCGTTAGTTTTAATATCTTACACAAAATAATGAAAATGATCAACGCTTTTGACGAACAGCATAGGCATGCTTCTGCCTTGATTCAATGCGAATATCTATTTTCTTCGGCCACTCCTAACGCAGAAGAGGTTGAACGTTGAACATACTTCTAATATATGATATTGATATTCTTATTCATGAATAGGATATACGCCAACGTCATCCCAGGCGATCAATATCGAGCTGAAGATCGTTATGAAGAAGAGGCTGATAGTCGCGACGAGGAAGGCTGAACATGCATTTCAATCACTTAGTCTCGAGTAGACCCTACTTCCCTAATTTGTACTTGTACTTCTAGATATAGATATATAATATATATAATAATAGATTATTTAGTTACTTGAATGAAAAACACGACTAATACAAATAAATCAAAATCTAACTGAAGATGGTTAAAAAGAGGAAATATGAATATATAGAAGTATATATATCGCGCTCGATTAGCAAGCGATATACAATTAATTACTTCTGTTAACATTTATTAAGCTAGTAGCTCAGTAACCATTTTATTTATTAATTATTAAGTATCACTTCTAGTATTACTATATCAGAATATCAGAAGTACAATGCACAGTGTATATATATATACCTGTAGAAGCATACACTTGGTATTGATATACTTATTCTATACCTACATGTGCATACTTCTATGACTATGAGCTACATATGAGACAGTCTATGAGATACATGTAGGTATGAGTATGAGATCATGAGATCATTTATGTGTGTTTTTAATCGAGACGCCGTACAGGTCACTAAACTGTTCACGAAGTAACATCTATGATCTCGCTGAAACTAATATCTAATGTCCTGATGAGTGGTGGGCTATAGTAATTAGTAGCTACATGAAATCGGAATCATAATCTTCGTCCTCTTCTAACACGCTTTCCAGTACACCGTTGCCAGTGAATACATACGGTGTTGACGCTTGTAATTTACTAGCCTCATGAGACGCTAGAATAGATGTTCCCTCAGTCATTGGAAAGTACTGTCGGGTTTGTTCTCTTTTTGGCTTTGGCCAATGTTCGTCCATGTGGCAAAATCCATTACATTCATGATTACTAAAAAAACTCAGAATACCCTTCTCTCCCAGATCAGTGGGACCGTATAGTCTCCTCCTTGAACATATGGCCAAATCCGTCAATTCGTACCTCTGTTTTGACTTTCCTCTATTTCTAGGATGATCTGTTCGAAATCGCCCCTGTAAGTCAGTCACGATCAACTGACCGCCTGATCTTTTGTAAGTGAAGTGACTGAATGCTTCCATTGCCTCAGCGTTAGGATTTCCCGATATCCAGCCCCCATTCGATGTAAATTTTGTATAATAATTGATGAAGGGCTCGATCAACCATTTTTTACCCATGTGGTATTGCACTTCTCCCTTTGTTATCATAATTTCATATCCTACTTGACAAAATCCATTCCATTCTTCAGCAAACTCGATGGCTTTATCAGCAATATTACTGTCGTGCTCATAGTACTCATCTTCAAAGTAACTGTACTCAGGTTTGAAGGCTTTACATGCAGCCCTTTGTTGATTTCTATTGCCGCCAATATACGTCCCATCCACTACTTCACGAAAATTGCCTTCACCAAGGGAAGAGTGAAAGTGTACATCAACATCTTCGCTATCAAGATTATCTCTAACAGTACGGAATGAAGACATTGTAACCAAATAATCTTGTAATGATACACTCAACTTATGAGTCTGCTGGAAGTAGAGGTAGACCCTACCCGGAGGAACGAACAATGAACGAGGCGGGGACACTTCACTTACCCAGGTAGAGGGAGGGAATGATGGCCGGCAATTGATTTTGAATGACTTTTTTGCCTCTGTATGTGGTTTTGCCTTGCTCTGCTGCTGCTGCTGCTGATGATGATGTGTAAATTCTATATGTGTGTTGTAGGATGTAGGAGAATAGGAGGATCATCATTCCATTCTCTTCATTATCTAACGACTAGGATTCGAAATGTTCCAGACGGAATGAAGTCATGGGTTTTGTTCCTTCCCTTTTCCTCCTTCTTCTCTTACTACTCCTTTGCATCTGCCTTGGTATCAGTCCTCTTCCCGAGTCAGGTCCAGAGGAAGGCTATACTTCAAATAGATCCTACGTCTTCATCTCTGGATTCCCACAATCTGGTACTTCACTTGTACAACAGATGCTCACAATAAGCCCATACTTTTCTACTCAAGTAGCAAAATGCTTTGAAATCCATGGTACAAAATGTGCAAATTGGAATTCTGAGGGTCAATGGCTTCTTCGTCGAGATACTGTCTTTGATCGTGCCTTCAAGCCAGGCAAAATGTGCCCAATCGAACCATCACTTTTTCAGGATATCCATCTCTTTTCTATGGCCAAGCAGAAGCTTCATGCACAATGGGGAGAATATTGGGACTTGAATAGTACGACATCATTGTCATCCACATCATCGATGCCATCAAGACTGTCATCTTCGGCGCATAACTATTACAAGAAAATTCTTGTGGAAAAGTCTCCACAGAATATGGTGAAGATACCATTTATTGCTAAAGCTTTTCAACATGCTAGATCACTTAATTTTCTTGTAGTTATCAAACATCCTGTCACATTGAATATAGCTTTACCAAGGGGATTCGAATGGATGAGTCGAGTACCACCACCATCTCTATCGTTCACAAGTAAAGATTCTTCCCAAGTGAATGATGTTTCACGAAAACAATTACAAAAGAAAATACCATGGAATTCGACTGATCTTATAGAAAGTTTTGAATATTTTATAAAATTTATGACAGCTAACGTTTCTAAAGGTTCAGATTGTAATCTAGGTTGGCTGTCAACAATGGAAGAATTGTTAATGAATACACAAGGAAAACTTTCTTCCAATGTAACCATTGTAAAATACGAAGACTTTATTGATCCAATAAAAGCTTGTCAACTTATAATGAATATAATAACTACTGGTGAAGGAATAAATCAGATGGAAGCTTTTGGGCGTTTTTGTCGTAAACACTTTTCACCTAAGGCGCGAACAAGAGACCCATTTACAAATTCTGAACAAATTATTGCTCAACGTAGAGAGGAAAAGAAATATAATAATCGATTTGATAATAGATTTAAGAAACAAAGTAGTAAATATCGATACCAATATAGGCGGCGTAAATTACGATTAAAGGGAGTTCTATCAAAAGGAAATAATGGCGGTGGTGCCACAATGACTGGTATTAAAGAGAAACAAGGATATCAAATGCTTAATTTTGATTTAAGAATGCTTGAATCATCTGTACATACTAGACTCATTGATTTTAAGAGAGCCTATGCAATATTAACAACTTATGTAAGAACTAAAGATAATAGTGATCTAAAAAAGAAATCTATAGAAATTGTATCAGCGATTAATGGCATTAACACTCGTCTTACAGTATTTGGATATTCGTTGCCCATCGATGATTTCAGGAATTCCATAACAATACAATCAGTAAAAAGTCATCATGACAAATATCATCATATAAGTAGACGGGAAATTGATCCTCACTTGGGACTTGTGAACGGTACCACAGAATTCACAAAAATGAGATTGCCTTATCATTGAAGCAGTTGAAGTTGGCTGCTACGACTACAAGTTTATTCCGTCTGTTGTATACTAATAATAAAAGAGTATATGAATCTTCATAGTCGTCGGTTGTATGTTATAGACAGTTGTACTTGTACTTCTATCTACCTATCTACTTACATTTACATTTTACTTAGCTGCAGAAGTAGGTATGTAGGTGGGTAGAAGTAGAAGTAGATAGGTATAAGTATTAGTATTAGAGGTATTAGTATTAGTATATACTATAGGTATGTATTATGAAATGATGTGCTAGTAGCTAGTACTAGTACTAGTACTAGTAGCTAGTAGCTAGTAGATAGAGGTATAGTAGTAGTAGTAGTAGATAGGTATGGTATAGTAAGGTATAGGTACCTATATGGTACATACTACATACATAGGTTTTTTAACACTGTACAATGTACAATAAGTCTACTAAAGAATAAATCATAACTACTTCTATCTCATCTCCCATTTCCATCTATGGTATGTACATAGCTACCTACTTCTACATACACTTAATCCAAGGGAAATTCTGCCTCCACTTAGGGCGGTAGATTAGAAGTAGAAGTGCATTGCTGTATGCAATTACTGAATTGATGAGCATATGTACAACAGTGGCATTTCTGGCTGTAACTGAGCAGTTGTATGAATATATATAGGAGATTTAACGTTAGTAGAAAGTATTCTGGTCTCTCCAAAGCAATTCTTTCCCCTATTTTTTTCTCCTGGAGGGCTTGATACTAATTTTACAGATACTGGTGCAGGTCTTGTTTCCCCATAACGTATCGAAATATATTGACAACTAAATTCAAATTTCCACTTACGAAGTACATCATTATTCACAGTCTCAATATGATTAGAAGTATAAGAAATTTCATTATTATTTTGAGTACTTGATATTGACACAGGATTTAAATAAATCAAAGTTTCACCCATAGGTATCCAATGCTTAACAGGTAATAACTGTACCATTAATTGTGGTGGAATAAGATCTTGAGGTTGTAACAAAACTGATGCCCAAATTTGATATGTAAATGTAACTGGAGAGTTTATGTCTAACATAATTCCATGAGAAGTATTAATTACTCTTTGGTTCATATCTTGTATATTTGTTGTCGCTATTATTGAAAAATAAGAATGTTTCAGAGCAATTACTGTTTCATTATTCGTAGTTTTATCAGGTGAGAGTTGAAGATTTGTAGAAGTGTTTTTAATAATTGTTGGTAGCATGACACTTGTATCTTCTCTGAAAATTGAGGAATTAAACATACAACCATTCATTGTTGATATATCATGACGACTATAAGTAAATCCTATTCTAGGCATTAATGTATACTTTAAAGCTTTCATCATATCTGTCATTACTTCTGTATCATTATTATTATTCTGATTTTTGAAATGTTTCGAAGAAGCCTTATGAGATTTCAATAATACACGTAATGTTACATGATATTCCTCAAAAGGTTGAAGAAGTATCTTAACTGGTATATGAGATGAAATATTTAATATTTCTTTACTGTCCATTGTACATAATTCAAATGTACCAAATGTTTCTTCTGAGAAATCATCTAATATAGGTGGCAAAGCAGTATATGTGGATAACATTAATGGAAGTGATGACTCATTTTTAAAAGTACTACATGTGAAAAAATCACCAGTTATTGTCTTGATCTCTTCATCCACTGAAATACAGAGACTATCTGAATGACTAGTCACTTTTGCCATTCGGCCTGAATGAATAATACATGAGACATTTGTTGAATTTTCTATCAAACATTCATTACGCATTAGTACATACTCAACATGACACGATATCTGAAATCTTAATGATGGTAATATTGCCTCTGGACAACAAAATTTTTTTGTATTACTCACCATAAAAGGTATAGAAAGTTGATATTTTGATGCATCATTGCTATGATATGATTTTAGATTTCCGACTTTGAACAGACCTTCCTGAACTTCATGAGGTATTACTAAAGTTTCATTGGAAGAATTCTTTGTTATCGCATATTTCTTTAGTTTCCAGTCGTCTATTTCTCCCACAATGACAGTAAATCCATCATCTACTTTATCTGGATTTAATGAAGGGTCCAAAGATGATAATGATGATGATGAAACTGATGCTATTCCTTCAGGTAGTAAATCAACTTTCACAGCTACTATAATAGACTGAATATCATCATTATTTTGTGAACTCCATGATAATATGATCTCATCATCAAAGAATATAGGTGTATACAAAGGAGCTATAGCTTCTAGATGTAAAATATTAGATGGTACAGAGAAAGATAATAGACGATGATTATCAAAATATGTCGGCATTTCGTCTGGTTTTGGTGGCATAATGATATCTGCAAATGTCAATCCACCAATTTTTAAGGATAAAAATAGTGCAGAATAATCATCTGGTTTTCGTGGATACATTTCCATTAGTATGATTTGTTCACCATGGTGAATTTTTAATGTTTTCAATTTCATAAAACTATTATCATCAACATTATCATTATTTTCATCATGAATGTGAAAAGATACAGGATATGCACAAAATCCATCACTACTACTATCATCTGTGACCCAATTCTGAATATGAGCCAATGCTTCATGTAAAGACTTGTTATTATTATGATTAGTGGTAGTAGTAAATGTGTTGTTTGCTTTTAAAGTAACATCTTTTGTATTGGGAGCAAATAAAGTTGATGATGAAGGACGAGATGCACTACATTGAATCATAGAAGAATGAAACTGACCATATCCTATACATATATTATCATTTTCATGTTCATTTTGGTCTGATTGTAAATTTAATTCTATATCCATAGGAAGATGACTATATAACTTTAATGCAATCACATTTTTTTTACCACATTCATAATTCCCATAATGTACTTTATATACTTCATCTCGTATTGTTTGATTTGATTCTATTAACTTTAAACATGAAATTCTATTATTACTATTATCATTATTATTATCATTATCACTATTATTATCATTACTATTATCAAATACTATTTTACTATCTAAAATATTACTGTCATTTGTATTGTCGATGTTGTCATCATTAGTATTATTATTATTATTATTACTACTGTAATTATTTGTACTTTCAGATATATCAGATATACACATAATAGAGGCTTCGAAGAAAGGATTAAGTGAATGATAAATACCTGGTTGTGACTTACCATTATTACTATTATTATTATTATTATTATTATCATTATTATGATTATTATTATCATTATCATTACTATCATCCTTTTGCGTAAGACGTAAAATATCATTAAGAAGATTAGAATGCCAGTAATCATTATTATTGTTATCATTATTATTGTTATCATTATTATTGTTATCATTATTATTATCATTATTGATTGATTCATAGATTGATTCTTTTCCTCTCATTTCTAATGCTAACAAACTTAAGGCTGCTTGGGCATAAAAGGTACGTGTATCAAGAAAACATGAACAAAACATTAATTTTTTTAAAATCCAATAACGCAAAGATTTCCAATATGATTTATTAAAGGTAATTATTGTTGTTGTTGTTGTTGTTGTTGTTTTGCCACCTGTTGTTTGTATAGCTGTTGCTGTCGTTGGTTTTTTCTTATTCGAATCATTATGATAATTTTCATAATTGTCAATATCATTTCTAGGATTACTTTGATGATAAAATTTTGATATAAAATCAGCACTAGTAATATGATCAAAAGAATTTATAGATGTAGAACTAGACCATATCGTAGATAAAGCAGACGAATTTTCTAAAATTTCGATTGGAGTGAAATTATTATATCCACCTGCTGCTGCATCCATTCCCATAGTATGTGCACTATTACAAATGTTTGTCATAGCACTTAAAAGAAGCTGTTGAGCCATTGAAAACTTCCCTTGTACAATCAATACATCTGCACATTGTACTTTTGTTTGACAAGCAAATCTTTGTCTACCAGCTAAATCCTCATGTTCAGCTAGTAATAAAGTTAATAATGAAATCAATTCAGCAGCAAAATCACGGCGTCTTTTCTCTCTTCTGATCCTACTATCATCTTTTACATTAGTGCAATTTTCAGTAAACTTCATATTATCCGATGGTGGTAATGTCGATGTTTTTTTTTCATCATCATCATCATTATTATTATTATTATCATTATTATTCATGACATGTTCAGTCTCAGATGGTAAGTAATCAAGCATCATCATTTCTTTCAAGAAACGTGAAAATTGTGTTAATTCTTTAGATATATTAAAAAAATTCACTTCTCCATCCTCTTTTCTATGGTTAGCATTATTATCATTATCATTATCATTGTTATTATCATCATTTTTATCGATACCCTCCTTGATAATTCTATCAAAGGCATTCATAGCTGTATGACTGCTACTATCTATAGTGGTTGAGGCTCCAAATGTGTCCATGGAAAAGGTATCCGGATACATTGATTTTACGGTATCCATTTCACTCCATGATGTTAATTTTGAGACCATAGCATGAGCAGTTCTCCGAAAATATTGAAGAGGATGTCGATACATTTCTTCCTCTTCAGCTAGTCTTGTATTCCCAAGACTAGGTTCAACCTGCTGTTGTTGATGCTGCTTTATAACATCATTATTACCATCATTACCATCCTTATATTTCTTACAATTATATGATACCAATGATAATAATCTCGAAGTTGCTAGTTGAAGTAACTCACCAATAAATGGTGAACAATCTCTCATTTTCTCTGAAATTTTATTTAATGATCCAGATGATGATAATGATAGCTCAACCTTGTCAATCTTACCACTATTATTATCATTATTATTATCATTATTATTACTATTCTGTAATGCACCACTCAAAACAAATTCTGTACAACTACGTACGATTTTCACTGAAGCAATAACAACCCAAAAATCTAAAAGACTTCTCCATTTTTCTATTTGATTGATATAGCAACTTCCTGGGTTGTTGGGAGATGATAATGATGATAATATTGTGCTTTTACGAGAATCGATTCTTTTACTTATTGTCTTCCTTACAAATGATATAAATGTATTTCCTTTCTCTACACATGAGGCAGATCTTCCTAATCCATATAAAAAATAACATTGCCTAGCAAATACATATCTATGTAACTCTAATAAACCTATTTTATTCTTCAGTATACGCATACGTGCAGTATTGATTGAATATTGTAATATGCTTTCTCCTTCTTGACATAACCAAGACCATGTGGTTGAAATCATTTCAGTGTTATCATCCTTACTTCCTTCTCCTTTGATTGCCCCCCCTCCAGTAGTAGTAGTAGTTGAATCTGTATGCTGTGTTCCATTACTTCCTGTATTCACACTTCCACTTGCACCTGATTTGCTTTCACTATTCCCTCCTCCTCCTCCTCCTCCTCCTCCTCCTCGTCCTCGGATATCATTTACATCATCATTACCAAAATGATCATTACTATCAAAAATTGGCCAACCACCAATATCTTTTATACTCTTAGGGGCAAATGCAAGTAACGCCTCAATTTCTTCATATTGTACAAGGGCCTCACCAGGTAATTGCATCATTTGGTACATCAATGCTAAACTTTCTTTTACAAGAAATAATTCACGAAATTCTAAATTTGGTGTATTTCTAGAAGCATCTAATCTTCTTATTTCAGTATCATACATAACACATCTTAATTTGAATGATTGTACAATACTGTCACTCATTTTTAGACATAAATCTCTTATGTTACTACCATCATTTGACATAGCAGCCCTTCGTGCTATTGAACTCACTCCCTCTAATGGTGCAGATGATAGTGTCGATAGATTTAACATACAAGTACGATCCCCTGCTCGTTCTTTATAAAATTCTGATGATATCGTTGAATATATCTTTTGATATACATCAATAGATTGCTTTGCAGTAGGTACAAATAGAAGTAACCATGCAGATCTTTGTGCTTGTTTGATATTTGATACCCATTGCTTAATTGTTGATCTCTGGCTTTTGTAGCTTTCCATAGTTTCGGCTACAACTATATACAAATGAATATATGGGGCTAAAAACCACCGATAGGGATGATCTGAATCCTTGAATAACGATGAAGTACTAGGGAGAAATTTGATAGGAAGTTTTGCAATAGTAATTAAACTTGAACTAAGTTGTGATTTCCATGTGACATCTCGTAATGGGTTACATGATTGAAGACCCTTTTCGATAAGATTCCATATATTTGCAGGATCATCATAAGCAATAGGGCATATCAGCTGGGAATCTTCCCTCATCCTTCTTACGTGTTGTCACCTTTGCTATTATAGAAGTAAGCTTGGTCAAATGTTTGTCCTGTGATATGCTTGCAGCTGCTAAATAGGTAATAAGTACCTATCGATGTACTTATCTTGAAGCGTTGCTCGTTCAGATGAATGAATGTAATGTGCAGAGTGCAATATGTACTCCACCACACAGCAGCTACCTACCAAACTAGGTAAGGTACCGTAGCATGCATAGACTAGGTTGGTAAATTCGTAAAGGTAGGTAGGTAGGTAGTGTGCATAATGTGATGGGTACCTCGATGTATCCATATGATGGTAGGTATACCTATGGCATATATGATGATGGATTTTTGGAATTTCGATGATACTACGTCTCCAAATAATACATGCCTACCCATGTTGATGCCAAGCACGTGAGCGTGAATAAAGGAGTATCTTTGCATCTTTGCAAAGATAGCGTCCTGCCCTGTTGAAGTAGAACAAACTGCATAATTTGTAGTTTGTTCACCCCATTTCTTGTTCCGTTTTGTGATCTGTCCAGTCGTTCTTAAAAAATAGAGATAGAAGAGACGATCACGCTATAACCAATAAAATCGTCGCCAGGACGTTTAGGTTCTGGCGCATAGAAGTAGAAGTAGACCTAGATATAGATGTAACGTCGTAGCGCATATATATATAATTATAATATTTCAATCGCTTAGTCCCGACTAAAAGCGGGCAGTAGGCCTTAATACTTTTAGCGATATATTACATGAAGCGTCGCTATTACCTAAGTACATATGTTCAAGCTCTTCTGCGTAAGGAGTAGCGCTCTCTACCTAGTCTACGCTTGATTGACTCGATTGTAGATTGTAGATTGTAGCTGGACGTCATAGTCATAGTCATAGCGTCATAGCAATACCTACCTACCTACTGTTACTCGTTACTCAGCGTGTACATAATAGTCTAGACTACAGTAGGTACATACTAGTATACATACAGCGTGCAGCATACAGCGAACTTAACAGGTTCGTAATAAGCTGAACGAGTAGTATGATTTAAAGCTATTAATCGTTTGAAAACTCAACATGGTTGTAACGTTACAGGGGTGTATATTAAAAGTAAGTGGAGGAAGAAGATACTGAGTTGGATGTTATTTCTTTATCTGAAGTACATGGTAATATAGTAATTATATATAGCTAATTTTTGAGCTAGCTAGTTAAGCGTCCTACAACTACAACTACATGGTAATATAGTAATACCTAGCGCGGCGATATAGTAATAGTAATATGTAATATGTATTTGTAATAATAATATGATCTAGCTAATCGTAAGACGACGAAAGATATGTAATACAGCACATCAGTACATACATATACATGTACATGAAGTATGTACTTTAGCTTTAGAGCTAGGTATGTACCATAGCATGTAGATGTAGATGCTGTACATGTACGCTAGTCTACAGCGCAGTCTACAGTCTACAGTTACAGTCTACACCTATACCTATACTATATACTATAACTATAATTATCATTTACTATAAACTATAAGATAGTATAAGCTATAAGCTATAAGCTATATAAGCTATAAGTAGTCTAGTAGTAGTAGTAGTCTACTGTCTACTTCAACGCTTTTTAACTTTAACTTTTGAGTTTTGAGTTTTGAGCACTAGCACTAGCAAGAACTTCTAGCTATGATCGGTACTGGTACTGCACAGAAAGTAGTTACTTCACTAATTAAATGATTACATTGTTACTATCACTGGCGATAACTTCTATGATCGATCATATCTACAACAAACCCAACCCGTGGTTGACTGTGCGCTCTTACACAGCACGACAGGTATCATGTAGTAAGGAAAAGAATTAATACTAAGTGAAGTACCAATGTACTCCTAAATACATATTCTTTTCCCTCTTCTGCTATCTGCCCGTAATACATAAATACGTGTAAATCACCAGTGCCGACGGCGCATCTAGAAGTGATTACACACAGAAGTAGGTATCTTGAAATCTGATATAATTCACAACAATGAAGCTGTAAAGACTGGCAGCAATAACGATGGTAATGATTAATTTATTGATTGGCTCATTCATTCCAACATAGGTATAGATGTGTTATCTGCTGTGGAAAAGCAATCTTCCGTGCCCCATGACACTTCTGATGCCCTATCAGTTCCAGAAGAACTGGTTAAATTATTCCCATTATCTACATCTATACCTGCATTGGTCTTTGAATTGACTTGTACTGCTTTTTCAGCAGTCACCTCTACTTGAATACCTACATACAATAATACTTCCCCATTAGCCGCTTTCATAGGTGAAAGATGGATAGAATTCCAAAACTTCGAACCATTTTTACGATAATTAAGCAAAGCAACATGACATTCATGTCCTGCTTTTATAGCTGCTCTGATCTTCATAACATCTTCTCTATTTGTTTCCCTTCCTTGAAGAAATCTACAATTTCGACCCACTGCTTCCTCAGCAGAATATCCCGTCAAATCTAAGAATAATGGCGATGCATATATAATTGGCTGATCAGGGAGATTGTGGTTTGTAATGCAGAAGGATCTTTGTGATTTTGACAATAATTCAGCAACACTTTTCATAGCATTATCATTAAATATAGAATTCAATGCAAAAGTACTATCACTCAAAGATGATGATGGCGACTCTTGTATTCTTTGGCGAATATTATCAGGAACACGATGGTTTCCTAATAACTCCAGGGTTAAAACATATCGAGCCATCTTCAATTGCCTATTTTCATTTGATAATTCCTTTACTTGATTTCGTAATGTTTCAAGTTCTGCTTTTTTCTTCATTCTTGTTTTTCTGGCCAATACTTTATTCCTTTCTCGCCTCCGTTCTTTGGGTGTCATGACACTTTTATCATCAGTTGAATTGTTTGGAGCGTCGATTTCATCAAAATCATCATCATCTTCCATTTCTAGTATAGATGCAGGTGGAGCAAAGTGTTGAGCATTGAATTTAGAAACGTCTGGAAAATTAGAGAACGACTCGTTTATCCCTCGGTTGTCATACAAATTCATGTCAGACGAAGACGATACAGCTTCTACTGGACGCTTGAGGCCTCTTGATGCTGATGTAGATGGCAAAATACTACTTGTATGAGAAGAAAGAGGATGAGGATGGCCATGACTGTGGCTACTAGAATGATTACTAATAGCAGTAGTAGCAGCATTATCATTATTAACAGGAGGTATTATTGAAGAAGAGGTTGACACCGTGCTTAATGAGTGTGTGAACATTCTATTGTCATCATTATGGTTACTACCATGTAATTCTCTTTGAACACCTAATTTAATATTTTCTTCTTCATTTTGTTGAGTAGCATATAAACCAAGAAGCTGCTGTGTCAATCCTACTGGGTTATCCCCATTATTATTATTATAGCCGCTACTGTCACCTTCTATCATATTCCTCATAGCAAGGTTATTGATAGTTTGATATTGTTGAGACTGCAGTGTATCAGCAATACCTAAATTATCATTTAGTGATAATTTTGGCATAACATTTTTATTATTAGTATTGTTATTACTATCATTATCGCTCGAACAAGATGCGCTGTGACTATCCAAGGAAGGAACGAATCCAGCCAATTCATCAGCATAGATGGAATCAAATTCAGCTGAACTCCAATTCAAATTTTCAAGAAATTTATTTAATTCGCGATTCCCTTTATACATTATATTATATAGGATTGAAGAAGAGATTAATCAAGGAAGGAAAAATGGAAATCAAATAAAAGAGGAAGAATAACGAAATACAACATATTAACAAAATATTTATTTGTAGCATGAAAAAAATATTTACATACCCTCTGTCATTGGTGTAATAAGATTTCTAGTATTATTACTTGTACTTTTATTAATACTATCGATGTTGTTGAGGTTACTTCTGTCGCTATTATCAATATTCATGTTATCATTATTATTCATAATGAAATAAATTACTTCGGAAGGTCTTCTTACTTCAAGAAGATACAAGTAATTAAGACACGTTAGTTTTCCTCCCTTTTCTGTACAAGTTCTTTAAAACCCTGTGTCAAAAGTATTTTACCTTCGGAATGTATGGAAGGTTTGTTGTTGTTCGGTATTCAAATGACCAGTAACTCACCCAAAGGATGGTTTAATCAGACAAATAAAATAAAATTCTTTACTCTATTTGAGCTTTCACAAGACTTGTTCCAATCAATCACAATAAGGAAATACCTGCTTATATGTAAATTGAATGGTGCTCTTATTGCTTGAAACCTCAACTACCGTCTTGGTTGCTTTTATGCTTCTATGTGAAGAAGTTAGCTTTTATTGGTGATTGCTTACCTACTCAAGTGCGTAGGCAGGTAGAGATAGTATCTTAGTAAGTACTGCTGCTGCTGATGCCAGCTGCTGGCTGATCTAAAAATAGAATTTCACTTTTGGAATCCCAAATTCGCCTTGTGCTTGTACTTATCTCTATTTATTTAACTATCCATTGACGATGTTTTTTTGGATTTTGGCTTGAAAAAATATTCCAGAACAAAATAAATCTACAATTTTCATAGGTAGGGGGGCGCGCCCCCGCGGACTCCATTTTCTGTCAATGCGCGATATTGATATTCAATATTGATATGAGAATGAAGATTATCGCAATGATTGATGTACTTCTTGCCTGCCTACTTTGCCCTGTAGGAATGCAAGGATGATTGATGATGGGCTGGGGGCATGCTATTTAGGTGCATAAAACCATTATTAGGTAGCATCTTCATTTCATGTCTTCTTCCATTGGAGGATATGTGGAGACAGGATCTGCACATGACGGGGTAGTGGAAGGATGTAGTGCTTCATGTGTCAGTAGCAGTAGTAGCAGTAGTAGCAGTAGTAGTGATAAATATTTGGTCATAAACAACATCAGTAAGATACAAAACATAAGAAACCTCTGTTTGGTTGCTGGCGCATGTAACTTCGTTGTTTTGTTTGTCCAACCCACGAAAAACACATTGGAAGAGACTGTAAGAAATTCTTTCTTAGTATCTAGAAGTCTGTTTGTCCGATATCTTGTCTTCTCTACCCTAGAAGAAATGAAAGCATATTTAGTTGATAGGCAGATACCCTTGATAGGCATTGAAATTATGGAAACAGCCGTATCTATGAAAGAATACAATTATGAACAGGAGCAGAATGGGATTGCCTTTATGCCTGGAAATGAGGGTATAGGTCTTACTCTCAAACAAAAGAACCTTTGTAGCCACTTCATCTACATACCGCAATTTGGAGCAGGGACAGCATCATTAAATGTGAATCTAGCGACGAGTATCATATTGTACGATTACTGTTCTCGCACTAGCTCTTCATAGTCTGTCTCTATAGCGACTAGACACAGTCGACTCGTTTACGTTTAGATTGGAGGATAGGTAGTAGTAGTAGTAGTAGTAGTAGACTAGAAGCTAGAAGTAGAGGCATATATTTTTGTAAGTGGTTAGCTGCAACCTTCTACCTACATCTGCGCAGCCTCTTCTGCCTGCTTCTACTTCTACGTACAACTACTCTACTTTACTTCAGAAACCAGGTAAAATCTGAAATTTCAAAAAGTCGAAAGTCGAAGTCACCGTAAAAATAAAAATTAAAAAGTACCTATACCTATACCTAGTATTAGTATAGCACATAGTGCATTATGAAAAGAATGTACGATAAATGAGCGACATATTATAATCAATAAAGTTTGTTTATATTTATAAAACTATTACTATTACTATTACTATTACTATTACTATTACTAATAGCTAATAGCTAATAGCTAATAACTAATA
>JACLAD010014551.1_pt1 | contig 18753 bp, 18 predicted proteins | sample 8027901 | NCBI WGS metagenome assembly JACLAD01 (sample SAMN15725071, study PRJNA655200) | protist metagenome | isolation source: fluorescence activated cell sorting (FACS) single amplified genomes of... | place: Spain: Blaines Bay Microbial Observatory, Mediterranean Sea | collected 2016-07-05 | reverse complement strand
CACCGGACAAACCCGTCGTTCTCGTCACCGGCTCCAGCGGCTATCTTGGCGGAGCGGTCGTGCGACGCCTGCATCAGAGTTACCGCGTTGTCGGGCTTGATCGCCATTCGCCACCACACCCGCCTCACCAAGCGGAATGTGTCTGTTTCGATATCACCGATCAGCAAAGCGTAGACAAAGCTCTGGCGAGGGTGCGGCTTGCCTATGGCGATCGCATTGCCGTGTGTATTCATCTCGCGGCCTATTTCGATCTGACGGGTGAGGACAGCCCCGCATATGACGCCGTGACGGTGGAGGGGACGAAGCGGCTGCTGAAGGGATTGCAGGAGTTCCAGCTCGAGCAGTTCGTCTTTGCCTCCACCATGCTCGCGCATGCGCCGACTTCGCCGGGGCAGCCAATCGATGAAGACGTGCCGTTCGATACGAAGCTTCCCTACCGTGCCTCGAAGGTGCGCACCGAGGCGATGTTGAGACAGGAGAAGGGCGAAGAAAAGCTTGTCCTGATGCGCCCTGCCGGCATCTACGACGACCAGGGGCATTCCACGTTCCTGGCTCACCAGATCGCGCGCATTTACGAGAAGCGCTTCAGCGGCAAAGTCTACCCGGGCGATCTGTCACGCGGACAGGCCTTTCTGCATCTCGAAGACCTGCTGGATGCGATCGAACGCATCGTGGATCGTCGGATGGATCTCCCGGATGTGCTTCCGGTTCTGTTGGGCGAAGCCGAACCCATTCCCTTCGGAGAGTTGCAGCGCCTGATCGGGCACGAGTTGCATGGAGAGGATTGGATCACCTGGAACATCCCGCCGAAACTCGCCAAGACCGGCGCTTGGGGTGAGAACCGGATCTTCGGCGAGGACGCCTTTATCCGAGCCTGGATGGTGGACATATCCTCCGATCACTACGAGCTGGACCTTTCGACCGCCCGGGAGCAGTTGGGCTGGCAGCCGCAGCACGGCCTGCGGGAAGACATGCCGCGCATCCTGCGAAATCTGAAGGATGATCCCTATCACTGGTATTCGGAAAACGGGCTGAATGCCGCGCGGGTTTCCGCGACCAAGGTCGTGCAGGCGAATGCCGAGCAGCACGGCGAGGACGACAGCCCCGCCGAAGCGGACTCGGCCGCGCGCGAGCACGACAACCACATGCGAATGATGCATTTCCAGATGCTCTGGGTGCATTGGCTGGTGGCCGGGCTGGGTCTTTGGCTGGCCACTGCGCCTTCCGTTTTCGGCACCTTCGACCAGACCGAGTTCAGCGCCGCCGTGCAGCGTGTCACCGAAGATCGTGGACTTTGGGCCGCGGCAACGCGCAGCTGGTTGACGGCCTGGAATGACGTTTTCACAGGACTGGCGATCACTGCCCTGGCGCTGATCTCGATGCGGCCTGGCAACGGTTGGGCGCAATGGGCCAACGCCGCGCTGGGGGTCTGGCTGTTGACGGCGCCTTTGGTCTTCTGGACGCCGGACCCGGCGGTTTATGCGAACGACACGTTGATCGGCGCGCTCGTCATCGCGCTGACCATCCTGATCCCGATGATGCCCGGCATGTCGCGCGAAGGCATGATGGATGAAGGCGACATACCGCCAGGCTGGACCTACTGTCCGTCCACCTACGTGCAACGACTGCCGATCATCGCGCTCGGAGTGGTGGGCTTTCTTCTGTCGCGCATCCTGTCTGCCTACCAGCTGGGTCATGTCGACGGCATCTGGGAGCCATTCTTCTCTTCTCCTTCGGCTCTGAACGGCAGCGAATATATCGTCACCTCCGACGTCTCCAAGGCTTGGCCGGTGGCCGACGGGGGGCTGGGCGCCATGAGCTACATGTTCGAAATCCTGATGGGGGTGATGGGAAGTCGAAAGCGGTGGCGCACGATGCCATGGATGGTCGCGCTCTTCGGCATCGTCGTCGGTCCATTGGGGATCGTGAGCATCTACTTCATCATCATTCAGCCGATCACGATTGGCACCTATTGCACGATCTGCCTGTTGGCGGCGGCGGCGATGCTGATCATGATCCCGTTCTCGCTCGACGAGATCGTGGCAATGATCCAGTTCATGATCTGGAATACGCGGCGCGGCCGCCCATTCTGGCGTGCCTTCTTCCAAGGCGATGCGTTGCCGGGGTCGACAAGCGGAGGTTCGATGAGCTTCGATGCCGTGCCTACGAAGCTGCTTCGGCAAAGCGCGCGCGGTGTCACCGTCCCATGGACCCTTGGCCTCAGCGCCGCCCTCGGCGCCTTCTTGATGCTGTCACGCGCCATCTTCGGCAACGAGATGCCCTTGGCGGGCAGTGATCATCTGGTAGGCGCGCTGGTCCTGACGACCGCCGTGATCGCGTGGGCCGAGGTCGCGCGACCGCTGCGCTTCCTCAATCTGGGCTTCGGACTATGGCTCGTGATCGCGCCCTGGCTGCTGGGTGGCGGCACGGTCCCGGGAAGCCTCGTTGGCATCCTGGCCGGCTTGGCGCTGATCATTCTCAGCCTGCCTCGGGGTCGGCGTAGCGCGGAGCATTACGGCAGCTGGGACCGATACGTGGTCTGAAACTCGCGGCGATCCCTGCGCGCCGGACCGAGATGCGGTCGAGTTGACGAGGCGGATATCTCAGCGCTTGGGTCGGCGTTGAGTCTGTTGGCAGCCGTGTTTGTGAGGCGACCGCGCAGGAGTAACCGGCGCTCAGTCCAGCAGGGCGTCCAGCACGGGGCACTCCGGGACCTCGGTTCCGCTGCATTGCGCCACCGTGTCGCTCAATGCTCTTTCAATCCGTTGCAGATCGACGATCTTGTCCTGCACATCCTTGAGATGGGCCGAGGCGATCTCCTTCACCTCGGCACAAGTCTGGTTGTGGCTGTCGACGAGGCTGAGCAACCCTCTGATCTCCTCGAGAGAAAATCCGAGATCACGCGCGCGCATGACGAAGCGCAATCGGCGCACATGATCCTCACCGTAGCTGCGGTAGCCGTTCGGGTCCCGCGGCGGATCGGGCATGACGCCGACCGTCTCGTAGTAGCGAATGGTCTCAAGGTTGCATCCGGTGGCCCGGGCAAGGGCGGCTCGCTGCATCGGCTTCACGGAAGGGTGATCTTTTCCCATTCGGAAAGTCCTTGAGCCTGTATCTGCTACAGACCTTAGGCCTCCTTGCAGATGATCGCAAGGAGACCATGCATGGACACCACGGATTCTGCATTGCCGAGGGACGCGTCAGACGTCCCGGAAGGCCGCGGCTGGACGGCCACCGCGTTGGCGGCGCTCGGTGCACTGGCCATGACCTCCTGCTGCATCCTGCCGCTGGTGCTTGTCAGCTTCGGGGTCAGCGGGGTTTTCATCGCCCAGATGGGCGCCCTCTATGCCTACAAGTGGTATACCTTCGGCATCGCCGCCGCGTTCCTGGGTTACGGCTTCTACAAGGCTTATCGGCCTGTCCGCTGCGCCGATGGCACCTGTGCCCGCCCGATGAACCGCACCGCGATGCGCTCCGTTCTCTGGATAGCGGCGGCAGTGATCCTCATTGCCATGCTGTTTCCCTACGCCTCCCCCTACATCCTCTCGTTCTGAAAGCACACTGACATGAGAAACATCCTTTCCGGCGCCCTGGCGCTGTCCGCGCTTTTCGCCGCCCCCGCCTTTGCCGCCGAACAGGTCGTCCGCCTCGAGGTCGGGGGACTGACGTGTCCCTCGTGCTCGTTCATCGTCGGCAACTCGCTGAAATCCGTAGAGAGCGTGGTGATCGAGGACTTCGCCGAGGGCGAAGACCCGAGCGAGGGGCTTTATACGGTCCGTTTCGACGACGAAGTCACCTCCACTGACGCCCTCATCGCGGCGGTCGAAGAGAACGGCTACCCGGCGGCGCTTCTGGAAGACCCGGTGAGTGGCGAGGGTTCGTGAAGCGGGGTCTCGATCATCTCGATCAACCGAGAGAGCAGCCGGACCAGGCCGAGGCGAACCGCCTGCTGAAGGGTGGCCTCGGCGGCGCAATATTCGCGGCGATATGCTGCTTCACGCCACTCCTTGTCCTGGCGCTGGCTGGCGCAGGCCTGTCGGCGGTGACGGGGTGGCTCGACTACGCGCTGTTCCCGCTGCTGTTCGTCAGCCTCGCGGTGGTCGCGCAGGCTTTGTGGCTGCGTGCCGGACGGCCCGGGCCGTCCCCCAAGATCTGGGCCGCGCTCATTGCGGTGCTGCTCTCGGTCTTGATCATCGTTCTGGAGTTTCGCGGGGCGCTGACCCTCACGCTCCTCGCCGCGGCGCTGACCGGTGCCTACGCTCTCTTTCTCAACCGCAAGTCCAGGGAGGTCCGACCATGATGGCGGCTGCCTGCTGTTCTCCCATCGGCCTTTTCACGGGCCTGTTCTCGATGGCCGAGCCTTTGCTGGCGATCGGCGCCATTCTCTACCTGGTCCTCGCCAAACCGAAGACCGATCCGACGACGAAAGTGACCTGAACCATGAATGACTGCTGCTCGAACGAAAACAAAGCATACGACCTCATTGTCGTGGGCGCCGGTTCCGCCGGGTTCTCCGCCTCGATCACCGCCGCCGAGGCTGGCAAGCGCGTCGCGCTCGTGGGCCATGGGACGATCGGAGGGACTTGCGTCAACTTTGGCTGTGTGCCGTCGAAGGTCATGATCCGTGCGGCCGAGGCGCTGCATGGTGCGAGCGCGGCTGCGCGATTTCCCGGCCTGTCAGGTGCTGCGCAGGTCGATGACTGGTCCCGGCTCGTCGCCGGCAAGGACGACCTTGTCGCGACTTTGCGCCAGAAGAAATACGCTGACCTGCTGCCCAACTATGAGGGGGTCGATTACATCGAGGAAGGCCCCGCGACGTTGGTCGAGGGCGGTGTTCAGGTCGGAGATCGCACGATTACCGCGCCCAGAACGCTGATCGCTACGGGCAGCCGGTCGCTTGTCCCGGCGATCCGCGGGATTGAGGATGTCGAACCGCTCGACAGCCAATCACTTCTGGAGCTGGAGACCCTGCCCGAGAGCCTGATCTTCGTCGGGGCTGGCTATATCGGCGCGGAGCTGGCGCAGATGATGGCGCGGATGGGGGTCAAGGTAACCCTCGTGGCACGCTCCCGCCTGCTGCCCGGCGCAGAGCCCGAGGTGTCCGACGCCCTGACCGAGGCTTTCGAAGCCGAGGGCATCACGCTGCTGACCGGTCTGCAATATGACAGCGTTGCTGCGTCGGAAGATGGCGTCACCTTGAGGATCACGCAGGAGGGCACTGCGAAGGACGTCACCGCCGAGCGGATCGTCGTGACAGCCGGTCGGCGTGCCAATTCCGAAGATCTCGGCCTCCAGGAGGCGGATGTGCAGACCGACAGTCGCGGCGGGATCGTCGTGGGACAGGATATGCAGACCTCGCGCCCTGGCATCTATGCCGCCGGTGATGTGACCGACCGCGACCAGTTCGTCTACATGGCAGCCTACGGCGCCAAGATCGCGGCACGCAACGCCGTGGCGGATGCCGAAGAGCGATATGACAACAGCACGATGCCCTGGGTGGTCTTTACCGATCCGCAGGTGGCGGGAGTCGGTCTGAGCGAGCAACAGGCGCGCGATGCGGGACACGATGTGAAGACCTCGGTGCTGTCGCTCGACCAGGTGCCCCGGGCCCAGGCAGCGCGCGACACGCGAGGGCTCATCAAGCTCGTGGCCGACCGGGAGACAGACCGGCTGCTCGGTGGACAGATCGTGGCGCCCGAAGGGTCCGACACCATCCAGACGCTGGTGATGGCGCTGAAGGCGGGCATGACGACCAAGGAACTGGGCGAAACGATCTTTCCCTATCTGACGACCGTCGAGGGCCTGAAGCTCGCAGCGCAGACCTTCGACAAGGACGTGGCCATGCTGAGCTGCTGTGCCGGGTAAGATCGGCCTTTCGTCCGGCCCGCCCTGCGTCAGTGGGCCGGATCACCCCTCCATATGCAGGTGCCGATTGTCGGTGTCCGCTCCTGTGGAACCTGCATCGCGTGTCTGTAGTTTGATGCAGAGTTGGAGGAGGTCCTGACGTTCCTTGAGCGTTGCCGAGGAGGCTCGAGGGAAGACATCGCGTCTCGCACTGGGCGTCCGTGTGAGGCTGTTCACCGAACCCGGCGGCCTGACCGCCTGGCCTGATCGAGGATACCATGCAGCAGTTGCCACTCGAAAACACCCGCGCGATCGTGACTGGCGCAAGCTCCGGGATCGGCGAGGGGATTGCGCAGGCCTTCGCTGCGGCGGGCGCCTCGGTCATCGTCAACTTCCGCTCCGACGAGGAGGCGGCCGATCGCATCGTCGGTGAAATCCGCAGGAACGGCGGTCGCGCCGAGGCGGTGCAGGCCGACATCTCAACGCCGGAGGGCTGCGGGACACTGTTCGAAGCGGCCGATGAGCAGTTCGGCGGGGTGGACATCCTCGTGTCGAACGCCGGCATCCAGCGCGATGCCACCTTCACCGAACTGAGCCTCGAAGACTGGCGCCAGGTCCTCGACGTCAACCTGACCGGCCAGTTCCTCTGCGCTCAGGAGGCGGTGCGACGCTTCCGCTGTCAGGGTCTCGATCCGGAACGGTCTCCGGCGCTCGGAAAGATCATCTTCACCAGCTCCGTGCACCAGGCCATACCTTGGGCGGGCCATGCGAACTACGCCACCGCCAAGGGCGGGGTGAAGCTCCTGATGGAGACGATGGCGCAGGAACTGGCCTGCGAGAAGATCCGCGTCAACGCCATCGCGCCTGGGGCGATCAAGACGGCCATCAATCGGGACGCGTGGGAGGACGAGGAGGCCCGGAAGGAGCTTCTGAAACTCATCCCTTATGGCCGGGTTGGCGAAACCGAGGATGTGGCCGAGGCCGCGGTCTGGCTCGCGTCGGACGCGTCGGACTACGTGGTCGGGACGACGCTCTTCGTGGATGGCGGCATGATGCTCTACCCCGCCTTCCGCGAGGGCGGCTGATGGCTCCCCGCAATGCCGGATACCTGCCGTTGCGAGACTACGCTCTCCTCGGCGATTGCCACGGCGCGGCCCTGGTCGGCCGGGACGGTGCGATGGACTGGTTCTGCCCGGTCCGCTTTGGTGCGCAGTCGGCCTGCTGGACGCTATGCCTTCCTCGGAAACTTCCCGCAGGCCTTCACACATCTGCCGCTGACCAACAGCGCCATCAACCTCGATCTCTACGAGACTGGCGGCGGCGACGCGCTTCTGGGGACCCACGCCGACAGGACAGCGCGCGCCGCACCGGAGCGGGATCGAAGCGCTCAGCCTGACTCAGGCAACGAGGCCGCAGGGCTGTCTCGCGCCACCCGGTCTCTTGGATCTCGACCTGAAACAGGAGAGCGGAAAGTGTCATCGAATGGACAGCAGGGCGTTCCGCTGGATGCAATGATATCCGGCGAGATCCGCTCTCATGAAATTGAGGAATGTGCCCGTTGCGGCAGCCGGTTCCCCACTCCCGGGGTGGAGCACCAAGGCCGCCACTACTGCTGCGACAGATGCGCCATGGGGCCGAGCTCCCGAATGAAAGCCCGCATGATGGTCCGTATGGCCCCGATGCTTGTTGGACTTGTCGGCGCCGGGGCTTTCGCGGGCTGGCTGGCCGCGCGTGGCAGTCGGAAAACCCGATCAAAGGAGATTTGAAATGAGCAAGACATACGACGTCATCGTCATCGGAAGCGGCACCGCCGCGACCACCGTGGCCAAGCGTGTCAGCGCCGCTGGCCGAAGCGTGGCCGTGACTGATTTCCGTCCCTATGGCGGCACTTGTGCCCTGCGCGGCTGCGATCCCAAGAAGATGCTGATCGGTGGCACCTCTGCCTCCGATCATGCCCGGCGAATGCAGGGCAAGGGGGTCGAGGGCGACGTGCGGATCGACTGGCGCGAATTGCTGGAATTCAAGCGCGGCTTCACTGACCCGGTGCCGGAGAAGAAGGAGAAGAGCTTCTCCGAAAGCGGCATCGCGACCTTCCACGGGCGGGCCCGCTTTGTCGGTCCGAATGCGGTGGAGGTCGATGGCGAGACCCTGGAGGCCAAGCACATCGTTCTGGCGACCGGCTCTGAGGCGATGAAGCTGGGGATTCCCGGTGAAGAGCATTTGATCGACAATGAGCGCTTCCTCGAAATGGAGAGCCTGCCGCGCCGCATCGTGCTGGTCGGTGGAGGCTATATCGCGGCGGAATTTTCCCACATCGCGGCGCGGGCCGGGGCGGAGGTGACGATCCTCCAGCATGGGGATCGGATGCTGACGGGGTTCGATCCGGATCTGGTCGGATGGTTGATGGAGAAATACGAAGAGATCGGCGTCACCCTGCATACCGGCACCGAGGTCGAGCGCGTCGAAAAGACCGGGGATGCCTTTCGCGTAACCGCCACCGGCGAAGGGGGATCGAGAACCTTCGATGCGGATCTCGTCGTGCACGCGGCTGGCCGCAAGCCCGATTTCGCGCCGCTTGCTCTTGAGGCGGCTGGCGTCGAACTGCATGACGGCAAGCTGGCGCTCAACGAATACCTGCAAAGCACCTCGAACCCAGCCGTTTACGCCGCCGGCGACACGGCCCAGATGGGCCCGCCGCTGACTCCCGTGTCCAACCATGATGGAAAGGTGGTTGCGGCAAACCTGCTTGAGGGCAATCACAGCACGCCGAACTACAAGGGCGTGCCCTCGGTCGCCTTCACCCTGCCGCTGATTGCTCGTGTGGGGCTCGACGAGGCCGAGGCCCGGGAGCAGGGGTTGAAGTTCCGCATGCAGTGCGACCGGACACCCGGCTGGTTCTCGACGCGCCAGCAGGCGGAATCCGTCTCCGGCTACAAGGTTCTGGTCGAGGACGGCAGCGAGCGCATTCTGGGCGCGCACCTGCTGGGACCGCATGCCGATGAGGTCATCAATGTCTTTACCCTTGCCGTGCGGCACGGGCTGACGGCCGACCAGCTCAAGGACACGATGTTCGCCTATCCCACTGGAGCGTCCGACATCTCGTCGATGTTGTGAAGGTAGGTAACGTGGGGGAACGCAGTCCCTGTCTGGCTTCTGCGGGTCACAGAGTGTGGGACTAATTTTTCAGCGCCACAGGGCGGTGATCGCAAGGTCTGCTCCTGCTGCGACAAGAGGAAGACGTGCCAAGAGGGGAGATTGCGGATCTCGTCAAGAACACCGTTTGGGCTTCTACTGACGAGACAGGTGGAGCGCCGCGAGGTGCTCCGCTCGTTTTTTGCGACGATGAATGCCTCATCCGCCCGTGCCGAAGGGCTGCACCCAGACCACCAGAAGGACAAGGTAAAGCCCGTAGATGACCGGCAGAGCAAGGACCTGCCACAGCCGGAAGCCCTTGCGCCCCCACCAGATGAAGGCGGTGTAAAGCGCGGGCATCAGGGCCACGAAGCTCAGCGTGACCCAGAACAGCTGGAAATCATCGATCGTCATCCCGACGATCGTCAGCGGAATGAAGGCCAAGGTCATGGTCACGGCATGATCGCCGATGACGCTGGTCACGCCCGACGTGACCTGGCCGCTGCGGGCGACATACCAGGTCGCGAAAATTTCCGGCAGTGCCGCCACGGGAGCAGTGATGAAGAGGCCGCCGATGATCTTGGACAGCCCGAACGCGGCCACGATCTTCTCGGTGGAGAAGACGGTGAAGTAGGCGCCAATGGCCAGGGACGCCACACCGGCCGCTGCCAGCCGCTTCTCCTTTGAACTCCACTCGACCTCTTCGCTGTCGCCGCGTCCGCGCAACAAGGCCTGCGTGACATAGGCAAGATAGCCCAGCAGCAGGAGCCAGCCGTCGAGGGGCTGGAGGCCACGCCAGGGCGCGGGCAGCGTCAGCAGGGCAAAGAGCGCGATGATCCCCAAATAGGGCAGGGCCTGCATCGTGACGGCCCGGCGATCCACCTCCAGGAGATGCGCCCGCCGGTGTTCGGCGTGATTGTCATGCCCCTCAATGCGCTTCCTGCGCGTCGCGGCGTAGGCCGTCACCACCATCAGGGGAATGGCGAGCACGTTCGACCCCAGCAGCGCGCCCAGACCGATATCACCGACACCGCGCAGGGCGCTCGTGGTGTTGATGCCGATCTCAGGAGAGGCCGCGGCCAGGCCGACGAAGGCGCCGCCGGCGGCCACAGAGAAGCCCCACTGCTTGCGCAGCTTCTTCAGAGGCTCCGCCAGATGCTCCGCGCCCCAATGCGCGGCCCAGACGGCAGCCAACAGCACCGGTATCCAGATCAGAAGATTGCTACTCATACCATGTCCTGCGCTTCCCGGGAGGCAACGCCCTCGGGGCCGCGAACGGTTCCGCCGGTTCTGGATGTCTCTCGATCAGGACGGCCTACAGTGACGCTCCCCTTGTCCGGCCGAAAGAACAGCAACCGAAGCGCATTCAGAGTCACGAGGACGGTCGCGCCCGTATCGGCGAGAATGGCAATCCACAGACCGGTGACCCCGAGGATCGTGGTCACGAGAAAGACCAGCTTCAGGCCGAGAGCGATGACGATGTTCTGACGGATGTCTGCCATGGTGCCAATGCAGTCAGGCTGGACTTTGGCGAGGCGGTAAACAATTCAAGTGTCATCGGTCGCATGGGACATCCACACATGACGGACGTGACCCCGTGATCATTCTCTCATCCGCGATCAATCGTTCGGGTGAGCCTCTGCCGCGCCCGCCTTCGAACACTAGCCCAAGCCGCGCGTTGACACCGGCGGAATATACTTCGAGTGCATCGGATGGCGGAGATTAAATCTCGCCCATCTGCTCAAGTGGCAACAGGGCTTGTGCTGCGCGCCTTGTCTTCAACAACTGACCAAGCCTATCTTGCGTGTAAATGAAGCCGAGCGCGAAATAGGCTTCCGCAGCGGAGCCTGCGGAAATGTGCGGTATGGCTGAAGTATCCCGCAGGATATCGACCGGGCCTTCTATACCCTCAACGCTAAAGTCCTCCTCATACTTAGGAACGGAGGCGCGCAGCAGAAAGTAGGCGACACCGGAAACGACCAAGCCTGCTGCGCAAACCGCCAGGAACGAGCGAAATAATATGTTGAACAGTCGTCTCAATTCGTTGCCGGTGCCAAAGTAATCTCAGGACGTGATGCGCAAGAGAATCACCGAGGTGAAAAAAGCGATGAGACCAAAAGCAATACCGAAGCTTGTCGCGTATTGAAGTATATCCAGGCGGTTCCCTTCCCGCCGTCGCGCCAGATAGCCATCCCAGAGCGCCCCTCCGACAAAGCCTGCGAGCACCAGCATCACGATTCCTCCGATCTTGAGTATTTTGTATTCGAACGTCGTTTGGTCAATCTGACGGCAAAGATCAGGGCCCAGGCCGCACAGATGAGCGCCAGCGACGTCCAATCGCCGAAACGTGCGTAAGGCGTGGGCGCTAGCGCTGTCGGCAGGTTGGCATCTATGACCCCTGTTTGCCCGGTGTCGAGGCGCGCGACGATCTCTCCGTTGGCGTCGATGATCGCGGATATCCCGGTGTTGGCCGCGCGGACCACGGGAAGACCTTCCTCAACCGCGCGCATGCGTGCGGATGCAAGGTGTTGCTCGGGCCCGATGCTGGTTCCGAACGGCGATGTTGCGCAAATCAGCCCCGAGCATGACTACACCCTTTCCCGCCTTTCTTCAGCGGACGGCTTCGATCTCGGCCCTGCCAAGGGCCGAGAAGCGGTTCATGATGGCAATGCGGATCTGGATTTCGGCGGTTTGGCGGTCGGGGTCTCGTGACATGATCCTCTCGCCGAAGAGCTTCAGGCAGTTCATCACGGCCTCGACGCGACTTCGGACGTGATAGCCGGTCCACTTCTTCCAGAGCGTCCGGCCCAAGCGCCCCCCTCTGTCAGAGAAGATGTCGCCTGCCCTTGCGTTGAAAGTGTACACTGAGGCGGGCGGGACAGGATGATGATTTGGCTTACTCACCGGAGCGGAAAGCGGCGGTTCTGACGAAGATGCTGCCGCCGAACAATATACCCTTGAGACGGCTGTCTCAGGAGGAAGGGATCTCGCGGACGACACTGGTCAAGTGGCGTACAGAGGCGCGGGCGAAGGGGCAGTTTTTACCTGACGCGAATACGGGTCCGGCGGGCTGGAGCTCAGCCGACAAGCTCGCGGCGGTCATCGAGACGGCCTCGATGAACGAAGCCGATCTCGGCGCGTACTGCCGGCGGCGGGGCCTCTATCCTGAGCAACTCCGCGTCTGGCGGGAGGCCTGCGAGCGGGCCAATGACTGGGAGCGCACGGCGACGAGCCGGATCACGCGCGAGACGAAGGACGACAAGAAGCGCATCCAGCAGCTGGAACGGGAGCTTGCTCGCAAGGAAAAGGCGCTCGCGGAGGCGGCGGCGCTGATGATCCTGCGAAAAAAGGCCGAGGCGATCTGGGGCCAGGGAAACGAGGACGCATGACGTCTACTCCAGATCGCCAAGATATCGTTGCTCTGATCGACGAGGCCACGACAGCGGGCGCTCGCCAGTCCGCCGCCTGCGCCGAGCTTGGCCTCAGCACGCGCACATTGCAGCGCTGGAAAGGCACGGAGGGCGGGATCCGCAATGACGGCCGCTCTTTCGCTGAACGCCCCGCACCGGCCAACAGGCTGAGCGAGGAGGAGCGCGACCTCATCGCAGCCACCTGTGCCGCGCCCGAGTTCGCGAGCCTCCCGCCCAGCCAGATCGTGCCGCGGCTGGCCGACCGCGGCGCTTGGATCGCCTCAGAGTCCAGCTTCTACAGGGTCCTGCGTGAACGCGGTCAGAACAATCGGCGCGGGCGCGCCCGGCCGTCGACCCGGCGCAAGCCACCCACCAGCTTCGAGGCAAAAGCACCGTGCCAAGTCTGGTCGTGGGACATCACCTGGTTGCCCGGACCGATCGCAGGAACGTTCTTCTACCTCTATCTCATCGTCGACATCTGGAGCCGCAAGATCGTCGGTTGGGAGGTCTACGAACGCGAGACAGCCGAGTTCGCGGCTCAGGTCCTGAAACGCGCAGTCTGGGCGGAGAAGTGTCTTACCTCTCCGCTGACGCTCCACGCCGACAATGGCAGCCCGATGAAGGGTGCCACCATGAAAACCACGATGGAGCGGCTTGGCGTGACCGCGTCCTTCAGCCGCCCGCGGGTGTCCAACGACAATCCCTTCTCCGAGGCGCTCTTCCGGACCTGCAAGTACGTGCCGGGCTGGCCCACCCGAGGCTTCGCGACGCTCGAGGAGGCGCGGCTCTGGGTTCAGAGCTTCGTGCGCTGGTACAATCTCGAGCACCGCCATAGCGCCATCCGCTTCGTGACGCCCGACCAGCGCCACCGCGGCGATGACCAGTCTCTCCTCGCCAACCGCCATCAGGTGTATCAACGCGCTCGCGCGGCTCACCCCGAACGATGGTCAGGAAAGACGCGCTGCTGGGACCCCATCCGCTCCGTCTGGCTCAATCCGGAACGAGCTGAAGCTGGGAGCGAAGGGCATGGGGCCGCCGACGCGCTCCCCAAAGATGCCGGCGGCGGCGGCCCCATGGCCGGTCCTGCCGAGCGAGCGGCCTGAATAAGGGCAGGCGACAACTACTTTGACAAACACCGGCGCCGGGTTGCCCGCAGGATCTCATTTCGCGCGGCAGCAGCGGGACAGTCTTCTTTCCAAGCGCGGCCATTACGGCGGATCGGTATGACGGCATCCGCGCCTCGGTCGATGATCGCGCCATGACATCGTCGCGTATCGTAAGCGCCATCTGCGGTGACCGTGCCGATCGCCTCCTCCGGTGGGATCTGCGCCAGCAGCCCCGGCAGCAACGGGCTGTCGCCCTGGCGGCTCGAGGTGAACTCGACCGCGCGCACATCTCCCGTGTTCGCATCCATGGCGATATGGACTTTCCTCCATTGCCTTCGGCGTGATGGTCCATGCTTTCGAGCCTGCCACTCACCATCACCGCGAAACTTGATGCCGGTGCTGTCGACAAGCAGGTTCAGCGGCTGGCCCGACGCGCGATACGGGACCTGCACCGCTATCCGCGCCTGCCGCCGGCACAGCGTCGAATAGTCCGGAACCGGCCAGTCGAGCCCCGCCATCTGGATCAGGCTCTCGACCAGCCCGACCGTCTGCCGGAGCGGAAGGCCGAAGAGCACTTTCAGGGTGAGGCATGTCTGGATCGCAGCGTCCGAGAAGGTCTCGGGCCGACCGCGCTTGCCGGACTTCTTCGCATGCCAGACCATCTCAGGATCGAACCAGACCGATAACGAGCCCCGCTTGCGCAGCGCCGCATTGTAGTCGGACCAGTTCGTCGTGCGGTAGCGGATCGGGGAAGGCTTCGGCATGCATCCGAGCTAACCGTCAGGGCCCGCTCAGTGAATCCCCCTCACCGATATTTGCAACAACGTCGTTCCGAACCAGGCATCATTTGTGGCGTTGAATATCCAATCGGGACGGAAAAGATCATCGACCACATGGCCCGGAAAAATGATCTCGTAACAGATTGCCACCGCGACCGGAGGAGAACAGCAGGCAGCCGCCATCATGGTCGGACCTCCCTGGACTTGCGGTTGAGAAAGAGAGCGTAGGCACCGGTCAGCGCCGCGGCGAGGAGCGTGAGGGTCAGCGCCCCGCGAAACTCCAGAACGATGATCAAGACCGAGAGCAGCACCGCAATGAGCGCGGCCCAGATCTTGGGGGACGGCCCGGGCCGTCCGGCACGCAGCCACAAAGCCTGCGCGACCACCGCGAGGCTGACGAACAGCAGCGGGAACAGCGCGTAGTCGAGCCACCCCGTCACCGCCGACAGGCCTGCGCCAGCCAGCGCCAGGACAAGGAGTGGCGTGAAGCAGCATATCGCCGCGAATATTGCGCCGCCGAGGCCACCCTTCAGCAGGCGGTTCGCCTCGGCCTGGTCCGGCTGCTCTCTCGGTTGATCGAGATGATCGAGACCCCGCTTCACGAACCCTCGCCACTCACCGGGTCTTCCAGAAGCGCCGCCGGGTAGCCGTTCTCTTCGACCGCCGCGATGAGGGCGTCAGTGGAGGTGACTTCGTCGTCGAAACGGACCGTATAAAGCCCCTCGCTCGGGTCTTCGCCCTCGGCGAAGTCCTCGATCACCACGCTCTCTACGGATTTCAGCGAGTTGCCGACGATGAACGAGCACGAGGGACACGTCAGTCCCCCGACCTCGAGGCGGACGACCTGTTCGGCGGCAAAGGCGGGGGCGGCGAAAAGCGCGGACAGCGCCAGGGCGCCGGAAAGGATGTTTCTCATGTCAGTGTGCTTTCAGAACGAGAGGATGTAGGGGGAGGCGTAGGGAAACAGCATGGCAATGAGGATCACTGCCGCCGCTATCCAGAGAACGGAGCGCATCGCGGTGCGGTTCATCGGGCGGGCACAGGTGCCATCGGCGCAGCGGACAGGCCGATAAGCCTTGTAGAAGCCGTAACCCAGGAACGCGGCGGCGATGCCGAAGGTATACCACTTGTAGGCATAGAGGGCGCCCATCTGGGCGATGAAAACCCCGCTGACCCCGAAGCTGACAAGCACCAGCGGCAGGATGCAGCAGGAGGTCATGGCCAGTGCACCGAGCGCCGCCAACGCGGTGGCCGTCCAGCCGCGGCCTTCCGGGACGTCTGACGCGTCCCTCGGCAATGCAGAATCCGTGGTGTCCATGCATGGTCTCCTTGCGATCATCTGCAAGGAGGCCTAAGGTCTGTAGCAGATACAGGCTCAAGGACTTTCCGAATGGGAAAAGATCACCCTTCCGTGAAGCCGATGCAGCGAGCCGCCCTTGCCCGGGCCACCGGATGCAACCTTGAGACCATTCGCTACTACGAGACGGTCGGCGTCATGCCCGATCCGCCGCGGGACCCGAACGGCTACCGCAGCTACGGTGAGGATCATGTGCGCCGATTGCGCTTCGTCATGCGCGCGCGTGATCTCGGATTTTCTCTCGAGGAGATCAGAGGGTTGCTCAGCCTCGTCGACAGCCACAACCAGACTTGTGCCGAGGTGAAGGAGATCGCCTCGGCCCATCTCAAGGATGTGCAGGACAAGATCGTCGATCTGCAACGGATTGAAAGAGCATTGAGCGACACGGTGGCGCAATGCAGCGGAACCGAGGTCCCGGAGTGCCCCGTGCTGGACGCCCTGCTGGACTGAGCGCCGGTTACTCCTGCGCGGTCGCCTCACAAACACGGCTGCCAACAGACTCAACGCCGACCCAAGCGCTGAGATATCCGCCTCGTCAACTCGACCGCATCTCGGTCCGGCGCGCAGGGATCGCCGCGAGTTTCAGACCACGTATCGGTCCCAGCTGCCGTAATGCTCCGCGCTACGCCGACCCCGAGGCAGGCTGAGAATGATCAGCGCCAAGCCGGCCAGGATGCCAACGAGGCTTCCCGGGACCGTGCCGCCACCCAGCAGCCAGGGCGCGATCACGAGCCATAGTCCGAAGCCCAGATTGAGGAAGCGCAGCGGTCGCGCGACCTCGGCCCACGCGATCACGGCGGTCGTCAGGACCAGCGCGCCTACCAGATGATCACTGCCCGCCAAGGGCATCTCGTTGCCGAAGATGGCGCGTGACAGCATCAAGAAGGCGCCGAGGGCGGCGCTGAGGCCAAGGGTCCATGGGACGGTGACACCGCGCGCGCTTTGCCGAAGCAGCTTCGTAGGCACGGCATCGAAGCTCATCGAACCTCCGCTTGTCGACCCCGGCAACGCATCGCCTTGGAAGAAGGCACGCCAGAATGGGCGGCCGCGCCGCGTATTCCAGATCATGAACTGGATCATTGCCACGATCTCGTCGAGCGAGAACGGGATCATGATCAGCATCGCCGCCGCCGCCAACAGGCAGATCGTGCAATAGGTGCCAATCGTGATCGGCTGAATGATGATGAAGTAGATGCTCACGATCCCCAATGGACCGACGACGATGCCGAAGAGCGCGACCATCCATGGCATCGTGCGCCACCGCTTTCGACTTCCCATCACCCCCATCAGGATTTCGAACATGTAGCTCATGGCGCCCAGCCCCCCGTCGGCCACCGGCCAAGCCTTGGAGACGTCGGAGGTGACGATATATTCGCTGCCGTTCAGAGCCGAAGGAGAAGAGAAGAATGGCTCCCAGATGCCGTCGACATGACCCAGCTGGTAGGCAGACAGGATGCGCGACAGAAGAAAGCCCACCACTCCGAGCGCGATGATCGGCAGTCGTTGCACGTAGGTGGACGGACAGTAGGTCCAGCCTGGCGGTATGTCGCCTTCATCCATCATGCCTTCGCGCGACATGCCGGGCATCATCGGGATCAGGATGGTCAGCGCGATGACGAGCGCGCCGATCAACGTGTCGTTCGCATAAACCGCCGGGTCCGGCGTCCAGAAGACCAAAGGCGCCGTCAACAGCCAGACCCCCAGCGCGGCGTTGGCCCATTGCGCCCAACCGTTGCCAGGCCGCATCGAGATCAGCGCCAGGGCAGTGATCGCCAGTCCTGTGAAAACGTCATTCCAGGCCGTCAACCAGCTGCGCGTTGCCGCGGCCCAAAGTCCACGATCTTCGGTGACACGCTGCACGGCGGCGCTGAACTCGGTCTGGTCGAAGGTGCCGAAAACGGAAGGCGCAGTGGCCAGCCAAAGACCCAGCCCGGCCACCAGCCAATGCACCCAGAGCATCTGGAAATGCATCATTCGCATGTGGTTGTCGTGCTCGCGCGCGGCCGAGTCCGCTTCGGCGGGGCTGTCGTCCTCGCCGTGCTGCTCGGCATTCGCCTGCACGACCTTGGTCGCGGAAACCCGCGCGGCATTCAGCCCGTTTTCCGAATACCAGTGATAGGGATCATCCTTCAGATTTCGCAGGATGCGCGGCATGTCTTCCCGCAGGCCGTGCTGCGGCTGCCAGCCCAACTGCTCCCGGGCGGTCGAAAGGTCCAGCTCGTAGTGATCGGAGGATATGTCCACCATCCAGGCTCGGATAAAGGCGTCCTCGCCGAAGATCCGGTTCTCACCCCAAGCGCCGGTCTTGGCGAGTTTCGGCGGGATGTTCCAGGTGATCCAATCCTCTCCATGCAACTCGTGCCCGATCAGGCGCTGCAACTCTCCGAAGGGAATGGGTTCGGCTTCGCCCAACAGAACCGGAAGCACATCCGGGAGATCCATCCGACGATCCACGATGCGTTCGATCGCATCCAGCAGGTCTTCGAGATGCAGAAAGGCCTGTCCGCGTGACAGATCGCCCGGGTAGACTTTGCCGCTGAAGCGCTTCTCGTAAATGCGCGCGATCTGGTGAGCCAGGAACGTGGAATGCCCCTGGTCGTCGTAGATGCCGGCAGGGCGCATCAGGACAAGCTTTTCTTCGCCCTTCTCCTGTCTCAACATCGCCTCGGTGCGCACCTTCGAGGCACGGTAGGGAAGCTTCGTATCGAACGGCACGTCTTCATCGATTGGCTGCCCCGGCGAAGTCGGCGCATGCGCGAGCATGGTGGAGGCAAAGACGAACTGCTCGAGCTGGAACTCCTGCAATCCCTTCAGCAGCCGCTTCGTCCCCTCCACCGTCACGGCGTCATATGCGGGGCTGTCCTCACCCGTCAGATCGAAATAGGCCGCGAGATGAATACACACGGCAATGCGATCGCCATAGGCAAGCCGCACCCTCGCCAGAGCTTTGTCTACGCTTTGCTGATCGGTGATATCGAAACAGACACATTCCGCTTGGTGAGGCGGGTGTGGTGGCGAATGGCGATCAAGCCCGACAACGCGGTAACTCTGATGCAGGCGTCGCACGACCGCTCCGCCAAGATAGCCGCTGGAGCCGGTGACGAGAACGACGGGTTTGTCCGGTG
>JACLAD010000379.1_pt1 | contig 18753 bp, 27 predicted proteins | sample 8027901 | NCBI WGS metagenome assembly JACLAD01 (sample SAMN15725071, study PRJNA655200) | protist metagenome | isolation source: fluorescence activated cell sorting (FACS) single amplified genomes of... | place: Spain: Blaines Bay Microbial Observatory, Mediterranean Sea | collected 2016-07-05 | reverse complement strand
CGCTACATCCTCTGGCATCGAGGAAACTGACCAATGGTGTTCGAACGCCGACCATGATTGCATTGGTAAACAGTCTGATATAGTAATTGGTATGTACCAAGACTTGCCTTTGGTGACTGAAAAAGGTGGTTTGTGGCAATTCCTGCAATCGCTGCGTGCATTCAATGCGGAGTGCCGAGTGGTCATCGTGTGTCAACGTGGAAAGCAAAGTGACGGCTTGGATTTTGCACTAAGAACTTTCAATGCAGAATTACATATTTTCGATTTAATAGATGATGACTTCATACTCAACAACCGATTCTTCGTGTACCGTGACGTACTCCAAGCGAATACCGCGTCTCGCCGTGTTCTTCTCATTGATATGAATGATGTTATCTTCCAGGCGGACCCGTTTTCACACATTAGACTACGGGACGAAACTGAATTATTTGTGGCTGCAGAGTCAAATATGCTTTCAGATCCTGACAATTTATCATCCAGATTGAATCGTGCTTGGATGATGCATAATGTCCCCCCAGCACTAGTACAGGGAGCGCAAAAGGCGATGACTTCGGATTTAATACCAGTTGCATGTGCAGGGACAATATATGGAACATATGATGGCGTGCTCAAATATTTAAGTTGGTTTACCAAGAATCTTGGCAAGAACCAAAATGACCAAGGTCTTTGGAATATTTACGTGAACACTTACCCTGAGCGCATCACTTTCCCAGCGATTGAGAACAGTGATATCGCCACCCTGGATCGCTATTGTGACTCTCTTGTGTGGGAGAAATCGGCAGTAAAAATAAACTCAGTTCACAATGAAACCAAAGATAATAAATTTCTTCATATTGTCAATGGAAATGGTCGAGTGTATGCCGTCATTCATCAGACCGATCGTTGTGATGAAGTAAGAATCCACAGCAGAATGCTGTTCGGAACAGAAACGATCAGCCACAGACAAGAACACACCTTAATGGAACAAGTAGGGAGGGAAATTGTGCTCAATCAAAAGGCTCAAATTAATAATATCGTAGAAAAGCTCAAAATATCAATCGAAGCACTAAATAATTTCGAGAAAGAAGTCGGAAAATCGATAACGAAAGAAGAAATACAAGACTATTTAACACAAATCAATAAACACATCCCGCATCGTAAACAATTAGACAATGATTTTGCCGACTATATCTACAGGATGGGAGAGCGGCTATCGTCGATTTGATGTGATTTAGTGAAAGTATTTTCATCGTTTTTTTCCAAACTATTCTGTATATAGTAAATTAACACAAAATAATTTCCGGAGCACAATCCAAGAGTTATTCGAATATATAGTCGGTCCACTACTACCAGTATGTACACGCCGCTCCGCGGTGTTCACACTACGAAACCTTAAATTGAACCCCCGGTGTATATCCTTAAATGTCTATTCTAATACTAGTATACCTGCTTCTTGTCCTGACACTCGTGAAAGTATGGGTCGTAGTAACATCAGTCACGTTCCCAATTCCAATGTCATACTTCAGGGGACCAGATGAAAACTTAGGTAATACCCGTTTAGCGGGTAAGATAAACCAAATACTTAACTTATCTTATCTTATCTTATCATACCGCCATAACATTTGCCTTAATTCTTACTTATTGTTTTATGACGTTCGGCTCAGCAAACGGGATCAAATTCATGTTACATTCAATATGACAACCAACAATTGGATTACATACACGAGTAATACAGTAGTGCAGACGTACACTTAGGTGCACACGGCATTTATTGCCCTTTCTTAGTTTCGCTTTGTTTCATTTGTTGTTTAGCGTGAAGTTTTGCAACTGCGCGAGCTGCGCGAAGTTCGGATCGATAACTTTCTATTTTTGACAGCAGCACAGTACAAGCCCCGATTGCAATGTACACGGCCGCAACATAACATGCAGCATTAGCGTCGCGTTCTATTTTCCACTTGGACTTCAAATACTCGTCTTTGATCTTCAAGGCAGCAGATAGTCTATCATTTGGTCTACTATAGAAACGATTTAACTCGACGAGTTTCAGGATGCAGTTTGCAAGATGTATGACTAGTAACAGTCCTCCAATCGTAACGCGAATTGTAACATTCATTATCTTGACAGACCTAGTAAGATTAAATGATACCAATGACAGCAAGAATACAAGCAAATTACACGACATGACTGGAGCTACTTACCCGCCAAGCCTGTGCAATCCCAAAACGAGATTTTTTGATATACTGGACACTTTTGTGGTGCACCTTGTGCAAAATGGCAAACTTTCAAAGAAGACACCGATCACTGAGTTGATAGACAAGCACACACAGAGATAACAATGAGAAGAAATGAATTAATATATCATCATTTGATTTATAAAAAAAAAACACTACATGCGACTAATTACTCACGTATAATGCCAAACATGATCGTCACAGGCCAGAAGCCAGTATAGTACATAAACTTTGCCTACGACAACATAAGCATCAAATAAAGTCAGCACAAAAAATGTTGATGGCTTGCTCAGTTGGGGAGAATGTTGCTGTACCAGTGTGAACATAGTGACAGGTGCAAACAGAAAACTCCAAAAATTTCGTATTGCGATGTGAATGTGAATGTGAATGTGAATGTGTTGGTGCAAATGGCGAAGAAAGCGGTCAGACAAAAACAACAACAAAACACAACGAAAAAAAACAACAAAACACAACGGGGAAAAAAACAAAAAAGATCGAAATTTTGGAATTCTGCATTCATTCAAAAAAATGGCATTGATACCCTTTTTACTATTCGGACTAGGTACACATGCACACACTAGCATACATACATGCACGCACACTAACTAATAAACATGAATTCACACACACACTCATAAATACCACCACACTAACTAATAAACATACATTCACACACAAACTAAGTAATAAACACACGTGCACACACACACTAGTGCACATACATGCACACAAACTAACTACCATAATCCATCACATAAACACTAGTAACCATACTTTCGCATAACATGTACACACTTGCTAGGCACGGCTACCTCGGAAGGCACCCCCCCTACTGAACTACGTCTACCCAATGTCATATCATCCAACATGGTGCTTGCTAGAGAGCCCCTTGCTCCTCGGGTATGGGGTTGGGCATCGCCCAGCGCCAATGTAGAAGTATTGCTGGACGGTGCAAGTAGTGGATCTGGTGTCGCCTCGGCTTCCAATGGAAGTAAGTTTCTGATGTTGCACACGTGAAGACGTTTCATACAGACCGTATGCATAAATGTGAATGTAAATCTAAATAAATGTATTTGTAAAGTCGGACAAATTGTGTGTGTGTTTATCTACATGCGTAATTGTGTGAATTAAAATGTCACGCACATCCCCGCTTACTAGCATGGTCTATCGACTTGCCGAAGCAGCAAGCAAGCTCAGGACACACTATTGTGATTAGGAGCGAGGGCAAAAACTTCACTTTGGTATGCGGAATAGTATAAGGTGTTGTTCGATTTGGTTTTGGTTTGTACTAACACCGCAACTATTACATATAGACAAATATCGCTTTTGGAGATGTGTGGCTTTGCAGTGGGCAGAGTAATAGTAAGCCTTTCTTGATTACCTATATTTAAATCCCCCTCCAAAACATCGTCCACATGATATGCACATACATATGTATGCAATTCGTGAAGTGCAATTTTCAACGAACGATGCCTTTAATGCTTCGGCCGAGATTGCGGATTCTGTTAATTATCCAAATCTGCGTCTATACACCATTAAGTGTGAGTGTTTTTTGAATCGTACAAAATAAACTCGCGGAATCAACTGTTTATTATTGTTCAATTGAGACTCCTTTGAATTGACTCAACTGCATGCCAAACCAATAGTAACAGCCGCTAATTCTCCACAGTATGATGGACAATCTGCGGCAAAATATCAATGGGGCGTAAGTCAGCCGAGTTCGTTCATTCCTGTAGGTGGACCCGCTTTCTCGTATTTCTCTGCAACATGTTATTTTTTCGGACGTGGTTGGTGTTTTTGAATGCTTGGCAATCGATTCACACATTGATCCAAGATGATCTATCTTTATCCATTACACCAATATAATTTATTTGCCAGATCTCTATAAAGCTCTAGGAGGTGGAGTTCCGATTGGCCTTGTAGCAAGTGACTGGGGTGGCCAAAGGGTTGAATGCTTTTCTTCTCCAGATGCATTGAACGATAAAACATGTGGGGGCACCATTGAACCCAAAAATGAGGAGATGGTATCATCAGGAGGGCTCTACAATGGTATTAATCTTGTCAAACGACGTCGGTTGCCTGGTAATACGCAGCTTTGGTATGGTCAGATTTATCCTTTCCTACCAATGCGCTTCACTGGTGCGACATGGTTAGTTGAAAATTTTTGTGGAAATGAGCGGATTTGGTGGGGAATTGTAGATGTAAAGACATACATACACACACATGCACACTCATGGAGAAGCACTAATGCAAACAAATAAGACGGCTAGTTCTATCTCCGATAGTTAGGCTCTAGCACTTTGAAATGAATTTTGAGCAACAAATCTCGCATTATGCAAACATATAAGTAATTTTGGCTTATGTTAGGTATCAGGGCGAAGCTAATGCTGGTGATCCAGATTCTTACGCTTGTCGTTTCCCAGCAATGATTGCAGACTGGCGCAAAAAATTCGATCTTCCAAACCTTTCATTTTTCTTTGTTCAACTTGCTGCATTTTCATCAGATTATGCTCTGATTCGACAAGCCCAAACAGCAGCTCTCAAGTTGCCCCAGACCGGCATGGCTGTTGCAATTGATATTGGGGATCCCACTTCTCCTGAAGGATCTATTCACCCTCGTCGCAAGCAAGAGGTTGGACGACGACTAAGTCTGGTTGCAAGCGCGGTGCAATATGGAATGCCCGTCGTATATGAAGGTCCGACAATGATTAGTGTCGAATACAGTGAAGATGCGAGCGTTACCGTTAAGTAAGTACGATCAAAATTAAATTTAGGCTCATTTCTTGGAAAAATATAGAGACTGAACAAAACGATTGCGTATTTGAATTCGCGTGGCTGCAGATACGATCCCAAGACAGTTCAGAATCTTCACGCGGCAGGAACTGCTGCATGTTCCTTATGCTGTTTGCAACTTCCCTTTGAACTCCAGGTAGGCACAGATGTCGCTTTGAATAAGGACATGCTACAACGAGCTTGAGTTGCGCTTTTAGTGATACAATATGCTTTTGTAGTTTGATCCAGATCGTAAATGGTTTCGTGCGACCTCAATGGAAATCAGGGACTCGGCCATTGTGCTGCGAACTAATCTGACAAGCAGTAAAAAAGTTGTTGGCTTGCGATTCGATTTTGAAGGATACCCGCAGTGTGCGTTATACAATGGTGTTGGCGGCCCTGACAACCATACAGGCATTGCTGCTCCTCCCTTTGAACACGCAGCCCCACTACCACCCAGCAAAAGCTGGAAACCCGTATTTAGACAAACTTTACCTGGCCTTTACAAACAAGGCCAATATTCTTTGAATCCGGTACAGTTTAATGGGTTATGATCTATATTTCACTTAAAATCTCCGAATCTTTTTTTATTTTAATATGCTTTTATAATGTACATCTGAAAAGGATTCGACCGCACCGTATACTGAGCCAATGTTTGCAATTTTGGATCAACTTGAAAACTATCGTGATAAAAAAACCAACGATTTTGAATTGAAGATACGATGGTCCGATCCCACGGTAATGATTTTGCGTACTGCATGGTTTATGGAATGTGTTTGCCTTCGGTGTGAGTTTTCTTGCCAATATTGTATTTAAGGGAACCGAGACTATGCACTGGAAGCAAAAATCGAATCCATTTCACGATGCAGGACCAGTCACCGGCTACGAAGCCATAAATGTCACACACACTGAAAATGGCTGGGCAGGGTTACGCCGTAGTTCGGAATGTCTTATGGACGGAAGCGGCTCAAACAATCTGTGGTTTTATTGTATTGGTTATCAAGGCACAGACTGGTAAGGGTGTAAGGGTACCTCAAGCTATTGCATGATATGGTTGCAAGCTCAAGGTAGTTAATCAAAACACCAAACAATGTATGGGTTTGCCAGGGGACATGGCTTGACTATTCCATCTTGGGGTCGTACTGCACAAGCAGCAGAGTTACAAGCTTTTGATCCTGTAACTCGGCAATGGGTAGTAGTGTTCCGGCAGACGCTACCTTATCTTTTCAAATCTGGACAATGGAGCGTAAATGCAGACGACCCTGGCAATGAAACATATGGTTTGTGGTCATGCACTTACCCTTTTCGCAAATTTTACACAGAGACAGACAATTGATGATTTCACCTTTTCTTTTTTTTTTAGCGGTTCTTGATACCCTGGAAAAATATCGCAATCCTAAAGATGGCAAACTTGAATTCAAGCTTTACTGGCCGGATGCTGCCAATACTTGGCGCCAGTCAAGCAACCCAACAAAGCCAGGGCCTGTTATTGGATATGAGTCGGTAAAGACTCCGTTCACTGGTGAAAGTTGGGGTGGGCTGGAGTATAACACGGTTTGTAAACCTGATTTTATAACAAAACGGTGGATGGTTTCGAGTGAAAAGGATGTTCTATTTTATTGTGTAGAATACCATCAATAACCAATCATTGATGGATGGCTCTGTCAATTCATCCCTTTGGTTTTACGCGATTGGTTGGCAAGGACAACAGTGGACCAATCAAGTGGCTATTCCGGGCCCAGGCACTCCAACACAGGTTGCTGAGTTATTTGTATCTGTATCGCAATAATATGGTGGGCTATATCCGCCAATGTCTTGTTTGTACTTTCATACTGTCGCAACAAGTGGGATCCGCCGTCTTGTTTGTATATAGTTTTATCCTGTAACGATCGCATAAAGTATAGTACAATTGTATGTAGAGATTGCACCCGGTGAAATTTGTATGTAGGAATTCCTAGATGATGCCTTCGTGCCCCACTTTGTGCTCGATCGTCTACTACTGTGGTAGTATACAGTACTATAATACTGTACTATACTATATTATACTATAATAGCAAGTGAATCGCATATGAATGAATAAATAGTGACTACTGTATGAGTTGCTTCAAAGTACAATATATCATGGGTGTCCTTGTACGTACTGTATATACAATACAATACAGTACGTAGCTTATCGATGACAAGATGTCGGGCTTCATTCAACTAATTACATATACCACACCCAACGCGGACATCCTGGAGTATACAGTAATACAAATTCTCCATGTATTGAAGACACCGGAAAAAATTTTGCGGACAAAATGCCCAATAGTAGCTTACAGTACATACAGTAGCTACTAGTACTACTACTAGTAAGGTGGTTTCAGTTATTAGTAGGGATTGTTCTTAATAATATAATGAATGTAATTTATACAGTACATTCACATAATTATACAGTACATTCACATAATTATACAGTACATTCACATTCATTATATTATTAAGATTGAACAGTTCAAGTATGTCTGTTGAACAGTTCAAGTATGTCTGTTGAACAGTTCAAGTATGTCTGTTGAACAGTTCAAGTATGTCTGTTGAACGGTTCAAGTATGTCTGTTGAACGGTTCAAGTATGTCTGTTGAACGTTTCAAGTATGTCTGTTGAACAGCTCAAGTATGTCTCAACCCGCGGTACTGGTAGGCTACGACGCCATAAAGAGGAACAATATAATGGAACATATAACCGCACAGTACTATACTTTATTGTAGCAGACAGTTTTGCCTATTCCATTTTTGGTTTGATCGTTCGAACTCTTCGGCGGGTGCCTCTACGGGATTTACCTGGTATACCTCGAAGCCATACCAGCATTGCAAGTGCAAACCATAAGAGAAACAAAGGAGCGAAGACCAAGATATGAAAGCGGCTTTCTTCTCCAAAGACGGTCCTTTGGCCGATAATTTGCGGGTGTACACAACTCGCCTGCATATATATATATATACAGAAGAAACACAACTTAAAGAGTATGAGTTGGTAGCAATTTAAATTGCTCGAACCTCTATCTTGCGTAAAATGAGTATCATTACACCGTTGAGGAGATGGTACAAGACAACTCCGGCACCCACCCCGATGGTTCCGCCCTGCGGTGTAAATGCCAATCCGACCTGATAGAAGCCCAACTGTGCGTGCAAAGAGATTCGGTGAGAAAATAATAAACAGCGTAGCCAACTGTAGAAAGTTACCAGAAAAGACACATATGTGGCTGTGCGGTGCCTGCAGTTCAAGTTTATAGTATTCACAGTTCATAAATTGATCCACAAGCTTGTCGAAACTAGTGTTTATGGAACGAACCCGAAATGAATCGGCGGTTCTGAAATTTCGGTACCTAGATTGTATGTTCCAGTGACCTGACATGATCGAAGAAAAAAAATTGCAATGCGAATGTGAATGCAAATTTTCCGGGTCACGAAAACTTTGAAAACGCATAGTGAACTCCAAATCTTGTTCAATGAAACATGTTATCGAACCTGAAACAAAAAGTCAGCCGCGATAAATAACTCTGTCAAGCCTGCAATAAAAAGTGCCAAACGGAACAAGGTCTCTATGCAACCCGAGCAGCAACGGCATTGCTTGTTTTTGGGAGATTGTTGCTGAATCGACTATTGGTTGATATGCAAGCATGAGCAGGACGTTTTATGACAGAGTTTCTGATGAAATCAGATTCTTGACCGATGACATAAAACGAACCAAACATGTTGCGCAAAACCTAGTATCGTGGTGGTGTTGCTTTTGCTGTTTGGTGTTGAGAACTACAAAAAAGCAACGCAAATAAGTTGCAAATATACTCTACTTTGTGAGGTTCCCTGCTCCCAACACGATCCCCAAATGCATCTCTAAATATTAGTTTTAAATTGGTAGTACCCTTAAGCACATGAGTCACACGATTGCTACTTTGAATCAAAGCCTGAAAATGCACAATGCTGCTTGTGAAATTGACTGCTCTGTCAATCGTATTATATTATACGGTCCCACCAAAAAGACTTACTCGAAGAGTAAAAGTGGCACCAAGAATGTCAGGAATAATCCCAAGTAAAGCAGCATGCGATAAGCCGTAGACCTGACCGAAAAAAATTTACGTGTCAGCTTCAACTTCAAACATGAATGCTTGCTGCTTAAATCACATGCACATTGTCACGTACCCTGACGGCATGAGGCATGTATATTAGTGTGGAATATCTCCCAATTACAGATAAAATTCCAAACCACCAATTTGCACCTGTGGGCCGTGCGCGAATCATCAGTGTGATAGCACAAATGCTCATATATGTATACATATATATATATATATAAATTCATCCTCATATATGTATATATATATATAAATTCATCTGACCACGCGAAAATGAAGCCAATATATAAATCGACATCAGTGCTAAAACACAAAAAAAAAGTTTCAAACGTCTTGGAAAGGACTTTAAGTTATTGATTTGGTGTGATATACCAAGTTCACGCAGGCCAACGATTCGCGTGTAAGGAAAACAGGAATGAATATCCATCGCAATTCCTGGTTGAAATTGGAAAGAGGAAAGACAGACGAATGTTAGTATTAGAAATACATATCTGATCAGAAAAAGTAATACCGACCATCGATCGCAATATATGATGGAGTGAATATCATGGCAAAGGCCTGTGTGGTCATGTGAGGTTGATGTCTACGATATCGTATAGAAATAACCACAAAAAACCTGGCCCAAAGACAGGACTGCAAACGTCAAAAGGCTGAATGATACCTTTGATGACCAAGTCTATATTGTACAAGTAGGTTTGAAAAGACAAAAGCGAATTGTTCAACAAAACCAGTAAAAATCGCCGAAACCTTGCGACGAGTAGTCAAAACCAATAAAATATTTTCAAGTTCTTCAACAGAATCAACAATCTGAGACAAGAACTAATATTATGCTACGAGTTCGACACACAAGAGTCAGGTGATCAAATACCGCATCAAAACTATTGCTCTCCTCCAAAGATTTCCTGCTATGCGATCCAAAGCTTACTCCAATACTATACATCCCCGCAGCGCTGGCTGCCTCGCCATCCTATTATAAATCAAGAGATGGGACAAATTGACGCGCATGGAAAGAATGAAATGTCAGTATGGGGGGTTCGAAGCAGTCTTGGGATCTGCTTGCCAAATTTAAAACAAACCGATGGCGAGTCACCAACATAAACCGTTTTGGATGGTCTTATACCCTGTGCAATATGAAATGAACCATTGAACTAGATTAAATAGCTTAAACATTTTGCTTACTATTTCATGACAACACTGCAATAACCCATCTGGTGCAGGTTTTGGTTTCGGTGTGTCATCAGCCCCATGAACACAAGTAAACATGGCTCGCACGCCATTAACATCCAAAACTCTTTCAGCATACTCAACACATGCATTGGTGAGTGCACCGATGGTCCAAGGGTCCATTTTCGACTGCAATTTCTCCAGTAACTTTGCTATCCCGGGGTACAATGCTGCTGTCTTTTTGGATACAAGATCGATATATTTACGATCGAATTCTTGGGCGAGATTCTCTCCTGCTTTCCTGTCACACATCAAATTCCTCAACTTGTAGCAACACAATATTATTTATTCCGAAATCGCAAAAAAAATTAACACCGAAATTCTGCCGGCGAATGTTTGTTGGTGTTCAAGCCAAGTTGTGGAGCAAGGTGGCGGGCAAGTCGTTCGGCAGTGCAAAATCGAGTGCAAGCATGGTACTGCTCCTCGGTAATATTCTGGTCGCGGCCGTGTGCTTTGAGCACCTCTCCAGTCACTGTGTAGGCCAAGTTGAACGAGTCGCACAATGTGCCGTCCACATCGAACAGTACTGCTTCGAACTGCGAAAATATAATATAATTTAGTGGCAGGATTGGGTTGTTATTAGGATTGGATGTGTGTACGCATGACAATTGACAAATAATTCCGTTGGGATGGATGTGTGTTGGTGTGTATGTGTATTCATAGACGACAATACAATTGAAAAATGTTTCTATTGTGTGGTAGTCTAAGTGGTTATCTACTTTTCGTGGTAAAGCAAATACCATATAAATATATATATGTATATATATCCAGTATATTGGTTTTGGGCAGAAGAAGTGCTGTCCAGATATTTTCGATTCTGATTTGCACTATTTTGGAATTCCTAAAAGCCCAAAATGACAACAACCCAGTGTACACACCAGGAATTCCTTTTGTATTCGAATATTGAAATTCCTACTTGTCGCAGCCATCCTCCGCAGGGTGTGCTAGATTGCTACATAATTTGTACTAACCGGAACCGCAGGGTGTGCTAGATTGCTACATAATTTGTACTAATCGGAACCGCAGGGTGTGCTAGATTGATACATATTTTGTACTAATCGGAACCGCAGGGTGTGCTACATTGCTACACAATTTATCCTAATCGGAACCGCAGAGGATGTTACTGTAGCGGCAAATCCATTATATATCAAGTACCCTAGGGTATGTATGTATTTAAACCAATCAAAAACACCCATTTTTGTGACTGGTTTTGCCGGCTAGGCTACGGCATGTGACAAACTTTCTGCATGAGAGGCATACTAGTACACTGTATTGAATAGCTGATCCACATCATATTTATGCAGTTAGTTCGCTTGCGCCCCCTTCTCTTTTTTCTTTTTTATTCTTTTTTTCTCTATTTATTTATACTCTACTGCGCCCATTTTCTGGACAAACGAAAAAGGCATCATTTTCTTCGTCTGTTGTCTGACGGTACGAGTAACTGTTGGCCAGCATCCGTCTCGAGGTACTACTACAGTGTGCTGTCTCCACTTCACTACTAGGCTGCGCCCGAAATGTGTCTGTCGGTGCGAGTGTTGACGGAAGCGATAATTCAAACCCACTCTTGTCCGTGCGAGAGTAGTAATTCACTGTGCGGTTGTAGAGCTTTTGAATGGGTCTGGCGTTTCCAGGATACTCGATCACTTTGTTTAGGATATTTAATTGGCTTGTTGTCATATACGACGGATTCGCCTGTATAATCCACTCAACATTGTTCTCCGAACAAGGAGGCGTCGTTTTAGAGCCTTGATAATGATAAAACCCGGATGACAGGTCATATAAATTCCCCACGTTGATATCATCGCTGGTTTTTTCCATTTCATCGAACAGGTCGGCAGCATAATATTTTTGTTGGGACTTTTTTAAGGCTTTGGACTTCTTATCCGGTTTGTCAATATATATATTTTCGTCTGCCCACATTTTTTTGATTTCGAATGCTGAAGTTTGATTTGTTATACCCATTGCCCTTTCATCTTTTGCAGCAAAAAGAATTGACACGATAACAGATTTTGAATCTTTATCACATGGGTACGTGCAATGATATATCTAGCAACATACAAATATTTATATTTTCAAAACGTGATTACTGATAAAATGTATCACGCCGACGAATGCAAACCTGTATCTCCATAGGAAACTTGATCATATCAAGGGAGTGCTCAGAAGGAGAATGAATCGTTATATATTTTGTGAGATAAGTTTTTGCCGCCTGCCCCTTTCCTTTCCAATATAAGTGACCACACTTTCCCTTTTTTGGACATATAAATTTGAGCAGTCCGTGAGTCAAAACAGGGGCAAGCGGACTGTTCTTGAGAACGATGAAGTCGCCAATAGCACGTTGATCACCAAAAACGTAAGATCCATAATCCGCGAGTGTCTGGAGATGTTGCCCAGAAGAAACTGACGAGACATTTATTCTGTTCCCAAAAACTTCAATATTTATTGGACTCTGCTGGAATCCTTCTTTGCAATTCAAATAAGAAACCTTATCCCTGAAATTCAATGATACAAATTCAATGATTCAATGATACAAATAAGTGTAACTCTCCAGTGTGTGCGACTACAGCAAATTTTGTAATTTTATTTGCAAGTATTGATTTGTAGCAAAATACAGCAACTCACTTGTCGTTTATGTTTCCCCAGAAATCTATTTCTTGCCCGGCTTGGATTGCCATATGCATGTTATATTCTTTCATTTCGCCTCGTGTCAATTCTGTCAACGATGCCCAGAAAAGTGGCCCACCCCAACCATCGTAAGTCCAGTGTGGAACATAATACCCATAAAGTGGATACCAAAATTGACACGTCGCCAATAGAATCAAAATCACAAGGGTCAGCACAGTACTTGCTGAAAGTTGAAATACCGGTTTTTTAACGACTGTTGTCATATCATGCATTGCAGTTTTAAATGAAATTAAGGACTGATTTGCTTTTTCCGGCTGATCGTCTTTTGAAAACTTGGTACCTGAATCTATCTCATCTTCACTGTTTTTCTTGGAAAAGTCACAATCACCATCGACTGGAACAATCTTATTACTCTTGTGACTGCCCAATCTGAAGCTATCATTTTTTTCTTGGCTGATCAAATGATGGGAACGGAGGTTGTCTAAAAGCTGCGAACGTCTGTTGTTGACATTGACGGTTGAGCGTCGCCTGACTATATGTGGCGGGGCCTTTGTCTTTCGACGACGTACTCCTGCTTTCCAGCCTCCCAGCTGTACATTTGACCGAGGTCCTTCTGCTTCACCATTTAAATGAGCTTTCAAAACCTTATAGGAAGATCGGAGTACGTGGAGGGTAACGTCACATATTGTATTTGTTATTACAAAAACATAGAATCATACCTCAAGCTCACGTCGAATTTTGAGAAAACGAGCGGCGGCCTTGAATTGAGTGTTTATACTTGCAACATGTGCATATTTATCAGTATCCAGTGAAGACTTCGCAATTATCATTGTCGAGGAGATACCATCATACCGTTCGTTTCTCCCAAACACAGCAGCAGTCTAATACAATGAACAAAATAAAAATATCACAAATCTATGAAGTATGTATGTTTATATCTAGTTGAGATTTACCTGCTCTTCATTATTTTCCTCTGTACTAGCATCGACAATATTTGTTGATTTCTTAGTTTTTGCGAGGAATTTCCCCATGGCAACGAAAAAGTCGATCTTGCTCATTTGATCCTTTGTTTCCTGCTATGTGTTGAGTGGTTTGTGTCGATTGAGGCAGGATATTTTAATCTGAGAAATATGTATTGTTGATTACCTGAAAAACCTTGTTGCATGCATCGGCCATCGTCTGCTTCGCAGTTTCGTGAGAAATATATTGATCTTGTTTGAATGAATTTGGTCTAGGCATTGTAGTTTTTTTAACGAGTTGATCGTCGGCTTCTGAACAATTATTTTCTATATCATCCATTTCCAGCTCGGTTCCTCTCCGTGCTTTTCCTAATTATGAACATAGGATAATATAACTAATTTAAATTTAAAGTAGTACTTCTACATACGCACAGACAGGCAAATCGACTATTCCTGTCAATCACAGACCGAGATGATCGTCAGACTGCATTGTTATATCGGTAGAAAGATCACCGATGCTAGTTGCTCCTGAAATCATTGCATCTAATGGTTGCTCTGACAGCTGCATTTGCAAATCACACCCTTTCAGATCGTTGCCATTTTCGGGGAGTGACTTCTCCTCTTCTTGTTGTAAGGCAAGGGCTTCCATATCATCAAGTAGGCTTTTTTCAACACTCCGGATTTTTTTGTGTAGCTTACCCTTGGCAGTTTCATGATGCAGTGTAATTGCACATATAGAAAATAGCGGCACAGAAACGAAAGCATTGATGAAGAACATTGATATCGCCTGTCAAGATTTAATGGTCTTTTACAAAAGGTAGAGGCAGAGTTATGGTACAGGTGGCGCACTCTTACCATCACAAACTGTATTAAAATAATGTACCACTGGCGTGCCTTGAAAAAGCAGGCTTCGCCATTTGGATCGATTTGCCAGTAGTAAAAAATTGTTTGTGCAATTGTCAGGCTGTTCTGAAACATTGTAAATCGAATAAGGTGGAGCATTAGTTTTGGCGACCTGTCACCAAGTCCTTTCAAGCAGAAGCACAAACGGCTTTTGCACCAAAAAGAAACCTACAACATGTTTTGTCCTTTGATATGTATTTTGGATAACGTGTTGAACTAAATTATATCGGATAACCTGAACGTCGTCAAACATGTGCTGATCTGAGATTGTAGCGTCTTGCAAAATCTCCAAGTCATCCTCACTGACACGTAAATTTTTAAACATTTTGCCTCCATTGTGCTTATTTATCTTCTTCAGTACTTGAGTTACAGTCGTTCGAAACACATACATCAACTTTGTTCCAACAATGACACATACGATGATGGCAATGTACGTGTTTAAAAGTTTCAATCCGCGTAGGGCCGCAGGCAGATATCCATCTACTAGAACAAGAACAATGACAACAACCCACATCCAGCTGCTGACACCAACAAGTTCGCGGAAGTCAGATCGATGCATCTATGTATATATGTATTATACTGCCGTTGAGATCGAGAGAATACTGCTAGTATCTACAATTCTTGTGCAGGAGTCAAGAGGTAAAAATCGCGAACCTTCATCAATTCCTTGTTGAAATCAAATGTTGTTGGAAGGCAGTTCACAACAACAAAGTATCGGCGGATCGTGATATAAGTTAATGGATCGACGGACTTACCAAACTGTCGAAAACACAAATATTGGTCACTACAAGTATAATCAACGGCAAGAAATGGGGAAAATAACTGACTTGTTGAAAAAAATTGCAGAAGAAAGAAACAAACACATTCGTATATCTGTGGGGTAAATGAAGTTTATCAACAGTCTCGTCTTCGTCATCCCCATAAGCCTCCCATTTCGTCCAGTGCTTCACTCGTTCCTACAATTCCAAGAGAAATATATTAGTAATTTTGTTATTCGAGTTGTGCAGATCAGTTGCCTTGCATTTACCTGGGATACAATCATAACCAACGTGCTGTATACTATGTGAAAAATTGCTGTGAGAAATATAAATGTATGCAACTGGTGAAGGGCGTTCGCGTCCATGAACGACTCCTGTGCGGATTATGGATACAAGCAGTAGACATCAACATACTAGCGAAGACATGAAAAGTAGCTTTACGTACAGTCGGGTCACCGTTAGCATCCTTAGGGCACTCAAATTCGTGCTTGTCAGAAATGAGCTTGTGCCCTGTCTGTCCTGGGGCTGGACAAACCTAGTTCACAGATAATATTAAATTATTGACACAATTTTACTTTTGCGATTGATACAAACAAACGCCCTTATTCTATCAAGCAAACATTAAATAGCGACGAGGAAACTTCTGGAATAAAAGCATGTAAATCATTCCATTCTTCCAGTGCTTGAGAGTTGCAAGCGCGAACTTTTTGCTCATATATGAGAGACCCAAAAGTAGTGTTTAGTTCTGCTTGTTCTTGGCAATGAAAAAGGCGATCCTCAACTTCAGTATGAAATGGACGGGTTTGACAGCAAGGGATTCCAAAACCAGCAGGATTTTTCGGCACACAAATTTTTATTATATTGTCTTCAAATACTATAAGCCTGCGAGTGTGTGAAAGATATTATCGCCTTGAAGAAATAATGACGAATTCAAGCAAACATGTGAAACAAATGAAAAGTACATGAGGGAGATGAAACCCATAAGCATCAATTCTTCTTTAATCTTATGAACAGCTTCGAGGATACCCGAGCGATGACTATGATTCAAAAAGTGTTCGAGATGATGGAAAAACGCCTAAAGAACAATTTTATTGGCGACACATCACATTTGTGGGTTGATCACAATGCAAATCGATTCACTAATTGTGATCAAACGCAAACCTCAAGAAGAAATGAAAGGGCAAAAAAGACTACAAAAAACACAGCAACTCGCCAACTGGCAGTCTCTTCAATAGAACGACCAGCCCCAGCATCGACAAACAAAGGCACGAACGCCAGCAAAAGGAACACTCGAACCCACCATGCACCCTTCATTGGACCCCCCCCCTCCCCCTGGACAGTGGAGCACTGCGCAGTACGGTCCTCTCTATTGCGAGGGTAGCAGCCCGCCAACAACAACAAAATATATATTCCGAATCCAATGGGTTGTGGGACCAATCAAACGGAACAAAAAGAGGCCTTCGATGTTTGGATTGGCCCTCTCTATTGCGAGGGCAGCAGCCCGCCAACAACAACAACAAATGATATATTCCGAATCCAATGGGTTGTGGGATCAATCCAATGGTTGTACCAAAAAGGGCCTTCGATGTGTTGTTTGAATTGTATGGTTGTCCCTTATCAAGCTAGTTGGTGTAGCTAATGGAAATTTGACAGTCGATAGTGGTACGATGGGCGCGTCAAAAGTGGGATAATGTGTGTGTATTTGTGTGTGCGTGTGTGTATTTGTTGTGTGTGTGTGCTCACTCACATCATTTTAATTAATGAATCAGTTTTGTGTTAAAAATTAAATATTTAGTCTTATTTTGTAATATTTTCACGATTTTACATCATTTTATTGTCTTTTATTAATTAACATCATGTCCCGTCTAATATATTTGTGAATTAATTTTAACTTTCACTTTTGGGGGTTTCTCTTTCTTTTTTTTTGGGGTTTTTTAAAATGCGCCGGTTACACATTTTCTATTGTCTTTTAGTTTTCAATAACGTCTTTAAATATTTTATAATGTCTATTTTGTGAATAAATGTTGTCTATTTTTTGGTTTTCCACTCGTTTTTTTTTTTTCAGTTAACGCATTTCACTCACCACCTGACTATTGACACGAACAAACAACAGTCACTCACACACACCCACACACACACAAGCACACATACATACATACATACATACATACATACATACATACACAAGCACCACACACAAGCACTTTCTTGGCCTTTTGAACTCTGTAGAAGAACAGCAACACAACCAATCAGTAAAAACATTTCCAATAAGCTGGACTTTACCGCCCCTGGATTGATTCCGGGATATATATTGTCTAGAACACGGACAGGTCATCACAGTTTTGCCATTAGTTCTTAACGGTATTTTTGTGCAGAAGTTGTATATCTTGGGACATCTTGGGACATCTTGGGGCATATAGGGATATCTATCCTCAAAGAAATCAGTATTGAGTGTAGAAATTCACATTTCGACCCACTCCATACTATATTATCTACACAAATTTGCCCAATAATTGGTTTGCGCGCTTATATACATATTTGTGCTTGCGTTTCTAATACGTTTCTGAAAGCATCAAATCAATATAATTCAGCAGCATAGTAATCACTGATCACATCGTTTTGACGACTTGTTACAGAATAGTCCGGGCTCCATTGAATATTTCAATAGTTTCAGATCTCCACAAAAATGTCAGCACAACAAACTCACGATATATGGACAAAAATTGCAGCGATGGAAGCAAAAAAGAAAGAACTTGCCGAGCGTGAAGAATTCCTTCTTTGTGAAACGCTGCAAATTCGTATAGACAATATTAAGCGGCGACTCTTCGACGAAAAAGCGCGTGGAAGACCGCCTAGTAAAAATACAGCAAGTTCGGTTTTAGTAAGCTCAAATATTTATCGGGAAACAAAACAACAGTCGTATTCAAGACGCCACTCACATTTCAAAACCGCGAAGGCCCCACCACTATTTTCAAAAAAGAACTTGAATCGGGGGAAGTCGAGGCGTCCTCATATTCGATTTGCCAGAGGTCCCGATGGCACAAAAGGATTTTTACGCAAGCGAAGTAACAACTTGTCAGGACGAAACGTCAAGAAAGACAAGGCTAAAAGTCCAGATACTGTTAGTGATATTTATACATCGCAGCAGGTGGATGCGCCACCCGGTTTCAACACCAGAAATATGAAAAAACCAAAGG
>JACLAD010006026.1_pt1 | contig 18757 bp, 16 predicted proteins | sample 8027901 | NCBI WGS metagenome assembly JACLAD01 (sample SAMN15725071, study PRJNA655200) | protist metagenome | isolation source: fluorescence activated cell sorting (FACS) single amplified genomes of... | place: Spain: Blaines Bay Microbial Observatory, Mediterranean Sea | collected 2016-07-05 | reverse complement strand
TGGAGTCTCGCACGTCTACTCTCACTGCCAAACTTCGGGATGTGGAACACTTTGTAGAGGTGGACATAGCGCTCGAGGACACCATGGAGCGTCTCGAGGCGATACAGGAGGCTTTGGATCAGCTCAAACTGCTGTACGATCTCATAGAAGAAACCGGTGTGGTGGTCGTGGAGGAACAGGTGGCAGAGTTCCGTTCCACGGGCCCTGCGGTGACAAGGCTAGGGACAGTGTGCGATACCATGACGGCGGAGCGAGATGCGCACATCCTCAGGTACTGTGCCGACCTGACGAATTTGATTGAAGAGCTCAAGGCAGAGGGCACACAAATTAAGAACGCAGCGTACGATCCAGTGCTCTCATCGGCTACAACAGAGCCTGGCACCGCTGTGGGGCTGGTATCGGAGTTGCACATACGTCTCAAGGAGGCAATGTCGAGCAAGGAAAAGTACAACACGTGGCAGGTGCTCCTGGCTTTGTGGTACACTTCTCGGGCAGTGGCAGTCCTGAGTCTGTGTGTGTGTGTGTGTGTGTGTGTGGACAGGTGCGCTTTCAGGAGGCCGGCGCCCCGATCCAACTCGCCGAATACACGGAACTAGAGGTCATCCGCTCTTCCCACCTCGCACATCTCCTGCTGGGCCTCCTGATGTGGCCGGCCGTGATGCCAGGAGACCACCTGTGATGTGGCAAGCAAGAAGGAGCTTTGGTCTGGGCTGCGGGATATGCTGGAGCAGGATGCTGTGTGGCGGAAGGCTGTCTTTGCGCAGGTGGATGTATTGGCGATGTGTCGCACGGTGGAATGGTACGCCCAGCTTGTGGGCCGTATGGACAAGGAGCTGCCGCATAATGGTGCTCTGCCGGTGCTGCGAGGTCACGTGACCGCCTGGCAGGATATCACTCCAGTGCTGTGCGACTTGTGCAATCCAGCACTGGAGGTGTACCACTGGGTGGACCTTAAAAACATCACAGGGGCGCCGTTACATGAGATGGTGCAAGCAGGGGTGTGTATTGAGGAGCTGATCGCAGGCAGCCTGTTAGAGAAGGCGGAGGAGGTGCGGCTGGTCAGTGTGACCGCCACACAGGAGAGGGCACTAAACACAAAGCTGAGGCGCGTGGAGGAGCTCTGGGCGAACGCTTACTTTGAGGTGCAGGACTTCAAGCCTGCAATATACAAATCGTGCTACGTGCTGGGACCAGTGGACGATATCTCGGCCATTCTGCAGGACACACAGACAAGCATCGCCACCATCCTGGCGTCCCGGTACGTGGCCCGGATCCACGATAAAGTGGAGGAGTGGGAGCGCAAGCTGCGGCGTTGTGCCGACTGCGTGGACGCGTGGGTGCTATGCCAAACGCGATGGTGCTACCTGGATACAGTGTTTCAAGCCCCTGATATCGGCACCAAGCTGCCTCAGGAGGATAAGTGGTTCCAGCATGTGGACAAGCGCTGGCGAGAAGCCATGAAGAAGGTAAAAGAGGACCCACTGGCCCTCAAGGTCGGGACGGCTCCTGGTCTGCTCGAAATGTTCCAGAGCTCCAACGAGAAACTGGAGGAAGTGACACGTAATCTTGACGCGTATCTTGAGCAAAAGCGGGCGGCGTTCCCCCGATTCTGCTTTGTTTGCGATCAAGACCTCATCAACATCTTGTCCAAAGCCAAAACACCCAGCGCAGTGCTTCCGTACGTCCCCAGCATGTTTTCTGGCATCAACCTGCTCGAAATCGGCGCAGAGGGCGAGGACAACGAGAACGAAGTGCTGGCAGTGCGATCGGCCGAAGGGGAGCGAATGGCCATCGAGAAGCCTTTCAAGGCTAGCCATGAGGTGCAGCGATGGCTCAACCAAACAGAGGGGCAAATGCGAGCCTCGGTAGCTCGCGACATGAAGCGAGCGGTGAAGGTATATGCTGAGGAGGACTCAGGGGACTTTCCGGTGGAAGGATGCAACGCAGGGCTCCTGGCGATGTGCATGTGCGTTGCGATGCAGGTGCACTGGGCCCAGGAAATTCAAGCTGCCTTCCTCAAACACGAGAAGCCGGATCGCGTCATCAAGTCCCTGAAAAACCTTCTGGAGGCCCGTGGAGCTGACCTGGGCACCATGGTGGAGCACTCCCAGCGCGAGCTGCCTGTGCTCACAAGGAGGTCTGTAGCGAGTGCGGTGGTGCTTGCTGTGAATTCTCGGGACATGCTGCAGTCTTTCATCGAGGAGCGGGTGACTCAGATCAGCGCTTTCGCATGGCGTGCCCACTTGAGGTACGAGTGGGGCCAGGATGAGGCCCTCACAGTGGCTCAAGGCACAGCCAGCTTCAAATTCGGCCATGAGTACACAGGTGTGGGCACTCGGCTAGTGGTGACACCTTTGACACAGCGTGCTACCCTATCGGTGTGCACTGCAGCGAAGATGTCCATGGGTGCAGTGCTGATGGGGTCGCCTGGTTCTGGCAAGACTGAGACCATGCTGCACCTAGCCCAGTGTCTCGGGGTGCCCTGTGTGGTGTACAGTAGTGCATGTGGTTGCAGCCTTCGTTCGCTGAGCTGCATCGTGTCTGGTACGGCCCAGGTGGGGAGCTGGTGTATCTTGGAATCCCTTTCTAACGCCCCAAAAAGCATGCTGGCAGTGGTGGCTTCTCAGATCCAGCAGGTGCGATCTGCCATCCTCCAGCAAGACCTCAAGCTTGTCCTCGATGGTCGGGATATCACAGTGAAGCCGTCGGCACTGGTGTTGAGTGGTCTCACTGCCTCTGGCACTGGTGCGGCCTGGCGAGGGCTGCCGGAGCCTCTGCGCGCCTTGTTCCGACCTGTGGCGATGATGGCACCGGAGGTGGAGCACATCGTGCACGTCACGCTCCTCGCCCATGGCACCATGGAGGCCAAGCTCCTAGCGCACAAACTGTGCACCATTGCGAAGCTCGTGGGAGAGGCCGTCCCTGGGGGCGTAGCAGGACTCGGGGCAGTCGGTATGCTACCGCGGCTGCAGTGCCTGCTCGACAGTGTGCGGAATAGAACTGCCAACCCGCATAGAGTGGGTGGCCACGAGGACATGCAGCTACTGCATGGACTGGTCAAGTCGTATGCAACAGGGTTCCCACCAGACCAGGAGCGTCTCTTTCACCAGCTGGTCGAGGATGTGGCCCCAGGGCTCCTCTCCGCCACCCCACCCTCCCGAGGGGGCTCGGAACTCGACAGGGAACTCCAGCTATTGCTCGACACAAAGTCTCTGTGTGCCGACCGCGCTGTGATCGGTAAAGTGATGCAGCTTCACCACACTCTGGGCGTTCGCCCTGGGGTGGCACTGGTCGGGGAGGCAGGGTCAGGAAAGACTGTGAGTCGTACCAGCCTGGCCACGGTGCTGGAGAAGCTGTACAAGGCCCAGCAAGTGCATGCTAGTGTGGTGGGTCACCCTGTTACAGTACATCAGGTTCACCCGAGGGCAGTCGGCAGCGAGGCCACTCCAAGGGGCGATGCTCTATTCGGTGGGCACGACGCTGTCAGCGGTGAGTGGGAGCCGGGGGTCGCAGAAGTAATGTTAAGGGAGGTGGCCAAGGACACCTCGGAGGGTGAGCGATGGGTGGTCTTCGACAGCAGGCTGGACACTGCGTGGATGGAGGCCCTGCATGGCGCACTAGATGTGGCGAGAACTGTCTGCCTGGGCACAGGGGAGCGCATCAATGTCCCTGATACTGTGCGCCTCCTCTTCGAGACCGACACACTAGCAGATGCGGCGCCAGGCTCCATCGCCAGGCTGGGGCTGGTTCATTATCCTCAACCAGACCGCCCCTCTACATGGCTGCTGCGGCAGTACATTGGGAATTCGGATCGGAACAGCCGGCTCCCTCAGGGCATTTCCGAGGCGGCACGGAAGGAGATGGAGGCTTGGATGGAGCGCTATCTGGACGGAGTGCTCGATGTGGCCCACGAATTAGGCAAGCAACATGGCGGCGATGCTGCATGGTGGCGAGCGCAGCGTGTGCGTGGCATGCTTGACACTTTCAGCATGGTTTGTCGCGGTGGCGACGACACTCCAGTGCTCTGGGGGTCGATGAACGATGAGTCCCAGAAGGCACTCGTGCGGCTGTGTGTGGTGCACGCCTTCACCTGGGGTGTCGGGGGCACTTTGCCTCCTGCAGCGTATCAGGCACCCTGTCCCCAATGCTTCACCCTCCAGCTGGTTTACACTGTGTGCTGGGCAGGCATTCGATGCAGCAGTGCGCCCTCGTCTCGAGGGTGATCCTGCGTTTCAAGGCCAGCAGCCAGGGGCGGAACTATGCCCGGACCCAGCGCTCACACTGTTTGAGTACGCAGTGGATGTTCCAAGTAGAAGGCTGGTCGCGTGGGCACAGATCCTCCCGAAATGGGTGTGTGAACGCCTCTCTTCACTAATCAACTGATTGGATGCTTTGCAGGCACCCCCGGCTTCCATGACAGCTGCCAGTGTGCATGATGTCTTTGTGCCTACTTTGGAGACCTGCCGCGTCGTGGCCCTGCTGGAGGCAGCTACGATATCCAAGCAGCCCGTGCTGCTGTCTGGTCCACCAGGTAGTGGCAAGACCACCTTCTTGAGCCGTCTAGGCCACCGAGAGAGCTGCCAGCTCGTTCAGGTTCAGGTGAGACACATGCACTGTGCTTTGCAGCTCGATCCGCTCACTGCTACACTGTGGCAGTGCTCTGCAGCGACAGGTGTCCCTGAGCTACACGAGGGCCTTCTTCGCAAGCTACAGAAGCGACGCAAATTGTACAGTGCCCCTCCTGGACGCACGGCCCTGCTGTTCCTGGACGATTTGCATGTCGTAGGCACATCAAGCACTCCCCCTGGCACTCGTGCCGCGGTGGGTGTAGGGGCTCATGAGCTGTTGAGGGAGCTGCTGGAATATGATTCGTTCCACATCAAGGCCGAAGGGCGCAGGTACTCTCGAGTGGTCATCGAGGGGGTGCTGCTTCATGCTTCGGTAGGGCAATGTGCCCTTCATCATGCACACGAGACGACGCCGTCTCCACGACTTGTGCGTCACTTCTGGCAGCTTAGCCTGGGCGCGATCAGCGTAGAGGCGACCACCACTATTTACACCAAGGTGATCCAGGCAGTGTTCAGTCGCGACAGTGGCTTCCCGAGTAATGTAGCGCGGCTCGCCCCCCGAGTGGTCGCAGCGACAGTGGAGCTGTGTATGCGTGGGCAAGACGATCTCCCCTCTACTCCCACACGAGAGCACTACAGCTTCGACATTCGGGACGTGGCACAAGTCATCCAGGGTGTGACGCGTGTGAGGCCGCGGTGCTGTCAACGAGAGGACTCCCTAGCCAAGCTCTGGTACCATGAATGTGCCCGCACCTTCCACGACCGACTCATTGACGCCCAAGACCGCCGCCGCTACACAGACATCGCGGTGGAGATACTGGGGGAGGGGCACTTCAAGGGGATGGTGGATGGCGGTTCTCTGCGTGGGTTGGGGAATTTGCTCTGGGTTGACTTTCTGAAAGGGCCCGGGGTAGAGTCGAGTGAGCGGTACTATGAAGAGGCCTCAGATCCAGCAAGGCTGCTCAATGTAGCACATAACTTTCTGGTGGAATTCAACGAGCGCACACCGACAAGAGTGATGCCGTTGGTGCTCTTTGATGCTGCAGTGCGCCATCTGGCGAGGACGGTCCGGGTACTGCAGGCTCGGGGGCGGCATTTGATCCTCTTAGGGGATGGCGGAGTGGGGAAGGGCTCCATGGCGCGCCTAGCCACACACATTGCAGCTGGGCAGTGCATTGAGGTGCAAAGACCCCACGACGAAGCAGCGACAGGGTGGTTCCATGCATCCCTCAGAGAGGCCTGCATGCATGCAGGACTCCACGGGAAGAGTGTAACCCTGATAGTGCGGGATAACGAGTTAGAGTACCGCGAGCAGGGTGCCCCTCCTATCTTGGAACAGCTCAGCGCAATCATGGCCACAGGGGAGCTGGGAGGGCTCTTCAGCGCCGAGGACTTTGCGGCGATCCATGATGCACTCGAGGCGGTGGTGAAGGGCACAGGGTCAGAGGCGACCGCTGCCGCATGTGTGGCGCACTTTAGTCGAGAGGTCGTGGCACATCTCCATGTGCTGCTGGTGATGTCATCCACTGCTGGCTTCCGCCGCCGCTGCAGGGAGCACCCTGCACTGCTCTCGCGTTGCACTGTAGATGTGTACGAGTCGTGGCCCGATGAGGCTCTGTGTGGCATAGCAGAGCAGGTGGTGGTGGGCATTGCCGCCCAGCAGCGGAGAGGTGTGGTGGAGGGGCACCTCTTCCAGCCAGCGCAGCTCTTTACAGCATGTACTGCGGCGCACAGGAGCGTTCAGGCAGCTGCTGCAAAGCTTCATCGTGGCATAGTGGAGGTGCACACTCCGTTGTCTGCCTATGTCAACTTCCTGGAGTGCTTTGCAATCCATGCAGCCAGGCTGCTAGAGCAGCTTGAAGAGCAGCGTGCTGTGCTCAGAGACACAGTGGCTCAGGTCGAGACAGCACAGCGAGCGATTCGACCGCTGGAGGAGAAGATATCGCAAGTCCAGCCTGCAATTCAGAAGATGGGAGCACAGGCCGACGAAATCCGGTTGGTTGTGCACGACACCACTGAGAAGGCCAACGTGCAGCGCACTAAAGTCGCTGGCGACACCAAAACTGTGAAGGTTCGTGAGGAGCAGTTGAATGAGGAGCAGGTGCTCCTTGACCAACAAATCGCGAGCACCCAGCCGGCACTGGAGCAGTCCCATGCAGCTCTATCACAGCTGAACAAAGGCGATCTCGGGGAATTGAAGGCGTTCAAAAACCCCGCTGCTAATGTGGTCAAGGTCATGATTACTGTACTTCTGCTTCTTGGACACCCGAAGAAGAAACAGACTTGGGACGACGGCAAAGTGTTGCTGGCTCAGAGCGACTGCTTAGCTCAGTGCAGGAGCCTGGACCTCTCAAAAGGCAAAATTGACGACAAGACGTGCAAGGCTCTGGCAGAGGCTTGTAGGGACCCAGAAATGATCCCTGAGGCCCTCAAAGCCAAGAACTCAGCCGCCGCCGCATTGGGGTTGTGGGTACACGCTGTGAACTCCATCTTGCAATTGCAGATAAAAATGCGACCAGAGGAGGAGACGATGGCCACGAAGATGTCCGAGCTCGCCAATATGAAAGAGGCCCTCGAAACCAAGCGCAAGGAGCTTGAACAGATCGAAAGCACCCTCGTGCAGCACCAGGGCGCCCAAAGCTCCATACTCGCCAAGTTGGCCTCGCTGGAGACGGAACGCACCCTCTGCCAGACTCGGCTAGCTCGTGCAAAGGCCCTAGTGGCCAAATTCTCGGAGCATGCGACGCGGTGGCGGGACGAAGTGAGGAAGGTGGACAAACAGACGGAGAGTGCAGTGGGAGACAGCTTCCTCGCAGGGATCCAGGTGGCGTACCTCGGCGCCCTCCCACCACAGTGTCGTGGCGACGTGATGGATGATTGCGCGGGGCATGCCTTCAGTAACGGGATTGTTACTGCCATTGTGCAGGATTCGGCTCGTCTTTGGACTGATAAGAAGGTGGTGCGAGCATGGCAGGCTGGGGGCTTGCATGAGGACTCACTCGGGGTGGCATCAGCAGTTGCTCACTCTCGACTTCCTTGCTTGCTGGTAGACCCTCAGGGACTAGGTCGTGCCTGGCTGCAGGTACACGAACCCGAGCTTCAAATCGTGCAAGCTCACTCTGCTGATTGGGGAAGCGTGCTGCGAGCGGCTCTGCAGGCAGGCGACGCTCTGCTCGTCGAGGGCGTAGGCACTCAGTGGCCTCCTGTCCTGCTCAGTGTGTTGGAGCATCTGGCTCGGTCTCGGCAAATTGCTGCTAGTTGGCTGGGCTCTGAGCGGCATGACCCTAAGGGGAAGCCCAATCAGCACGTCTCACGAACAAAGCGCCGGCGCGGCTCTCTGATGGCCGTGGCTCATGCTGACAAGACCGGGGGGCTCCTGGACTTAGCAGGAAAGGAAGTGAGGGCGGCACAGGGCTTCGTTCTGTACTTGTCCAGCGACCAACCATGCCCGGTTTGGCCTGCTCAGCTGTGTGCTAAGGTCAACATTGTGGACTTCACCCCCAGCCGCACTGTGGTGGAGGACCTTGTGCTAAGCCAGGCCTTCGCGTTGGAGGATGCCTCCTCGGAGCAGCGCTATGCGGCACTGCAGTTAGCACACAGCACCTCAATGACCCAGGCGGAGGAGCTTGAAAACAAAATGCTCTCGCTGCTGAGCAATGTGGAGGGGAATCTCATGGACGATCCCGTGTTGCTTGAGGATCTGGAAGCAGCGCAGAAGGCAGTGCTGGGCGTCGAGAAGGGCATGGATTCCAACCACGACGAGCTGGAGAGGGTCGCGGGGGAGCGACTGCGATACCATTGTGTGGCAGTGCGTGCCGGCGCACTCTTCCAGGAGCTGAGCCGGTTGTGGCTCCTCGAGCCAGTGTACGACTTTTCGCTCACTGACTTTCTGGGAGTGGTGCGTGCCGGCATGCAGGGGATTCCTCCTGTCGGTGAGAAAGTACAGCCCACAACTCAAGAGGCTGTCCAAGATGGTGACTCTGTTGAACACGCTGCGGATGGTTCGATCAGCGATGATCCGATGCAGGCCCGACAGAGGCGACTCAGAGACAGGGTCACGACCGCCGTGCACAACATGGCAGCCATAGCGGTCTCGGCCCCTCATCTAAGTGTGTGGGTACTGCAGCTGGGCGCTGCTGTGGCTAAGGAGGCCGGGACACTGCCTGACGCCGAGTGGAATCTCTTCATCCACGGGCCTCCTGCACTTCCACCACCAGGTGATGACGAGGGCGAAGAGGAAGAGGAGGCAATGCCCTCGTCAGTGCCAGACGAGACTTGGCTCACAGTAGAGATATGGGAAACCCTCCTCGCTGCAGAGCAGGCCGTCCCAGGCCTTGCAGGCACCTGCGCTCGCATCACAGAGCACTCATCAGAATGGAAGCGATGGGTGTTCACCGACGATGTCGCGGTGCAGCTGCGAGGCGAGCAAGGCCCGATGCAGTACTCTCCTTGGCAACGGGTTTGCCTAGTGAAAATAATGCGCCCAGTTCGAGCTGTGGCTCTGGCGATGCATTGGGTGTCGCAAGAGCTTGGAGTGCCACTGAAGCGACCGCTCCGTGCTGGGCTGCTCGACACTGCTTTGCTGGCTGCGACGAATGCCACGACGCCTATATTGGTGGTGTACAGTGCCGGGTACGAACCTGGAGCCGCATTGGAGCGACTGGCACCCTCGATAGGGCTTCGGGCAATCAGTGGTGGGGATGGGTTGACCAGTGCAGCCATACAAGCGGTGGAGGCAGCAAGAGAGGCTGGTGGGTGGATCATGGTCCAAAATAGCGACACCGCCCTGCTTGAGGGCCTGGATAACGCTTTGCTCCGCTGGGAGGCGACTGATCCTCATCCTGACTTTCGGCTCTGGGTGGTTACTCCTGCGGGGGCTCCTTTACCAGCCAGGCTGGCCCGGTGGGCTCTCAAGGTACGCCATGAGCCGCCTCATGGGCTGCAACAGAGCATGGTCAGGGCGCTGCACTGTGCCACCACCCTGCCCGCCTCTGAGCTGCCCGAAGAGAGGCAGCAGGATTGGGCCAAGGTGGTATTCAGTATCGCCGCCTGCCACGCTGTGCTGCAGGGCCGCAGCCGTTTCCCTGGGATTGGCTGGGCGACTCCCCACCACTTCACGGACTCCCACCTAGAAAGCACCATCGGGTGTGCCCAAGACGTGCTGGCCCTGAGTGGCGCTGTGGTACCCTTCGGCACCATGGTCACACTGGTGGCCGACGTGCATCACGGTGCGGGTATCATGGATGCGTGGGACCGGCGTGCCCTCAAGGCGGTCGCAAGGGGCTTCCTTTGTGCGGGGAGCCTAGAAGAGAACTACGTGTTTGCTATGCAGCATGCTTCACCGAAGCCGCCGCCAGGGGAGCGACCAGGGGCGGTGCGGCCAGCAGCCAAGCCCAAGCACGGTGGACGTGCAAGGCAGGTCAGCGGGGTGCCTCAGCCACGGATGTCCAAGGTGTCCAAGGCGTCAAGACCTGGATCCAACGTAGTATCGCGACGTAGCAGTGTTGTCAGTGTGTCGTCCCAGCAGAGCCAGCAGAGTGGGAAGATGGGCAGGAAGGGACCTCTGGACGTGTCGGGAGCTGCCAAACTGGCAGTGCAAACCAGTGCGGGGCTCTCCTCGGCACGGCATAGTCTGCAGTCTCGAGGAAGTTCCGTGTCGATGTCTAGCGCGAGCAGTGGGCTCAGGTTTACTGGAGGCTCAGGTGTAACGACCACGCTGATATGCAGCCCCGGTGAGGGTACCGTGGAGGGGTACCTCAGCCACATCCTAGCTCTGCAGCATCTTGACGGACCAGGGAACTTCACTGTGCACGATAACGCCTTCAGTGCCCTGCACACCTCTCAATTGGACCAACTCACGCAAGCTGTGATGCAGGGGCAGCAACAGCCCGCTGCTGAGCCGGCAGACGGTCTGGCTGTTGTGCAGGGATTGCTGACAGAGATGCCAGGAGAGGTGGACCACGATGAACTTGAGCGCTCCATGCAGGACGAGGCTCGGCCACCACCGCTGCTTGTGGCTCTGCTCGTGGAGTTACAATCTTGTAACCGACTCATCGCCACTGTCCGGGCCCAGTTGAAGGCCTTGGAGAGAGCTTTGTTGGGCAAGGCGGTGCTGGGACCTGAGCTGTGCTCGGCTTTGGAAGCACTCAATCTGGGGCGGACTCCCCGGTACTGGTTGGAAGCTGGGTTCCCTTGTGTGAAGCCTGTGGCAGGGTGGCTGGAGCATCTAGAAGCGAGTGTGACTATGCTGCGCACATGGCTGGACGAGGGCGTGGTGCTGTCATGGTGGCTTCCTGGGCTGCTTCACCCCAAGCTGTACCTTGCGGCCCTGCTGCGAATGGCAGCCAGGGAGAGACGCTGTCCCATCGACACCCTGTCCTTGAAAGTAGCAATGCTCGGCTGCGACGCAGAGCAGGTGGAGGATGCCCCGGAGAATGGGGCGTTGGTGCATGGCCTGTTTTTGGAGGGTGCGCGTGTGGACTGGAGCACGGGTCATCTGCAGGAGGCTCTGGGTGCGGTGCCATACTATCAACTGCCTGTTATCCACCTGGAGCCAACGATGAACCATCAGCGCAGTAAGACAGCCTATGAGGCTCCGGTGTACGCCACACCCGAGCGAGGGGCATTGCCAGGCCTAGAGGACTGTTATGTGATGCCGCTGGACATCGAGTGTGCGCCTGGGACGGAGGCGGCACACTGGGTGCTTCAGGGTGTCGCTGGGCTGTGCCAGCTCCCCGAGTGAGTGGTCCGGGACCCCCGGGTCCCCTGCCACAGGCCGCAGAGCCCAGCGACACCACTGCGCCGCCCCGCCGGTGCCGCGGCCATTTAAAATCCCACCGTTACCGACGGCGCCCACAGTTTGCGCTCACACACACACGCCCCTGCCCTTGGCTTCGATAGCCTTTTGGCAGCACGCATCCCCTTTCCTGCCCAGTGCCTTATCCTGGCGCACTCTCTTCTCCGCCGCCTCCTTATCGCACCGCAGCTCCTGCACAGCAAGCATAGTCAGCACATGTAGACACCATGCAGCAGCCGGTAGAAGTAACGGCCTCGATATAGTCCTCGAGCCCCTGCTTCTCCTTCTTATCCATGTCTGGCTCATTCGCTATACGCAACTACACGAAGGACAATCACACAACGCACTCGCCAGACGAACCAGAAAAGATGAGCGCTGTTAAAGCCACACGCTCAAAGTGTGTGGGAAGGCTTGAGGTTGCCTTGAGGTGTGTCTCCCAGTCCTTCACCAACTGCGTGATCTCGTCCAAGGCGGGGCGATCCTCCAGCAGCTGCTGCTTGGATCGCTCTGTCAGCGCCTGCCAGCCCCCCAAAGTGCCATCCAGCATCAATACATGAAGGTGTCTAGAGTATGGCAGTACATGTGCGGGCACCTTCCCGTACCCAACCCAGGCCTCCGGCAGGAACGGGTTCACCTGGCAGGCACTGTAAGCACCACGTGGACATCTATCGGTCTGCTTCTGTGTGTAAATTGGATGCGTAGGACCCATGCCTCACCTCCTAACCCTAACCCTAACCCCAACCCCAACCCTAACTTTAACCCTATTCCTAACCCTAATCCTATTCCTAACCCCAACCCTAACCCTAACATGTGCCTCACCTCCGTAGCTCTCTTAAACGACTCCTCGCTCACATCCAGCTTGCCTAGCGCTAGGGCTGCCTTCCCTGCATACCGAGCTGGTTTACAGGAACGTTCATGGAAATCGTGTTGTTGGCCTTTGTAGAGATAGAGCCAGGCACACACCCGCTGGTCCAGCAGCTGGTCATCAGGGGCATGATCATCCTGCCAGCCCACCACTCACCACTGTGCCTCTTTCAGTGGGAGCGCTCATTTCAGGCGGAGGGAAGGAGCGCCTCGAAGAGGAGAAGGCCTTCGGAGCATGCATGGAATGCACTATCGTACCGCTGCAGCCTGCGATGTCAAGACGGTACGCTGAGGCTGCATGGGAGACGGCAGGCATACTATAGGGTTAGGGTTATTCAGTAACACTCTTCAGTAGAGATGTAGATCATTGTTGTAATATCCTATGTATGCAAGATATCCACTGTGTGGATCAGTGAAGTTGCCACCACATTTCAAATCAATGTACTTTGAAGGGTTCAGAGCGACATTATAAGAGGAACCAAGTGAAGTAGGAGAGGGTTTCTAAAGGGACTGCTCACCTGTATCCCGATTTGTGGTAAAGCAATCGTCGTCCAACCCCAGAACAACGCATGCCACACACAAACACAATTAGCAGATGCCACTAATATAGGGTTAGGGTTATTGAAATTTAAATACAGAATGGTAATTTGAGAGAGAGTACGTGACATTGAGAGAGAAATAAGACGAGCAGCACAATTTTGCAGCGAATAGGGTTAGGGTTAGGGTTAATGAATTAATTAGGGTTGGGGTTATTGAAAGATAAAAACAGAAGAGTGTTAGGGTTAGGGTTAGGGTTAGGAGCCGTACCGTAAGTGCGACTCCGCGAGCTGCTGTAGGGCCTCGGGATTCGTGCGATCCCCCTGCACACCACGCCTCAGGCACACAACAGTGCAGCGAGCAGACTAGCTGGAAGCTTCAACGAGGTGATGGATGTCAACCATAGGCACTTGCTGCAGGCAGGCAAGCACGGACGGATGGAGGAAGGAAGGAATGCACAGCTGTGCCTGCACTCGGCGCTTCGAGGCATGCAGCGCTTCCGAGTGCTTGATTTGCTTCACTAGAGGGGCACACATGGTGCCATGGGGCATCCACGCCGGCACAGGCAACGCCTAGCATAGAGGGAAGTTTATCACACCACACCGAAGATGTAGGAAGGGGCCTCGTCTGGCACGTACATGGGCACCCAGTCGTGGTCTTCAACACCACCCTGGTTCCTGCATAGCACCACGTGAATGAATGCAGTGTACGCGATGACCGTATGCATGGTGGCGACGCATGTGGTAGCAGCGCATGTGCCACACGCCTCGAATAGATCACATAGCTGGGCTGCTCCGCCGGTCTGCTCATTCGTTGTCTCTCCTCTCGCGCCTTGCGCCGCGCCTTCGCCGAGGATTTGGCTGTCCCGGAGGAGGATGCCTTCGTCTCCGGCTCCTGCATGGTGGGTATGGTGTGTGGGGTGAGCAGGGCAAGGAGGAGGCCTTTGAGTCACCTCTTTTCCATCCCACGAGTTCACCAGAAGCCCTCGCTCAGCCTGCAAGGCAGCTCAGAGACAGCAGGGAGGCACAGCTAGGGATCCTGTCGGAGGGGTGCTGCCTGTGTTGGGATCCAATGCTTGCCCCACATAATGGACGCGAACGTGTGCACATACCTGAGGTCAACCCTACATCACACAGACCTCCTTTTGAGGCTCAGTAGTGGGAGCACGAGTGAAGTGGGAGGACTAGTGAAGTGGGAGCACTGATGAAGTGGGAGGACTAGTGAACTGGGAGCATACCCATCCTCGAACTCGATGACTCGATGCCCGTTCTTCCTCACCTCCATCACCACGCCCTTCCCGTGTCTCTTGTGATGGACCGGCATGCCCTTTGGGGGAGGCTCCATAGTGTCCTGCCCACCCCACAACCATCACACCACCAGCACCTGTAGTGGATCTCTGTTGGCTACCTGCTGACTGAACACATCTGAGCTCAAGTCGGCACTGGCCCATGCTTCCCTATTGCGTTTGAAGTCCACCGGGCCGATGCAGTCGATGTGTCCCGTAGCATACTCGACCATCCTGCACACAGCAAAGGGATGCTCAGAACTGGCACTCACATGTGGCGTCAGGGTAACGGCGGCAGACGTGTGTGTGTTGTGTGCCTAGAGCCGTCTGGGAGTATGTCAAAGGTGACGCCAGGCCCGTGCAGATCGTGCTGCACCACCTGCCAACATTACCACTGTCACGATACACTCTGCCGCCGCCAGGTAATAGCTCAGTAGCCGCAAGTGCTAGCTGGCAGGCTCAGTATTCGGGAGCTCACCAGCCCTTGCTGGGCCTGTGCGAAGCGCATCTCTGCATAGTCCTGAGGGCCAGCAGGTGGGGAGGACGCTGTAGGTATATAGGGTATTTAGTGAGTGCACCACAGGGTCGAAGGTCTTGCAGTGCTGCATAATTGTGAATGCACGCTGCATCTTCCTGCACGCACAACACCACCTCACACCAGGGATGTCGCACCCAGTCAGCCTTACCTGAGCTGTGCATTGTTGAGGTCTTCGTCCCTGATGCTGCTCAGGCACCGCTGCATTGCCTGTGAGAATAGCCGCAGATCAGGGACACAACAGCAGCATAGAGCGATGCCTTGACAAAGTCTGGGTATCGGAAGACATGACCCATGGCGCGGGTCACTTTGCTGTCCCCGACGTTCCCTAGCGCCCGCACTGCATTGCTCCGCTGGAAGACGCGTCGTGTCGTGTCTGGAGTGAGGATTTCGTCCATGCCTGGGGGGCACTGCACCGTCACCGGGCTGGTGCAAGGCTATGTCTGTGAGTGGTGCGATACCTATCTGCGGCCCTAGCATACATGAGACGAACTGATCCACAGCCATGTCCATCTGTATCCTGCCATGGCAGCGCTGAACCCCGCATTCGTCTGTGGGGTAGAGGTATGTGCGCATTCGTCTGTGGGGTAGAGGTATGTGCCGTCTGTGGGGTAGAGGTATGTGCCGCCTGTGGCTGCCGTAGTATTCGGCGTCGTCCTTTTTGAAGATCTTGAGAAGGCGCCTACAGAATGCACACAGCGCCGTCACTTAGGGTGGTTGGTCGGTGCCGTGTGTTCGTCCGTCACGGTGCGCACTAGTCTGTGTTGCTCAGTACGGCTGCGCAGCACCTGTGGTGCGCTTCTGGATCGTCTTCATCTCCATGCCCAGAGATCTCCGTCAGACGCTGCACCTCCTCCTCGCACTGTTTAGTTATCTCACCCCAGATGTGCCGCTCATGCCCCTCACCCGACACCAGCTGACTGACGCCAGCTGTCCGTCTTTGTGGCAGGGCAGTCATCGCGTCGTGGTAGAAGCGGTACAGCTCGCGTTCATCCGCCCTGCGCTTGCGGATCTCTTTTTTCGCCTTGAGCTCCTGCTCGCTTTCCTTCTCCCATGCTTGCACACTGAGCCAAGTGTGGCTGGAGCGGGTCTCACGCTCTATGATCTCCTCCTCCGGCTTGAGGAACTCACCCGCTTTCTTCCGATGTATGTACTGCACAGCGGCCTCCCGGGTAAGCTGTGAGCTGGGCACAAACGGCTCCTCGTCATCATCTGGCATGGCGTTTGCTGCTGCTGTTCAGACGCTTGGTGCGCACTGGTTTTTTTTTTTTTTGAACCAGCCTGAGAGCGCAGGCAGTGATGGCATGCCTCTGAGAAACATCCCGGTTTCGTTCGCCGCGTTTCCGCACCACCCTTGACACAGGCGGTGCTGTGGTAGCTTCAGGAACGGCATGGAGCCGGTCAATCTCAGCCTGTCGGGCACCCCTCTCACAGCGCCTGTGATTCCCGTGAAGCCTCAATGCCGGATGGCGGGGTACCTCCTGAAGCGCAGGTTCAGCCAAAGTCCCTGCAGGTTTGGTCTTCTCATTTTTTCCCGTGGTGTGGCAGCATGCACCTCCACTCGTGGCAAACCCGCTATTTTGAGCTCAGGGCAGACATGCAACTTTATTACAGCGAAACCCAGGTCTCCGCAAACTTTGTAACACGTGAAGTTAGAAGTTAGTCTTGACCGAAACGCAAGGTTACTGTTGACCACTGCTCCGCACTGTATCACAGGGTGGCGCGGACAAGGGACAAATTCCATTAGAGGGCTGCTTTTTCCGTGATGCTCAGGCCAAGCTAGGGCGGCTGCACGCCATCCAGGCAGTAGCCTATGGATGTGCGCACTGTGGTTCATGCATGTGGCGGTGGCAGATCTACAGATACAAGCAACCCTCGATCTACCTACAGGCGACCAACTCAGAGGTCCCCCACGCACCCTCAGCCCGATGCTAGCCTGCACCATCCGGCATTGTGCCCCTTCCCGACAAATGCTACACCGGACAGCGTAACCCGCCTCATGATGAGCCTTACCACAGCCTCATGCCTGCCCGAGGCCCATCGTATACCCTTTTGCTGCAACCTACCACCGCCAGCAGGAAATCTGATGGTGGTTGGTCGTGGCAGGAGATGTTTCAGTGGATCACGGCGCTCCGCAGTGCTCGAATGGAGGTGCCTGCATTCCTCCCTGCAGCTACCACCAGCTCGGGATTAACCTCGCATGTGAACAGGCTGTTCGGGCACTGGTGGGGGGCAAGGTCTATGCTTGGGGGCACGTGTGGCAGGAGGGCAGCGAGGCGCACTCAGGCAGCGCGAGTCCTTGGAGGGTATGCTGTGCTGCGTCGTGACTCCCGTGGCTAGCAGGTGCTAGCCAGGTGCCCGTGGGCACACCCACCTTGATCTCGGCACTCAGAGGCACTGCCGATGCCCACTTGTGGTCGCTATTCCTGATCACTCTTCGTGCACAGGAATGCGTATGGTCTCGGTGGCCTGTGGGCTCAACCACTGTGTGGCGGTCTCCGAAGGGAAGCATGTGTACACGTGGGGCGACAACACACACGGTGCTGCCATAGGACATGCGTTGGGCTGCTGCTGAGCACAGGGTTCCATCGCAGGACAGCTAGGACTGGGTGTCACCGCGCCTGATCAACAAATTGTGCACCCAGCCAGGCGATCCTCCCACTGGCACTCACACCGACACTTACAATCACCGCTGCTCTGGGCCCGTGTACAGCTCTGAACGTTCGCAGGATGCGCAGTGATTCACCAGATGTCACTTGATGTGTGTGTTGGCAGGGTAGATGGTATTCATGCTAGAGCGATGAGCGGGCGAAGCGAGGCAGGTGTGAGGCGGGTGTGCTGTGGGGAGAGCCACACGCTGGCACTCACCGACGAAGGCACCCGTCCATCCCCATTGACCCACGAAGTCACCACGTCTGCAACAGGGGTGGCATGGGGTTGGGGGCGCAATGATCGTGGTCAGGTCGGTCTGGGCGAGTCAGACAAGCAAGCAGTCCTTCTCCCTGCCTTGGTGCTCCTCGCTGGCAGCGAGATCAGTGTGGTCCTCACCGATGTGGCGAGCGGTGCATCCCACAATCTGGCCCGTGATGCCACCGGTGGTGTCTTATCTTGGGGGTATGGCGAGTATGGTCAGCTCGGGCATGGCGACTGCCAAAACTGCCTGGTCGCAAGCCCAGTGCAGGCGCTGCAGGCAAGCAGAGACTGCCTGCCTGAAATCACACATGCGCTGAATTGTGCATGCAAGGGACGACGTGTGTCACATATCGGGTGTGGTGACTGGCACTCGCTCTGTGTGCTACGCTCTGGGGAGTGCATGGTGATGGGACTCGGAGCATCGGTGAGGGAGAGCTTCATGCACAGTGAATCCTGGTGCTGAGTGGAACTGTGCATGTGTTCAGGGCCAGCTGGGGGTGGGACACGCTGTGACACGCCAGAAATCACCGATGATGATGCAGACACTCCAGCCGCTCCTCATCGCAGATAGGCTGCCCCTTGCCCCTCGTTCCATGCCACTACCACCTGTTCCTCTGGCAGCACGAGCCTAAGCCCTCTCCGCCAGGTGCATTCGATGCTCTGGGGGTGGAGGCCATTCCTGTGTGTTGACCTCTGCTGGGCGGCTCTATGCCTGCGGAAAGGGCGATGCAGGGCAGCTCGGAGTGCCCAAGTGCCTACCCGAGGCACCCTCAACGCACCCGCAACGCACCCTCGATCGTGCCTTCAGTCGTTCGTACCCCTCCTGCGGTCTCTCGCACACTGCTGGGCCCACACTCAGTGCTGGACCCTCAGGTGCTGACTCCCGAGCTTGTGGAACCCTTCACAGAGGCCAGCCTCGCTTCTGGAGCCAGCACTGCACAGGGGCATAGTGCGTCGCACAGCACAGTACCAGGTGCCACTCCCTCGTCGCGGAGGCCACTGTGTGCACGCCTCTGTTGTCTGAGGGCCCGTGCAGGGAGTTCTTTTACTGCCTCAACACTGTCGTCCTCTGGGGACACCTCCGAGAACTTGGAACATGACCTATGCGCCTCGGTGAGCCTATTGCCCAGCCTGTGCAGGCAGGCAGGCAGGCGTGCTGACTGTGTCCTCCGGCTGAGCATGGGTGTGTCGTCGAGCAGGTGGTCTGTGGCCATATGTGCACCCTGGCAGTGAGTCGGACAGGTATGGTTTACTCCTGG